>TARA_B110000208_G_scaffold184125_1_pt1 | contig 31759 bp, 25 predicted proteins | sample TARA_B110000208 | Tara Oceans TARA_B110000208 (sample SAMEA4397426) | marine metagenome | biome: Polar Biome; feature: [SRF] surface water layer (ENVO:00010504); material: water (ENVO:00002006), including particulate matter (ENVO:01000060) such as... | depth 5 m
AAAAAAACCCGTTCGATTGTCTCAAACGGGTTTGTAAATATCTTGAATTATTCAATACACTTTCACTTCGCTTGATTGCAAATTTGAAAATGATGATGATGATTTTGAATAATGTACATTGTTTATTTTATAAATACAAATATTGCAATTTTAATCGTTATAATCCAAATCGAAACCTTTAAATAATTATTTTTCTGTAAATTTTTACATGAACCTATAAAATCACCACCAATATTTATCATTCTTTTAAAATTAGTTTAATTCTTTAGCTATATGACAATCTTATGAATAAATTAGGTCCTTTTAGACTCGCTAAATTATTTTAATTTATTCTAAATAACACAAAAAACTATAAATCTTGGAGTTTAGCGAATATTAAACCTAGCTTACAAGTAATAATAGAAATTAAAAATGGTTTACAAAAAAAAATACGAGGAAATATTGGAGAAGAATGTCCTACTTCAAGAACTATACATAGATCAAGTTAAAGAAAAAGACCATAGACTTCCTCCATTGTTAGATTCCAGTAACAGTATGTTTCAATTGATCGACCCTATTTATGATAAAAATAATAAAGTGGTAGATTACTACTACAAAAATGTAAATAGCAACTTTCTTAAGAACGTTGGTAAAACTCGAGAAGATATCATCAATAAAAAAGGAACAGATGTTTTTGGGTTTCTTGAAGATTACTGGTATGAAATCATTGAAAAAGTAGCAAAAACAGGGAATTCAATCATTTATGAAAACTATAGTGCAGCTCTTGAGAAGTATTATGAAATTTATGTGTGGAGAACAAATGAAAAACTCGTTGCAACTTTTCTAAATGATATTACAGAACAAAAAAAGCAAGAACAACTTCTTCAACAATCTAAAGAAGAAATACAAAAACTAAAAATATCAAAGGAACGACTTATCTCTGTCATTGCCCACGATTTAAGAAGTCCTTTCAATGCCATTTTAGGGTTTTCCGATTTATTAATTGAGAATTTAACTCATGAACAAGGCCTAGAGGAATCGTTAAATTACAGTAAAATAATATATGGAAAAGCGAAAGAAACTCTTGTATTACTAGATAATTTACTGGATTATGGAAATTTAAAAAGCAAATACGTGCATTTCAATCCTACAAAAGTATTGCTTTCTTCGTTCGTAGAAAATACGGTTGAATCTACCCAGTCTGATGCGAGGCTCAAAAACATTTCCTTAATCTTCAATTCAGAGGATGACCTTTATGTATATGTTGATGAAATCATGCTTAGATCTGTCATCAAAAATTTAATTTCAAATGCCCTAAAATTCAGTCATTTAAATAGTAAAGTTACGGTTTCTATTAAGCAGATTGGGGAGGATAATATAGTCATCATTTCAGACAATGGAGTTGGGATTCCTTTTGACAAACAAGCAGATTTATTCAGCTTCAAAACGAACAGAACCACCAGAGGAACCTCAGGTGAAAAGGGAACCGGATTGGGGTTGCTAATTTGTAAAGAATATCTTGAAAAAAATAAAGGCACCATTCGTGCCCAAAGTGACCCGGGAAAAGGGAGTACGTTTACGTTTACACTCCCCTTTATTGCTTCCTCATAATTTAAATCTTAAAAAAGGCTTTATGGTCTTCTCTTTTTCTTCAACAAAAAAATTAGTGTGTATTGGATTGCAATGCAATCACGGGCAAAAGGTTTCTAAAACTTGGTGCATTGCCTCGATAAGAAACCAATTTCTTTTTAGAAACAAGAATCAACAAATCTTCACTTAATGTAAATAAGGTTCCTGCTCTAAAGGTTTCCATGAGTAATTTTTCGATTTCGACAGAGGCTTCAGCTAAAGAAAATTGCTTGTACAACTCTTCTGTTTCATGTCGATATTTGAATTGAAAAATTTGTTTTCCATCCACTAAAAACAAACGCATATATACGTTTTTCAAGCCTTCACTCTTTCGAAGCGGTTTGCTTAGTGTTAATTTGACAAACTCGTTGTTTATTAGACTATTTTGTAATGTTTCAAAAAGGGTTTTAAATTCACTCATACTGCAAAGGTAGATAATGGGGCGAATAAAGAGGATCTAAAATCATAAAAAAAGCCCAAGTTAAAACTTGAGCTTTTGTATTTGTTATCAATGCTTATCAATGCTTATTGAAGCTTATCCTTTAAAAACGATCTTACGCATACGTAAGTTCTCTGGAGTTACCTCTAAATATTCATCTGCTTTAATGTATTCCATATTTTCCTCTAAAGAGAAATTTACTTTTGGTGCAATTTTCATTGCTTCATCGGTACCCGATTTACGCATGTTTGTCAATTGCTTTCCTTTGATCAAGTTTACAGCCATTTCATCAGATTTAGAGTTTTCTCCAATTACCTGACCAACATAGATTTCTTGATTGATATCGATAAAGAAACGCCCTCTATCTTGTAAACGATTCAATGCATAAGCAGTTGCTTTACCCGCTGCAGAAGAAACAATGGCACCTTTTACTTCTTCTGTAAAGTCACCTTTATAAGGACCGTATTCAGAAAATCTGTGGTTTATGATTGCTGTACCTGCGGTTGCTGTTAAAATTCTGTTTCTTAAGCCTATCAATCCACGAGATGGAATGGTGAATTCTAAATGTTGTAAATCTCCTTTAGGCTCCATAATCATTAAGTCCCCTTTACGTAAAGAAACTAAGTTTACCGCCTTAGAAGCTACATCTTCTGGTACATCAATAGACAATGTTTCCATTGGTTCATGTTTCTTACCATCTATCATTTTAATAATTACCTGTGGTCTTCCCACTTGCAATTCATATCCTTCTCTACGCATTGTTTCAATCAATACTGACAAGTGTAAAACACCACGACCGAAAACATTAAACTTGTCTTCAGAATCTGTTGTTTCAACCTTTAAGGCTAAGTTCTTTTCTAATTCCTTGAACAGACGATCACGAATGTGACGAGAAGTAACGTATTTTCCTTCTTTACCAAAGAATGGAGAATTGTTAATCGTAAACAACATACTCATTGTAGGTTGGTCAATTTCTGTTCTTGGCAATGCTTCTGGATTTTCTAAATCGGCAATCGTATCACCAATTTCAAAACCTTCAAGACCTGTAATCGCACAAATCTCTCCACAAGGAACAGATTCTACTTGAACTTTCCCCATTCCTTCGAATACGTGTAGTTCTTTAATTCTTACTTTTTTAGTAGAGCCATCTGCTTTACAAAGCATGTAGTCTTTTCCTACTTCTAAATCTCCTCTAAATACACGTCCAATAGCAATTCTACCTGTAAAAGAAGAAAAGTCTAAAGAAGTAATTTGCATTTGTGGGGTTCCTTCGTTGTATTTTGTTGCAGGTATCGATTCTAAAACCGCATCTAATAAAGGAATGATATTGTCTGTTTCGTTTTTCCAATCAGTACTCATCCAGTTGTTCTTTGCAGAACCATAAATCGTAGCAAAGTCTAATTGCTCTTCTGTTGCTTCTAAGGCAAACATTAAATCAAATACTTTTTCGTGAACGATATCTGGAGTACAGTTTTCTTTATCAACTTTATTTACAACTACAATCGGAGTTAATCCTAATTCTAAAGCTTTTCCTAATACAAAACGCGTTTGTGGCATTGGGCCTTCAAATGCATCTACTAAAAGTAATACACCATCTGCCATTTTTAATACGCGCTCTACTTCTCCACCAAAATCGGCGTGACCAGGAGTATCAATGACATTAATTTTTGTATTCTTGTAGGTTACAGATACGTTTTTAGAAAGAATTGTAATTCCTCTTTCACGTTCTAAATCGTTATTGTCTAACAATAAATCTGTACGTTCTTTACGATCGTCCAAGATTTTAGCTTGATCAATAATCTTATCTACTAATGTTGTTTTTCCGTGATCGACGTGTGCAATAATTGCGATATTTCTGATTGGTTGCATTTGTAATTCTTAAATTTCGTGCAAAAGTAGTTGATTCCATACGAATTATACTAATTCTAAGAAATTATTTTGATTGAACAACCAACTTATATGCTAATTTGGTGGAATGAATTATAGATTGATGATGTGTATACTTCCAATTGCTTGTGTGATGCTAATCATGAATAGCAGAAAGTAGCATTTTATATAATTGAAGAAAAATAGAAAAAAGAATTTAAACACATTAAGGTAAACGCGACTTTAATTGCGATTTCAAATAAAAACTACAAATCTTCCCGAAATGCAGATGGCAAAATGTCTGGGATTAATTTGATTAATAAAGGAAGCAGCAATGCACCGCCCGGTAGCATAAATATAGCAAACGAAGGAATTGCCTTGCAGGTATCTAGTAATTGTTCTTTAACTTTTGTTTTCTCTACCTCGGTCAGTGTTGTTTTCCTTGATTTCTGAAGTAAATGAACCACTTCCCTGCTTTCTGCTAATTCTTTTAAAAATCTTGCCTTATTTTTGTTTAAAAGCCCCTTTATTTCATCTAAGGTCGTCATTATAACTTTCTTCTTTTACGCTCTGTTTTTATAAGATTTAATTCTCGACTGGTTTGTCCTGCTACAGAGGTGTTTTCTTCGGCTCTTCTTATCAAATAAGGCATCACATCTCTCACAGGGCCAAATGGAAGGTATTTGGCGACATTATAACCCTCTTTTGCAAGATTAAAACTAATATGATCACTCATACCAAATAACTGTCCAAACCATAAACGGTCATCATTGGGTGCTATTTTATACTTTTTTGCCAACTCAACAACCAACATCGAGCTTTCCTCATTATGAGTTCCAGCAAAAATGGCCATGTTTTTATGTTCCATCATATAATGCACTGCTGCATCATAATTCACATCTGTTGCTTGTTTATCGGAACAAATTGGAGAAGCATACCCGAGGTCTTCTGCACGTTTTCGCTCTTTTTCCATATATGCACCTCTCACCATTTTAATTCCTATATGAAAGCCTTTTTGATCCGCGCGCTCTTGGAGTCCTTTTAAATAACCCATTCGGTCGTGTCGATACATTTGTAGTGTATTAAAAACAATTGCTTTCTCTTTATTGTAGGTTTCCATCAACGTTTCTAACAAATCGTCTGCTGCACCTTGCATCCAACTTTCTTCTGCATCGATTAGCAAAGGAACATTCTTTTCTAACGCAACGGTACATACTTTATCGAAACGTTCCTTCACACGATTCCATTCGGTTATTTCAGCTGCTGATAATTCTTTTTTCTCTGTAATTTTTTGATACAATCCAAATCTTCCAAAACCTGATGGTTTAAAAACCGCATACGGAATGGCTTCTTTTTCATACCCAAAGGTGATAATTTTAAGAATCTTCTCCACGGTATCATCAAAAATAGCTTCCCCTTCTTTACCTTCAACAGAATAGTCTAAAACACTACAAACTCTTCCTTTGGTATACATTTTATCAATAACTGGCAGACAATCTTCTTCATTCACACCACCACAAAAATGGTCAAAAACCGTCGAACGAATTAACCCTTCTACTGGTAATTTTGCTTTCAATGCAAAATTGGTAACTGCAGTACCGATTCTAACCATCGGCTGATTTTGAATCATCTTAAAAAGAAAGTAAGCACGTTCGAGCTCAGAATCCGATTTTAAAGAAAAGGCAACTTCCGTATTGTCAAAAAATTTCATTAAACATCAATTTATGCAAACAAAGATAGTTATAGACTGCAAATAATTCAATATTTTCTTCTTAATTTGCACTTACATTTATATCGATATGAAATCCATACAAGCAGCCACGTATCTTGTTCATTTTCAAGAGCAAGCATACCTAGAGTTAAATACCTTACTTCTTCAAAAAAAATACTCCACACTTTTTATTTTAGTAGATGAGAATACTTTTGAACATTGTTATTCTAAATTCATTCCCAATTTAGATACCGATAAGACGATTGAGGTAATTGAAATTGAATCTGGCGAAATCAACAAAAACATAGAAACCTGTGTTGGTGTTTGGAATGCAATAACAGAATTGGGCGGAGATCGTAAAAGTTTACTGATTACTTTAGGGGGTGGCGTCATCACAGATTTAGGGGGCTTTGTGGCTTCTACTTTTAAACGAGGAATCGATTTTGTAAACATTCCCACCACTTTATTGTCAATGGTAGATGCTTCTGTTGGTGGAAAAACGGGGGTTGACTTGGGCGTATTAAAAAATCAAATCGGCTTATTTTCAAACCCAGAAATGGTACTAATTGATGAGTCATATTTAACGACGATTACAGACCGAGAAATGAAATCTGGCATGGCAGAAATCATTAAATATGGACTGACTTATGACCTTAAACTATTTAATCACATAAAATATCATAAGGATCTAAATATAAATGATTTAATTTTTAGATCTATCGAAATAAAAAATGAAATTGTATTGCAAGATCCTACTGAAAAAAACTTGCGAAAAGTATTAAATTTCGGACATACTATTGGACATGCAATTGAGTCGTTTTACTTAGAATCTGAAGACAAAGAAAACTTCACACATGGGGAAGCAATTGCAATTGGAATGATTTGTGAAAGCTATATTTCCTCGAAATTATTAGGCTTTTCAAATCAGAAATTATCCGAAGTAAAAGAAACCATTTTAGCGATTTATGGAAAATCAAGACTTCTATCAGAAGACTACCCTGCTATCATGGATTTGCTCAAACACGATAAGAAAAATGTTAACGGACAAGTAAATTTTGTTCTATTAAATGATTTTGAAAATCATCAATTGGATTGTAAAGTAACTGAAGAACTGATTGTTGAGAGTTTGGAGTTTTATAACGTTTAAGCTTCTTCAGTACACGATTTGTATATTGCTTCATACACTGGTAATATACTATCCAAAGCAAATTGCTTAGTATGTTCTTTTGCTTTTTGTTTGAACTTCAACAAAATGGCTTCGTCTTTTAAAATTGAGATGGCATTTTTCGCCATATCATCAACAGCGCCCAATTCACTTAAAAAACCTGTTTTTCCGTGAATATTTACTTCCGGCAATCCTCCAGTATTTGTAGAAATAACTGCAGTACTTGCTGCCATTGCCTCCAATGCTGCCAAACCAAAACTCTCTGTTACTGAAGGTAATAAAAACACATCTGAATAGCATAAGATTTTAGCAACCTCATTGCTATTTCCTAGAAAGATTACTTTGTCTGAAATTCCTAATTCGCTCACTAGTTGCTCCGTTTTTGCTCTTTCAGGACCATCACCCACCATTAATAATTTTGAAGGAATTTGCTGCTGTACCTGGTTAAAAATCCGGATGACATCTTCGGTTCTTTTTACGGGCCTAAAATTACTTACATGCGTTAAAATTCTTTCCTCTGGATGCGCCAATGCAATTCTTTTGCACTCTTCTTTATGGGCATGATCGTACTTCTCTACATCAATAAAATTATAAATAACTTGAATCTCTTTTTTGATATTAAAAAGACGGTTTGTCGTATCTTTTAAATTACTAGAAACTGCGGTTACTACATCTGAATTGTTAATACTAAACTCAACAGCTGTTTTGTAGGTTGGGTGGCTCCCCACAAGGGTAATATCTGTACCATGTAGAGTGGTCACTACTTTTATGTAAATTCCTTTCTCCTTCAACATTTGTTTGGCCATGTAAGCGGCATATGCATGCGGGATCGCATAATGCACATGCATAACTTCCAATTGATACTTTTCTACAACATCCACCATTTTAGTGGAAAGTGCTAATTCGTAAGGTTGGTATTGAAACAATGGATATTCTTCTAATAACACTTCATGAAAATGCAAATTATGAGAAATGAAATCCAAACGAACAGGCTGGTTGTAGGTAATAAAATGAACTTCATGCCCTTTATCGGCTAAAGCCATCCCCAATTCTGTTGCTACTACTCCACTACCTCCGAAGGTTGGATAACAAACGATCCCTATTTTCATACTGATTCTTGAAAAGTTAAAAATGAATGATAAATGAATGAATTATAGCATCATTTATCTAGTTGTAAAGATAGCGGTAATCTGACATTATTATTATAATTAATTGCCAAAAAAGAGTTTTTCATCAGATTGAAAAACTCTTTTTTAATATATTAATTCTGAAATTTTACTCCTTAATAATCTCCTAGAGTTTCTGGATTTTGTGCCAATGCATTTTCTAATTGAGCATCATTTGGTGCTTTTCCATGCCATGCATGAGTATACATCATAAAATCAACTCCATTCCCCATTTCAGTATGCAACAAAATACAAACTGGCTTTCCTTTACCTGTCATCGATTTTGCTTTTGCTAAAGCAGTTAAAATAGTTTCAATGTCATTTCCTTTTTCAACATCGATCACGTCCCAATCAAAAGCTTCAAACTTCGCTTTTAAGCTTCCCATAGCCAAAACATCATCTGTAGTACCATCGATTTGTTTTTCGTTTAAATCAATTGTACAAATGATATTGTCTACTTTTTTTGCGGATGCGTACATAATTGCTTCCCAGTTTTGCCCTTCTTGCAACTCACCATCACCATGTAATGTATAGATTATTTTGTCATCTCCGTTTAATTTCTTTGTTTGCGCAGCTCCTAAAGCAACAGACATTCCCTGTCCTAAAGAACCTGATGCAACACGAACTCCTGGCAAACCTTCATGGGTTGTTGGATGTCCTTGTAAACGGGTATTTAACAATCTAAAAGTTAATAACTCTGCTACTGGAAAAAAACCACTATGTGCCAAAACACTATAAAAAACGGGTGAAATATGACCATTTGATAAAAAGAATAAATCTTCGTTTTTACCATCCATTGTAAAGTCTGTAGAATACTCCATTACTTCTTGATAAAGACAGGTAATAAATTCTGCACATCCTAAAGAGCCTCCAGGGTGACCAGAATTAACCTTGTGTACCATGCGTAAAATATCTCTACGAACTTGTTGTGTAAAATCTTGTAATTGTTGTGTTGTTGGCATTTTGAGTTATAATTTGTTGCGAACAAAAATACAAAAGGGTTTGGATTAGAAATCGTTTTCTAAAGTATTTATTCGATAATTATTAACAGAATGATCAACAGGTTGATTGGTTTCTCGCGAGGGTCAAAAATCAGGTTTTCTGTTTCTTCTTTTTGGCAGCAGGAAACAAGACATTGTTCAATATTAAACGATATCCTGGTGAAGTAGGATGCAAATCCAGTTCTGTTTTTGGATCACCAACTCGATGCGTATAGTCCTCTGGATCATGACCGCCATAAAAAGTAAACATTCCTTTTCCTTTGGTTCCATGAATATAACGCGCTTCTCTATTGGTGTTGTTTTCACCCAGAACCAGCACATTTGATTTTATGGTATTCCGATCAAAAGATGTCGTTTGCCCCATAAAACCCTTTACCAAACTGGTATGATTTTGTGTGAGCATCGTGGGAACTGGATCCCATTTTGCAGAAAAGGCACCCAATGAAAAATAATCGGATGTTTTTGGAATTTTTCGCTTACTCGTCATGTCTATGGTAGAAAACTCATAGGTCGTGGGTCTTCTTACCAATTCAAAGTCTTTAAAAGCAAAGGTTTTTTTATCATTGATTTTAGATTGATAATTCGCTTCTGAAGCATCACCGTCAAACATGGCTTCGGCAATATCAACTCCTTCAGCAGAAAGCGCAATGTCAAAACTATCCGTTGCTGAACACATGGCAAACATAAAACCACCACCAACAACATAATCTCTAATTTTTTTAGCAACCGCCAATTTTTGTTGCGAAACCTTTGCAAAACCCAATTCTATGGCTTGCTTCTCTGCCCGCAACTTCCCTTCTACATACCAGGGCGCCGTTCTGTATGCGCCATAAAAACGACCGTATTGGCCTGTGAAATCTTCATGATGTAAATGCACCCATTCGTATAAAAGTAATTGATCTTCCAAAACCTCTTTATCATAAATAATATCAAAAGGAATCTCGGCATAGGTCAATACCATGGTAACAGCATCATCCCAAGGCATTTTATCTTTGGGTGAATACACTGCAATTTTTGGTGCTTTCTCTAACGTAACTGCATCTTGATTGGAGGAAGGTGCTGCGATTACTTCTAAAATAATTTGTGCTTTCGCATTGGAAATCACTTGATAAGAAACCCCTCGGATCTTACATTCTCTCTCGATAATTTTATTGTTTTCAATCAGAAATGCACCGCCATCATAGTTCAACAACCATTTCGACTTCAACCCTAATTCCAAGCCAAAATACACGATTCCGTAGGCTTTTAAGTGATTTTTCTGCACATCAGCACTCATGGGTACATAAATAAATGAGGACCAAATACTGTTTGTAACCAAGAGAAATATGAGTATTAAAGGACTTTTTTTCATATTAAAAACTAAAATACACAATTACTTTAACGCAATTGTGTATTTCTATAATTTTATTAATTGTTTTGCTATTGCCCATTATGAGCTAAAAAGGTACGTCGTCCCCTCCAAAAGCATCTTTTGGTTCAATTCTTTGATCTGGAAAAACATCATCTGGAAAATCTGCATTCATAGAAGATTGGAATTCAGAACTAAATCCTTCTTCTAAATCGGAGAATTTTGCCAAGTGACCTGTAAATTTCAAACGAATGTTGTCCAAACCACCATTTCTGTGTTTTGCAATGATAAACTCTCCCTGTCCTTCACAAGGCGTATGCTCATCATCGTCCCATTCTGTCATTCCATAATATTCTGGACGAAAAATAAACGATACAATATCGGCATCTTGCTCAATGGCACCCGATTCACGTAAATCGGATAGCAATGGTCTTTTAGATCCTCCACGCGTTTCAACAGCACGCGATAACTGAGACAGTGCAATTACTGGAACGGCCAATTCTTTTGCCAATGCTTTTAAGTTTCTCGAAATCATCGAGATTTCTTGTTCACGGTTACCTCCTGCTTTTCCTCCTGCAGTCATTAATTGTAAATAATCAATCACAATAATTTTTACGCCGTGTTGTGACACCAATCTTCGTGCTTTGGCTCGCAAATCGAAAATAGATAAAGAAGGAGTATCGTCAATAAATATTGGAGCATCGGATAGTTTTTTCACTTTTACGTTTAGTTGTTCCCATTCGTGTGGCTCTAGGTTTCCTTTTCTTAATTTTTCGGAAGTCAAACCTGTTTCCGAAGAAATCATACGGGTAATCAACTGCACAGAAGACATCTCTAAGGAGAATACTGCAACACCATGATTGAAATCAATGGCCATGTTTTTTGCCATTGAAATTACAAATGCGGTTTTCCCCATACCAGGACGGGCTGCAATAATTACTAAATCGGATGGTTGCCAACCTGAAGTTAACGCATCTAGTTTGGTAAAACCCGTTTCCAATCCAGACATTCCTTCTTGATTTCCAATTTCTTGAATTTTCTTTAAGGCTTGTTTTACCAAAGAACCTGCATCTTCTGAACTCTTTTTTAAGTTTCCTTGGGTTACTTCAAAAAGTTTTCCTTCGGCATCGTCTAACAAATCGAAAACATCGGTACTTTCATCATACGCATTTTCAATAATCTCACTTGAAATTGAAATCAATCGACGCTGAATGTATTTTTGAAGGATAATCCGCGCGTGAAATTCGATATGAGCAGAAGAAGCTACTTTTTGTGTTAAGCGAATTAAAAAGAAATCGCCCCCTACAAATTCTAGTTTTCCGTTCTTTTTCAATAGGTTAGAAACGGTTAAAAGGTCAATCGGTTCCGAATTTTGAAACAACTCGAAAATAGCAGCATAAATTTCATGGTGCTTGCTATCATAAAAAGCATCTGGACTTAAAATGTCTATGACATCATCAATTCCTTTCTTATCAATCATCATTGCTCCCAACACCGCTTCTTCTAATTCTACTGCCTGTGGTGGAATCTTTCCTTTTTCAAGGCTAATGATTCTTGATTTGTCTACTTTTTTCCCTGCGACTTCCTTCGTTTTTTCCATGACTACAAATGTAATTTTTTACATTGATTCGGGTTTCTAAAATGCAACTTTTATTTGTTGACAATTATTGTAAACTAAATTGTTATTATCTTGTTAACAACCCCCCAACTTCGAAATTGATTTGTTATTTTTACCCTAATGAAAATTCAAAAAAAGCATCTCCTCCTTTCTCTTTTGCTGCCAATACAAATTATTTTGGTGCAAGTAGCAGGTGAGTATCCTGCATTTATTGAGCTGTATTATTCCAATGGAGTTTATCCCATTATTTCACGATTTCTCAGGCTGCTTTTTGGTTGGGTTCCTTTTTCTGTGGGCGATCTTATGATTGCTATTTTAAGCTTCACCTTTTTTCGATTTATTTACCGACTGATCAAGTCCCGATTTAAAAACTGGATTCCAAAAGCGTTTCATCTAACTGCGATCTTATCGGGAATTTATTTTTGTTTTTACCTTTTTTGGGGCTTGAACTATTACCGAGCTCCTTTAGGAGAAACCTTAGCCTACAATCAGAAGGAATACTCCACAAATCAATTAATAAGCACCACCAATTATGTGGTGGAACAGTTAAATTTTTACCAACATTTAATCACACATAATGATAGTTTAAAAGTTGAAAACCCTTATTCTCAAGAGGAAATGTATTTAATGGCTATTGCGGGATATCAAAATTTAGAGGCAGATTTCCCAATGTTAACATATAAAACTCCATCGGTTAAGAGTTCTTTAATGAGTTTACTACAAACCTACAATGGAACTTCTGGCTATTTCAATCCTTTAACGGGCGAAGCGCAAGTAAATGATCGAATTCCTAAAACCGGTTACCCTACCACTACTTGTCACGAAATGGCACATCAAATTGGCTTTGCTGCTGAAAACGAAGCAAATTTTGTAGGATTTTTAGCGGCAAAATATAATGACGATGTGTATTTTAAATATGCGAGTTATAGAATGGCTTTTGCCTATTTAATTGGAGAAGTGCGAAAAAGAGATCGTCAGGCCTTTACAGAAATCTGGAAAAAAGCACACAAAGGCATTCGTAAAGATTTTAAAAATAGTGCTACTTTCTGGCAATCCTATAAAAACCCTTTTGAACCTTTGGTGAAAAAAGGCTACAATGCCTATTTAAAAGCCAACAAACAAGACAAAGGAACTGCTTCTTACAGTTATGTCGTAGATTTGTTGATTTCATATTTTAAGACTCAGGATAATTCTTTTTCTTAAAATTTTGTTAAAAAAATCGATTTTCGCCTTTACTGACTGACTTCTGGTTAAATTTAGCAACTGAGAACAAAAATCAAATCAAACTTATGAGAAAACTACTCTTACTATGCTCTATCCTGATGGTGATGTCTGCCAATGCGCAAGACTATTTTCCAACAAATACGGGCGTAAAGACTACCAAAAACACCGTCGTTGCTTTACAAAATGCAACGATCTATGTAACCCCACAAAGAATAATTAAAAAAGGAACCCTTCTTATTAAGGACGGCAAAATAGTTGCTATTGGAAAAAAAATACAAATTCCATCTGGAACCAAAATTGTCGATCTAAAGGGGAAAACAATTTATGCTTCATTTATAGATATGTATGCCGATTTTGGAATTTCAAAACCGAAACAAGAGCGCTCCAATAACAGAAGGCCTCAATACGATGCAGGTAGAGTTGGGTATTATTGGAACGATCATATTCGTCCAGAAACCAAAGCAACCCATTCTTTTAAATTTGATGTTAAGAAAGCAAAGGACTATTTAAAAGCAGGATTCGGTGTGGTAAATACGCACTTGCAAGACGGAATCATTCGTGGAAACGGAATGCTCGTCGCCTTAAACCCGAATGCTTCAGATGCCTATCGAATTTTAGAAAACACGTCAGCACAGTATTTATCCTTTACAAAAAGTTTGCAATCACGACAGTCTTACCCTACTTCAAGAATGGGTGCAATGGCATTATTACGTCAGACCTATTTTGATGCGGATTGGTATGCCAATGGAAATACTAAAAATAAAGATGCCTCTTTAGAAGCTTTAAATAAAAACAAAAATTTAGTTCAAATATTTGAAGCCGGAAATCACTTAGATGCATTAAGAGCAGATAAAGTGGGAGATGAATTTGGAATCCAATACACCATTGTGGGTGGTGGTGATGAATTTGAACGAATTGCAGACATCAAAAAAACGAATGCAGACTTTATCATTCCCATCAACTTTAGAAAACCTTATGATGTTAGCAACCCGACTATTTCTAAGAACATTCCGTTAAGCGATTTGCGTAAATGGAATCAAGAACCTTCAAACTTGGCGATTTTAGATAAGAATAATGTCAACTTTGCGCTTACAATGCACAGCTTAAAGTCGATGGATGCTTTTCACAAAAACTTACAAAAGGCGATTAAACTTGGTTTTGATAAAGAAAGTGCCTTGGCTGCTTTAACAACAAATCCAGCTAAAATGTTGGGAAGAACCAATATCGGAAACTTAAATCCTGGAAGTTATGCCAATTTTATCATTACTTCTGGAGATATTTTTGATGCCAAAACCGTCCTCTATGAAAACTGGGTACAAGGTTCTAAAAATGTTGTCAACGACAGGCATATTAAAGACCTTACAGGGAGTTATAACTTGGCCTTAAATGAGGTCAACTATACGCTTACTGTTTCAGGAAAAGGAGCAAAACAAACCGCTGTTGTAAAATTGGGGGATAAAAAGATGAAATCTAAATTTTCATATAAAGACAACTGGATTCATATTACATTGAACGAAACGGATGGATATGCTCGATTGGTTGGACAAACGATAAACGCTTCAAATGTAATGCAAGGGACTGCCTATGACGATGCAGGAAACGAAACTGCTTGGTCTGCTGCAAAACAGGTTAAAAAAGAAGAAAAAACAAAAAAAGATAAGAAGAAAAAAAAGGAGGTAACACTCTTTCCAGTAAGTTATCCAAATGTTGGGTATGGAAATTATGAAGTCCCAAATCAAGAAACGATCTTAATCAAAAACGCCACGGTGTGGACTTCTGAAGACTCAGGTATTTTAGAAAATACAGATGTACTCTTAAAAAATGGTAAAATCGAGAAAATTGGAAAAAACTTATCCGCTAGAAGCGCGAAAGTCATTGACGGAACTGGTAAACATTTAACTGCCGGAATTATTGATGAACATTCGCACATTGCAACGTCTGCCGTAAACGAATCGGGACACAACTCGACAGCAGAAGTAACGATCGAAGATGTTGTAAATCCAAATGACATGAACATTTACAGAAACTTAGCTGGAGGTGTTACTACGATTCAAATTTTGCACGGTTCAGCAAATCCAATTGGAGGTCGTTCTGCCATTATTAAACTAAAATGGGGAGAAAATGCCACAGGGATGTTGTTAGAAAATTCACCAAAGTACATCAAGTTTGCATTGGGTGAAAACGTAAAACAATCCAACTGGGGAGCATCCAATACCATTCGTTTTCCGCAGACAAGAATGGGAACCGAACAAGTTTTTATCGACTATTTTCAAAGAGCAAAAGAATATGATGCGTTGAAGAAAGCTGGAAACCCGTATCGAAAGGATCTAGAATTGGAGACCTTAGCTGAAATCATCAATAAGGAACGTTTTATTTCTTGTCATTCTTATGTACAATCAGAAATTAACATGTTGATGAAGGTGGCCGAGAAATTCGATTTTAACATCAATACATTTACTCATATTTTAGAAGGTTACAAAGTAGCTGATAAAATGAAAGCACATGGGGTTGGTGCCTCTACCTTTTCGGACTGGTGGGCTTACAAATATGAAGTTTTAGATGCCATTCCTTACAATGCTTCAATTATGGCAAATCAAGGTATAACAGTAGCCATCAACTCCGATGACAGGGAAATGTCGAGAAGATTGAATCAAGAGGCTGCAAAAACCATTAAATATGGTGGTATGTCTGAATTGGAAGCCTGGAAAATGGTGACCATCAACCCTGCAAAACTATTACATTTAGACGCAAGAACAGGAAGTATAAAAATTGGAAAAGATGCCGATGTTGTCCTTTGGAATCACAATCCTTTGTCTATTTATGCGAAAGCAGAAAAGACCATTATTGATGGAACTGTTTACTTTGACATGGAGGCTGATTTGGTAAAAAGAAACGCCATTAAAACAGAAAAAAGTAAATTGGTAAAAATGATGTTGGATGCAAAAATGGGCGGCGGTGAAACACAAATGCCGAAGAAAAAAAGAAATAGAAACTTCCACTGTGATTCAGAATAAGCACTTAAAAATAAACAAGATGAAAAATAATTTTATATACAGTTTGGTATGTTTCTTATGGATAGGAAATCTATACGCACAACAAACACCAGCAGCAAAACAAACACAGGCATATACTATTGAAGGGGCAACTGCTCATTTAGGAAATGGCCAAATAATTGAAAATTCATTATTAATATTCAATGAAGGTAAAATTACTTTTGTAGGAAATGCCACTGCTAAGATAGCGCGACAAGGAACCGTGATTAATGCTAAAGGGAAACATGTGTATCCAGGGTTTATAGCTGCGAATGCTTCTTTAGGTTTGGTAGAAATAGATGCCGTTAGAGCAACAGATGATGAAGATGAGGTAGGTACGATGCTACCACATATTCGCAGTTTAATTGCCTATAATGCAGAAAGTAAAGTGGTCGAATCAATGCGCCCGAACGGTGTCTTTATGGGACAAATAACACCCAGAGGTGGTACGATTTCTGGAACCTCTTCTGTAATGCAATTTGATGCTTGGAACTGGGAAGACGCTGCGATAAAAAAAGACGATGCCATTCATATTAATTGGCCTGGAAGTTTAACACGAGGTCGTTGGTGGCTAGGAGAAGACCCAGCCTTAAAATTAGACCCAAAGTATATCGGAAACATTCAGAAAATAGTCACTTATTTTTCTGATGCAAAAAGGTATTTGTCGAGTGATCAAAAAACAGAGAACATTCCTTTTTCTGCTACTAGAGGGCTGTTTAATGGTACTCAGAAACTTTTAATCCATGTAAATGGTGAAAAAGAAATTACAGATGCTGTTTTAAAAATGAAAGCACTTGGCATCAACAACTTAGTATTGGTGCATGCAAAAGGAGCAGAAAATGTTGCCGATTTATTACTTAAAAATGACATTCCAGTCATTATAGAACGTGCTCATAGAATTCCTGAAGGTGAAGATGACGATTTTGACCTATCTTACCGAAATGCAAAGATTTTAATCGACAAAGGAATTACAGTAGGGCTTGGTATGGAAGGACAAATGGAACGTATGAATACGCGAAACTTACCTTTTTATGCTGGAACTTATGCGGCTTACGGTGTTGGAAAAGAAGAAGCTTTAAGAATGATTACTTTGAACAATGCTAAAATATTAGGTATTGACAGTTTTGTAGGTTCTTTAGAAGTGGGCAAAGATGCTACCTTATTTATTTCTGAAGGTGATGCCCTAGAAATGAAAGGGAATATTTTAACCGATGCATTTATTCAAGGAAGAAAAATTAGTTTAGAAACCCACCAAACGACACTTTGGAAGCGCTACTCCAACAAATATAAGACCGATTAAAACGTTCAAAATAATTATAAAAGACTCGTATTTTCGGGTCTTTTTTTTTGGAATATAAATGAAACAGAAAAGAAGATTACAGCTCAATACTTGATGGAATCCGTTAGTTTCTAAAAATAGTTTACCTCAATACTAATTCTTAAAAAATAGTCTTTTCACACAACATTCAATTGGGTATCTTTGCGATAATGAAAGCCATTACAAGCACACAGAACACCTATATAAAGAACTTGCTTAAATTGCAAGAGAAAGCCCGTGAACGCAAGAAACAAGGGCTCTTTCTAATTGAAGGGAAACGCGAAATTTCTTTAGCAATAAAAGGAAACTATTCTTTTGAAACCGTCTTATACAACCCAGATTTTGTTTTAGAAGAAGAAATTTTACATATGTTTAATGAAAACATCAATCGGATTGAAGTTTCTAAAGAGGTCTATCAAAAATTGGCCTATAGAGACGCTACAGAAGGAATTATCGCCGTTGCTAAAACAAAAGATTTCTCTTTAAAAAACATTCAATTTAAAAATGATATGCCACTTATTTTAATTGCAGAAGCTCCAGAAAAACCAGGCAATATAGGCGCTTTATTAAGAACGGCAGATGCCGCAAACATAGACGCAGTTATAATTGCGAACCCCAAAACAGATTTGTACAACGCGAACATTATTAGATCGAGTGTTGGGTGTATTTTTACAAATCAAATTGGAACAGGTACTTCAGAAGAAATTATTGATTTCCTGACATCACATAAAATACCTTTGTATGCCACTACTTTACAAAATTCAAACGAATACCACAAAGAAGACTACACCAAATCAACGGCCATCGTTGTAGGTACAGAAGCTACCGGTTTAACGGAGGTTTGGCGCGAAAAAGCCAAACAAAACATCAACATACCCATGCAAGGGCAAATAGATTCAATGAATGTATCTGTAGCCGCTGCCATTGTACTATTTGAAGCAAAAAGACAACGAAATTTTAATTAATATGAACGTTTTAGGAATTGACATCGGAGGATCTGGAATAAAAGCAGCAATTGTTAACACAAAAACTGGGGAATTAATTACGGAGAGACACCGAATTAGCACACCAAAACCCGCCACTCCAAAAGCAGTCGCGAATGTAGTAAAGGAAATGGTTGCGCATTTTAATTGGAAAGGAATTGTTGGATGCTGTTTTCCAACTATTGTCGTTGAAGGGCAATGTAAACACAAAGGAAATTTAAGTGAAGCGTGGCTGGACGTTAAAATTGACAATCTTTTTAAAACAACTTGTGATGGATTGCCTTTTTATGTAAGTAATGATGCCGATTTAGCGGGTTTGGCTGAGGTGAGTTTGGGTGCAGGAAAAGATGTGAAAGGTAAAATATTTGTAATTACGATTGGTACTGGTATTGGCTCTGGTCTATTTTACAAAGGAAGATTAATTCCAAATGTAGAGTTGGGAAGAATCTATCATACAAATGGTGAAATCATTGAAAAACATGTTGCTGATTCTGCAAGAAAAAGAGAGGACTTGTCTTTAGAACAATGGGCAAAAAGATTTGATGTTTTTTTACACCATGTCAAAACATTGCATACTCCAGAAATGTATATTTTAGGAGGTGGAATTAGCAAAAAATTTGAAAAATTTAAGCACTTTTTAACAGTAGACATCCCTCTAAAACCAGCACAATTTAGAAATAACGCAGGTATTATTGGTGCAGCTTTATATGCGATAAAGAAAAATGAATAGAATGATGACCAAGAATTTTATACTCTTTTTTTTATTCAACTTAATTCTTGGGAGTTCTTTGTTTTCTCAAATTTCTAGCGAAAATTTTAATGAAAGCAAGTACCAAAAAGCAACTCTTTTCTTAAAAAACAAAGATACAATTTATGGGTTTGCTCGAATTATAGATTTCAATACCGTTCATTTTAAAAAAGAACGAAACGATAAAAAAGTGAAGTTCACTCATAAAAAACTAATTGGTCTTCAATTAGTAAAAGACAATTTCATTAAAAACTTTAAATACAAACTACTTGTAGGTGAAGGCCCTGTACTTTTGAAAAAAAATAATGAAGGGGTATTAAAATTATATACACAAAGTAGCTTTGTAATAGATAATGGGACTACCAATGTATCTAATCATGGAGTATTTTTTACGATGAACACAGGATCTGGTCAATTGTATGAATATAAAAGATATTATCTTTCTAGAAAAGGGAGCAAACATAGTGTCATCAAAATTTGGAGCGACACCAACGGTAGATCAAATAAAACATTTAGAAAAAGAATTGTAAAATATTTTAAAGATTGTAAATTCTTAGTTGCTGAAATAAAAAAAGGAGTGTTTCAAAAATGGCGCATTAAGGAAATCGTAAAAAAATACAATCAAAACTGTCAAAAATAACATGAACGCAAACACTCTTTTTTATGTCTTTATATCAATAATCGTCACTAGTTTTATCATTGATATAATTTTAGGCGCTTTAAATGCGAGACATTACAATGATACTCCCCCTTTAGAAGTAGCAGATGTATATGATAAAAAGGAATACCTGAAATCACAAGCATACAAGAAAACAAATGCCAATTTTTCGAATATCACTTCATTATTCTCAATCACACTCACCTTATTTTTCTTCTTTATTGATGGTTTTAAATTTGTAGATGATTTTGCAAGAAGTTATACCGAAAACCCAATTCTAGTTGCTTTAATTTTCTTTGGCATTATTCTGATTGGTTCTGATCTATTAACAACCCCTTTTTCCTATTACAAGACCTTTGTTATTGAAGAAAATTTTGGTTTTAACAAATCGACAAGAGCCTTGTTTTGGAAGGATAAAATAAAAGGATTGATAATGTCTTCGTTTCTAGGAGGTGGAATTTTGGCTTTAATTATTTTATTTTATCAAATTTTTGGAGAAAATTTTTGGTTGTTTACCTGGATTTTAATTTCACTATTTACTGTGTTTATGAATCTTTTTTATGCGAAATTAATTGTACCGCTATTCAACAAACAAACGCCTTTAGAAGATGGAGAATTAAAATCTGTAATCGAAAAGTACTCGAAAAAAGTAGGCTTTAGATTGGATGCAATTTTTGTGATCGACGGATCAAAACGTTCTACGAAAGCAAATGCATATTTTTCAGGTTTTGGTTCTCAAAAAAGAATTACACTCTTTGACACCTTAATTAAAGATTTAAATACTGAAGAAATTGTTGCGGTTTTAGCACATGAAGTAGGTCATTACAAGAGAAAACATATTCTCTTTAATATATTATCCTCACTCCTACTTACTGGTTTTATGCTCTTTCTTTTATCATTCTTTATCAATATGCCCCTCTTTTCTGAAGCCTTGGGCGTTACAATTCCAAGTTTTCATATTGGTTTTATTGCCTTTGGTGTTTTGTATTCACCAATCTCAGAAATTACAGGAATATTCATGAATTCTATTTCACGCGTATTTGAATATCAAGCAGACAATTATGCCAAGGAAACCTTTGCCGCAAAACCTTTAATTAGCGCACTTAAAAAACTATCCAAAAACAGTTTAAGCAACTTAACACCTCACCCTGCATATGTTTTTATGCATTACTCCCACCCAACATTGTTGGAAAGAATACAAAATTTAAAAAAGGAATAGTTGTTTATGTAATTACTTTACCCTAAATTCACTTTGGATAGAAATGAACGCAACGTAAATGAGCTACACCATCTCAATAGAAGAAGAAAATAAGGAAATTACAAGTCGGTATAAAGACTTGTTAAAAGGAACTTATGAAGTTTTATCAAAGGAAGATAAAGACTTAATTCGGCATGCATTTGAGGTAGCAGTTGAAGCACATTCAGAGCAGCGTAGAAAAACAGGTGAACCATACATCTATCATCCGATAGCAGTTGCAAAAATTGTTGCTTATGAAATTGGTTTGGGCGCCACATCAATAGCAGCGGCGCTTTTACATGATGTGGTAGAAGATACCCATTACACAATTGAAGATATTGAACAATTGTTTGGAGAAACCATTGCACGGATAGTAAACGGTTTAACAAAAATTTCTCGCTTAAATAAAGAAAAAGACGCCTCCATACAGGCAGAAAATTTCAGAAAAATGCTCTTAACATTGCATGACGATGTACGCGTTATTTTAATAAAAATTTCAGACAGATTGCACAATATGCAGACCATGGATGCGATGCCTGCTCACAAACAAATAAAAATTGCTTCTGAAACCTTATACATTTATGCGCCGCTAGCTCATCGATTGGGATTGTATAATATTAAAACAGAATTAGAAGATTTAGGGTTAAAATACACTGAACCCGAAGTTTTTAATGATATTACTGCTAAAATAAAAGCCAGTAAGGAAGAACAACAAACATATATCGATACTTTTTCAGAAACCATTCAAAAAGGACTGAGTAGTGAACACTTCAATTATGAAATAAAGGGACGCTTTAAATCCATTTTCTCTATTCGAAGAAAAATGAGAAAACAGCATGTGACTTTTGAAGAGGTGTATGATAAATTTGCCATTCGAATAATTTTTGAACCCAACTCTAAGGATGAGAAATTTGAAGCTTGGAAGATTTATTCCATTGTTACCGATTACTTTAAACCCAATCCATCTCGCTTAAGAGATTGGATTTCTCAGCCAAAATCTACGGGTTACGAAGCACTTCACATTACGGTTGTTGGCCCAGACGCTCAATGGGTTGAAGTACAAATTCGTTCTAAAAGAATGGATGAAATTGCAGAGAAAGGCTACGCCGCACATTTTAAATACAAGCAAGGAATCGTAAATGAAAACGGTCTTGAAGGTTGGCTCAATAAATTGAAGGAAACCCTTGAGAACCAAAGTTTAAATGCGGTTGATTTTGTGGAAGATTTTAAATTGAATTTATATGCAAAAGAAATTTATGTTTTTACACCTAAAGGAGACTTAAAATCACTTCCCAAAGGGGCATCGGCATTAGACTTCGCATTTTCAATTCATACCGATGTTGGTTTAAAATGTAGAGGAGCAAAAGTAAATGGCAAACTGGTTCCTCTAAGTTACGAACTTAATAGTGGAGATCAAATAGAAGTCATTACTACTGCAATCAACAAGCCAAATTCTAGGTGGTTGGATTTTGTAATTACTGCCAGAGCAAGAACAAAAATTAAAGCGGCTTTAAAAGACGAAGAAAAACAAATTGCTGAGGAAGGAAAGGCTGTATTAGCACGAAAATTGCGTCATTTAAAAATTTCTTTTAGCGAAAAAGTGATCAATGAGTTAGTCACTTTTTTTAATCTAAGAACAAGTTTTGATTTGTTCTTTAGAATTGGAAGCGGCGCGATTGATAACACACAGTTAAAAAGCTTTGTGTCCGGAAGAAATGGTGCCATTATTAGTTTTTTTAAAAACAAACTAAGAAGAACACCTAGCAAAGAAATTACTGGAGAAGAAGAAGTTACTCCCAAATATGATGCTTTGGTTTTTGGAAGCGATGAGGAAAAACTTGAATATAAATTATCTCCCTGTTGTAATCCCATTCCTGGAGATACCGTTTTTGGATTTATTACCATCAATGATGGAATAAAGGTACATAAGAAGAATTGCCCCAACTCCATTTCTTTACAATCTAATTATGCATACCGAATTATAAAAACAAAATGGATAGATTCTACAAAACAAGATTTCAAAGTAATTTTGCAAATACATGGTGTTGATAACGCAGGAATTGCAAATAATTTAACCCGAATTATATCTAACAATATGGGGGTTTTTATTCACAGTATCAATATTGCTGGAAATGAAGGTGTTTTTGACGGTAAATTGTTGGTAAGTGTTAACAATAGAACACAACTTAAAAAGCTCATTACCAGCATTCAAAAGATTGAAGGAGTCAAAAAAGTGGCACGTGTTAATACTTTGTAAATATCATTTATTTAAAACCATTAATTAATTCATAATTTACAGTAAATTTGTTTTTTGAAAAAAATAATAAATGGGTAATTCTGAAAATAATCAGGTAGTAGTAAAAAAAGTGTTTACCTCTTTTTTAGAAGATAATAAACATAGAAAAACTCCTGAACGTTTTGCAATTCTTCAAGAAATTTATGCAGTAGAAGATCATTTTGATATTGAGTCTTTATATATCAATATGAAAAACAAAAACTACCGCGTAAGTAGAGCCACCCTATACAATACAATTGACTTACTCTTAGATTGCGGCTTGGTAAGGAAACATCAATTTGATGGGCAATCCATGGCAAGATATGAAAAGAGTTATTTTGACAAGAATCATGACCACCTAATATTTACAGATTCTGGAGAAGTAAAAGAATTTTGCGATCCAAGAATCCAAGTGATTAAAAAAACAATTGAGGAAGTTTTCAATGTAGACATTCACAATCACTCTCTGTATTTTTACGGAACAAAGAAAAAATAACAAACAACAACACAACAATCACACAAATTAAACAACAAATGGCAGTAGATTTATTACTCGGATTACAATGGGGAGATGAAGGAAAAGGTAAAATTGTAGATGTTTTAACCACCAACTATGATATTATCGCACGTTTTCAGGGAGGTCCTAATGCTGGTCATACATTAATTTTTGATGGAAGAAAACACGTTTTACACACAATACCTTCTGGTATTTTTCATAAAACAGCATTGAATGTAGTTGGTAATGGTGTTGTGATTGATCCGGTGATTTTCAAAAAAGAACTGGAAAACTTAGACAAACACGATATCGATTACACTTCTAAGTTATTGATTTCTAGAAAAGCACATTTAATTTTGCCAACACATAGATTATTGGATGCTGCCTCAGAAACTTCAAAAGGAAAAGCTAAAATTGGTTCTACTTTAAAAGGAATTGGTCCTACGTATATGGACAAAACGGGTAGAAACGGAATGCGCGTTGGAGATTTAGAAATGGAGAACTGGAAAGATAAATACCATGCGCTTACGGCGAAACATTTGGGAATGTTGGATTATTTTAATATCCAAATCGATTATGATTTAGACGAACTAGAAGCTGAATTTGACAAAGGAATTGAGAAATTAAAAACATTACAATTCATTGATAGTGAAGAGTTTTTAAACCAAGCAATAAAAGATAAAAAGACAATTTTAGCAGAAGGAGCTCAAGGATCTTTATTGGATATTGATTTTGGAACCTATCCTTTTGTAACATCGTCAAACACAACCGCAGCTGGTGCTTGTACTGGTTTAGGGGTTGCTCCTAATAGAATTGGTGAAGTCTTTGGAATTTTCAAAGCGTATACAACAAGAGTTGGCTCTGGACCATTTCCTACGGAGTTATTTGACGAGGATGGTGCAGAAATGGCACGTATTGGCCATGAGTTTGGCGCAACAACAGGCAGAGCAAGACGTTGTGGATGGCTAGATTTAGTTGCATTAAAATATGCTGTAGATGTAAACGGTGTAACACAATTGATGATGATGAAGGGAGATGTATTGTCTGGTTTCAAAAGTTTAAAAGTATGTACTTCTTACAATTATAAAGGAAAAGAAATTTCACATTTACCCTACAATATTGAGCCAGAAAACGTTTCTGTAAACTACTCTGAATTTAAAGGTTGGGATGAAGATTTAACTAAAATGACAGCAGCAGATCAATTGCCACAAAATTTATTAGATTATGTAGCATTTATTGAAAAAGAAACAGGAGTTCCTGTTAAAATCGTTTCTGTAGGACCAGATAGAAAACAAACCATTGTAAGATAGTTTTATCTAAATATTAAGACCCTTGAGATATTCTTTTCATTATTTTTACATAAAATCTAAAGTTTTGAAAAGAATATTTTTTTTATTGCTACTCCTCACCTCTCTATTTGCAAATGCACAAGCAAAGAAAATCCTTTACACTGCAAAACTTCAAGATACAAACGAAGAAAAATACCCAGGTGCAACACGTCTAATTGGTGATGTTCGAATGGTTCATGAAGGTGCCGTTTTAACTTGTCAGCAAGCATTATACTATAAAGAAAAAAACTTTTTTAAGGCCATTGGCAATGTGTACCTAAAACAAGGAGATACCATTACACAAACTAGTGATTACGCTGATTATGATGGAAACTCCAAACAAGTGTTGTCTTGGGGAAATGTTGTCCTAAAAGACCCTACAATGGTTTTAACATCAGACACACTTCAGTTTGATCGTTTAAATCAAAAACTATATTATAGGAGTTTCGCAACAATAAAAGATGCAACCAACACTTTAAAAAGCAAAAATGGAAACTACTATCTAACTGATAAAAAGTTTACGGCAACAACACGTGTCAATGTTGTCAACCCAGAACATGATTTAGTTTCAGCACATTTGGACTATTATACAAATTCTGGTCTCACCTATTTCTATGGGCCGACAACAATTACCAATTCAAAAAATAAAAACAGAATATATAGCGAAAAAGGTTTTTATAATACAAAGACAGATGTTTCTCACTTTGTAAAAAATGCGAAACTTTTTCTAAAAGAAAGAACCATAGAAGGTGATAGTTTGTACTATGACAAAAACCGAGGTTTTGCTTCCGCTACCAACAACATTATTGTAAAAGATACTGTTGAAAATTTTTTGACCAAAGGAAATTATGCAGAATTATTTGAACTCAAAGATTCTTTATTTATTGTTGACAGAGCTGTTGCAATTACAATTATAGACAAGGATTCTATGTTTGTTCATGGAGACACATTACTCGTTACTGGCATACCAGAAGAACGAATTATTCGCACCTTTAACAATGTGAAAATATTTAAGTCAGATCTACAGGGCAAGTGTGATTCTATTCATACAAACCAAGCGACAGGTCTTACCAGAATGTTTAAAAATCCAGTTTTATGGGCAGATCAGAATCAAATTACCGGAGATACAATTCATTTAATTACAAATATTGAAACTGAAAAATTAGATTCATTAAAAGTATTGAACAATGCCTTCATCAATTCCAAAGATTCTTTATCTATCGCCGATTTTAATCAGATTAAAGGAAGAAATATTTTTGGAAAATTTAAAGACAACAGCATTCGAACCCTCTTGGTGAAGGGAAATGCAGAATCGCTATATTACAACAGAAGCGAATTAGGAGTTTTAGAATCCATCTCAAAAGAAATTTCTAGCAATATTGAATTCACACTGTTTAAAGGTGAAATCGAAACTATCAAATATCTGAAGACAACAGAAGGAAAAACCTATCCACCATCGAAACTTCCCGATCATGTAAAAGAATTAAAAGGATTTATTTGGCGTGAAGATGAACAATCCAAAAAAATGACAGACATTTTCATTAAAAAAGGTGAAAACAAAAAAACAACTAAAACAGCAAAGTCGCTGGGAGCTATAAAACCCATGATATCTTCCAAGTTGGATGCGAATATAGTACCAAAAGGCGCTGTAAGTTTAGAGAAACAATAATGAAAAATGATTTCTTTACATACCAAGCACAAACATCTCCTCACCCATTAGCGATAGAAATTTCGCATGCAAAGGGTTCATATATCTTTGATACAGAAGGCAAGAAACATTTAGACTTTGTCGCAGGGGTTTCTGCAAACAGTTTGGGACATAATCATCCCAAAGTATCACAAGCAATTAAAAATCAATTAGACAAGCACGCACATGTGATGGTGTATGGTGAATTTGTACAAGAAGCACCAGTTGCACTGTGTAAAATACTCGCTAAAACATTTCCAAAAAATGAAATGTCCGTTTATCTTACCAATTCTGGGACAGAAGCTACAGAAGGCGCACTAAAACTTGCCAAAAGAGTCACAGGAAGGTCAGAAATTATTGCCGCAAACAATTCCTATCATGGAAATACACAAGGAGCAATGAGTATTTCTGGCGCTGAAAAACAAAATCGAGCATTTCGACCATTAGTTCCAGGTGCACGATTTATTGAGTTTAACAAAGAAGCAGATTTAGATAAAATTACGCATAAAACAGCCGCTGTTATTTTAGAAACTATACAAGGAGGTGCTGGATTTATTAGTCCAAAAAATGATTTTCTAAAAAAAGTAAAAGAGAAATGTGATGCAGTATGTGCCTTACTAATTTTAGATGAAATACAAACTGGAATCGGTAGGACTGGAAAGTTTTGGGGTTTTGAAAACTATAATGTAATACCAGATATCGTTGTAGCTGGTAAAGGCCTTGGCGGTGGTATGCCCATAGGAGCATTTATTGCACCTTCTAAAATGATGCACTTATTACAAACTGCACCCAAATTAGGACACATTACTACATTTGGCGGGCATCCTGTGATTGCAGCAGCAGGCTTTGCAACGGTAACAGAAATATTGACGAGTACTTTAATCGCAGATACACTTAGGAAGGAAAATCTCATCAGATATCATCTAAAGCACCCAGAAATTAAAGAAATTAGAGGAAAAGGATTGATGCTAGCTGCTATTGTAGACACCCCAGAATTGGCGGCAAAAATTATATTGACTTGTTTGGAAAGAGGATTGATTCTTTTCTTTTTGCTTTTTGAAACCAAAGCAATCCGAATTACGCCTCCCCTAACAATTTCTGATGCGGAAATTATTGATGGCTGTTCGCTTTTAAAGGAAGTTATTAAAGAAGTAATATCTGATTAATATAGACTTAAAATCTTAATTTTAGTTAAAATAAGTTAAGGTTATATTAAACCCTCATTATAAGTGAAACATTTTTTATCACTGGTAGTCTATTACCATATAAACAAATCTAAAAAACTTATTATGAAAAGCTTAAAAATTATCATTGCCGTAATTTCAATTTCTTTATTGAGTACATTCTCTTTAAATGCTACAGATAAAAAACCATCTAAAGTAAATAAAGAATTAAGAACAAGAATTGTTTCGATTATAGGAATCACAATACCGATTCATCTCAATCAAGAATGTACCGCTACTATATCATTTGTTTTGAATACTAAAAATGAATTGGTCATTTTAACGGTTGATTCTGAAAATGAAGAAGTTAAATCTTATATTAAAAGTAAATTAAACTATCAAAAAATGAATATAAGTAGTACTTTAAAAGGAGAACAGTACACAGTATCTTTAAAAATTAAGGTACAAAAATAACATCGTAATTTATTCAAAAATAAAGCTCCTAAATTTCTTCAGGAGCTTTTTAAGTGATCAGAAAAACTTGAATCTAGTAGTTCAAGCTTTAAATAAGGCGTCTATTTATTTTACTAGAAGCTTATGTGAAGGCTTAAATTTTGTTAAGTTAATTCCTTTTACAGCAGCAACGTACTCTTCTAATGAAGGGGTTCTACCAAGTATGGTAGACAGCACAACTACTGGTGTAGAAGAAAGTAAAGATTCTCCTTTTTTCTCTCCAGAATCTTTTACAACTCTTCCTTGAAATAAACGCGTAGATGTTGCCATCACTGTATCTCCAGGTGCTGCTTTTTCTTGATTCCCCATACATAAGTTACAGCCAGGGCGCTCTAAATACAACATGTTTTCATATCCAGTACGTGCAATTGCTTTTGGTGCATTGTCATCAAACTCAAAACCAGAATATTTTTTTAAAATATCCCAATCCCCCTCTACTTTCAATTCATCTACAATATTATATGTTGGAGGCGCAACAACTAAAGGAGCCTTAAAGACTACTTCTCCATGCTGCTCATCAATGTTCTTAAGCATCTGTGCTAAAATTTTCATATCCCCTTTATGAACCATACAAGATCCTACAAAACCAAGATCTACCTTTTTTGTTCCTCCATAGAAAGAAAGTGGTCTAATTGTATCGTGCGTGTATCGCTTAGAAACATCATCATTATTTACATCAGGATCTGCAATCATTGGCTCTACAATGATATCTAAATCAATAACTACTTCAGCAGAATATTTTGCATTTGCGTCTGGAGTTAAGGCAGGTTTGTCTCCTGATTTAATTTCTGCGATTCGCTTATCTGCAATCGCGATTAATCCTTTCAAAACCTGAAGTTTATTGTCCATGCCTTTTTCGATCATGATCTGGATTCTCCCTTTTGCAATCTCTAAAGATTCTATTAAGGTGTCATCTTCAGAAATACAAATAGAAGCCTTCGCTTTCATTTCTGCTGTCCAATCGGTAAATGTAAAGGCTTGATCGGCAGTAAGTGTTCCAATATGTACCTCGATAATTTTACCTTGGAATACATTGTCTCCACCAAACTGAGTAAGCATTTGAGATTGTGTTGCATGCACAACATCACGAAAGTCCATATACGGTTTCATTTCACCTTTAAAGGTTACTTTAACGGATTCTGGAATTGGCATGGAAGCCTCCCCTGTAGCAAGTGCTAAAGCAACGGTTCCTGAATCTGCTCCAAAGGCAACACCTTTAGACATTCTTGTATGTGAATCTCCACCAATAATAATGGCCCAATCATCTACGGTTAAATCATTCAATACTTTATGAATAACATCCGTCATTGGCTTGTACTTGTGCCCAGGGTCACGTGCAGTAATCAATCCAAAGTCATTCATAAACTTCATCAATCTTGGAATGTTTGCTTTAGATTTGTTGTCCCATACCGAAGCAGTATGACAACCTGATTGGTAGGCTCCATCTACAATTGGAGAAATTATTGTAGCTGCCATCATCTCTAATTCCTGAGAAGTCATCAGTCCCGTTGTATCTTGAGACCCAATGATATTTACTTCAACACGAACATCCGATCCAGCATGTAATACTTTTCCTGGTGTTGTTCCAACTGCATTTTTATTAAATATTTTTTCTACGGCTGTAAGTCCTTGCCCATCGTGAGAAATTTCTTTTGATGTTGCAAATACCGGTGTCACATCTACCCCTAATACTTTAGATGCAAATGTTTGTAGTTTTTTACCAAATACAATCGCATAAGAGCCTCCTGCTTTGATAAATTCAACTTTTTGTGGTGTTAATGCTGCAGAAATATCAATTAATTCCTGAGCACCTTTATATAATTTTTTTTCTTTCGTATTAATTGTGAGTACAGTCCCTGAAGCTACAGAGTAGGTTTCTTTTAAAATTGGGTCGCCTTCAGCATCACGAATCGTTTTTCCATTCTCATCTTTCTGCTTTACCCAGTTTTTAAGATCTACACCGATACCACCTGTTACACCTACTGTTGTAAGGAAAATTGGCGAAATACCATTGGTACCTGCTATAATTGGAGCAATGTTAATAAAGGGTACATAAGGACTTGCTTTAATACCCGTCCATAATGCCACGTTGTTTACACCTGACATTCTAGAGGATCCTACTCCCATTGTTCCTTTTTCTGCAATTAGCATCACTCTTTTGTCTGGATGCTCTTTTTGCAATGAAAGCAACGCATTTTGTTGCTCCTTGTTATGCTCAAACATACATTGACCATGTAATTCACGATCTGATCGAGAGTGCGCATCGCCACCTGGTGATAGTAAATCTGTAGAAATATCTCCTACACCTACAATGAATGTTACTACTTCTATTTTTTCTTCTACTTCCGGTAGCTTCGTGAAAAATTCTGCTTTCGCATAACTTTCAATAAGTGCTTTCGCTATTTTATTTCCGCTATTGTAAGCGACTTCTAAGCGCTCCATGTCTGCCTCGTAAAGGAACACTTGAGTTTTAAGTACCTCTGAAGCTTGCTTTGCGGTGTCGACATTATCTCCTAAAGCAATATCTAGTAATACATTGATTGAAGGGCCACCTTTCATATGCGACAATTGCTCAAAAGCAGCTGCAGGCGTAATCTCGTGTAATACCGATTCACCAAGTATGATCTCCTTTAAAAAATTTGCTTTCACAACTGCGGCACTAGTTGTACCCGGCAAAACATTATAGATAAAGAAATTAAGAGAATCCTCTCTGTGTTCGTTCTCTATATCTTTAATCTGTGCAATGATTTCGCTAAGCAATTCAGCACTATCAATTGGCTGTGGACTAAGTCCTTGCCCTTTTCTATCTTCTATTTGCTGAAGGTAATCCTTATAAGTGTTCATGTAAGAAATTTTTTATACTATAAACCGTTCAAATCCTAGGAATCTAAAAAGCCATATATGTTTATATTTAAGAATTTTAGTACCGCAAATCTACTATTTTTATAGCTATTTTAAAAAATAAATAATAGATTGCTTTAATTAATGAATAAATAAAAGTTATTTTTAAATTTATTGAAAATAAATTAATAAAAACAACTTTTAAAGTATTTTTTTACGAATATCGTAAAAAATAAATATTAAAAATAGCAGATCAATAAGCCGAATCCTGTACCTTAAAAAGGCTCTTATCATTTATCTAGTTCTAAAATTACTCTTAGAATCCATCTGCCTA
>TARA_B110000208_G_scaffold79012_1_pt1 | contig 31489 bp, 29 predicted proteins | sample TARA_B110000208 | Tara Oceans TARA_B110000208 (sample SAMEA4397426) | marine metagenome | biome: Polar Biome; feature: [SRF] surface water layer (ENVO:00010504); material: water (ENVO:00002006), including particulate matter (ENVO:01000060) such as... | depth 5 m
GTGCTGCGCACGGAGTGATCGCGGTTTGCGCGAAGTGAAAGTGAGGGTCGTGCTGCGCATCCACTTGCCACTAAATCTTTAATTATGCTCTTATTAGTGACTAAGTGCTTCTTTTCGTTGCAATTTGGAGCAGGGGAAATTTACTGCTGCGCTTTCCTATGAAAATCTTAATTGCAGACCGTATCTCTCCTATTGGTGTTGAATTGTTCAAAGCTGAAGCAGGCTTTGAAGTAATCGAGGCTTATGGCTCCACTCCCGAGCAACTCCTTGAAATCGTTAAAGACGTTGATGCGATTGCATTGCGCTCCGACACACGAGTGACTGCTGAGGTCGTCGCTGCTGCGCCGAAGCTCAAAGTCGTCGGTCGTGCCGGTGTTGGCGTCGACAATATCGATATCGAGGCGGCAACTGACGCTGGGGTGATCGTAATGAACACGCCGACGGGCAACACGCTGGCCACTGCGGAGCTCACTTTTACGCACATGCTCGCTGGTACGCGTCCGATCGTGCAGGCGTCCGCTAGCATGACGGCGGGTCGCTGGGATCGTAAACTTTACACGGGTTCTGAGCTTAATGGCAAGACACTGGGTGTGCTCGGAATGGGCCGCATCGGTGCTGAAGTCGCTAAGCGTGCACAAGCTTTCAACATGACCGTGCTTGGTTATGACCCATATTTGACTGAGTCCCGCGCGAATACACTCGGCGTGAAGCTTTCTACGCTCGACGAAGTGATTGAGAATGCGGACTACATTACGACTCACATGCCGCTGACTGCGGATACCAAGCACATGCTCAATGCGGATGCATTCAGCCGCATGAAAGATGGCGTACGCGTCTTCAATTGCGCACGTGGTGGTATCATCGATGAAGCCGCGCTGATCGAAGCGTTGAAGTCTGGTAAAGTCGCAGCCGCTGGACTTGACGTTTATGAAGACGAGCCACCTGCTGAAGATAGCCCGCTTCGCCAAATCGACAATCTCGTGCTCACTCCGCACCTTGGCGCTTCCACCCAGGAAGCACAGGAGAATGTCGGCATCGACGTGGCTAAGCAAATGATCGAAGCCCTCAAGGGGGAGATGGTGCGCAATGCGCTCAACATGCCATCGCTCGACCCGAAGGCACTGGCACAGATCGCCCCTTACCTGACGCTTGGCGAAAAACTCGGCACATTTTCTCAGCAGCTCGCACCTGAGGGCGTCGAGAAAATCACGATCCGCTACTTTGGTAAGATCACTGAGCTCGACACGTTGCCGCTCAGCTACGCAATTCAGCGCGGCTACCTGCGCGAGATTTCCGATAACGTCAACGACGTCAACGCGCCGAAGAAGATCGCACGCCTGGGCATCGAGACGGAGCAAGTGAAGAGCTCTGCGCACGCCGAGTTTACTGAACTCGTCGAAGTTCAAGTCACCAGCAAGAGCGGCAAGACGCGCACGATTGGCGGGACATTGGTGGGTAAAAACCAGAGCCCGCGGATCGTCGCGATCGACGGTCACAGCGTCGAGGTCAGTACTGATGCGACACTACTCGTGTTGAAGAACAAGGATGTTCCTGGCATCGTCGGTTTTATCGGGGTCACACTCGGCGAGGATAATGTGAATATCGCTAACATGTCGCTCAGTCGCGATCAGGGCGAGGGCTTCGCAGTCAGCGTCTTTGAGTTGGATAGTGTACCGTCTGAGGCGGCGGCGAAGAAGATTGCGGAGCATACTGCGATCGACAAGTATCGCGTGATCCGTCTCTAGCGAATCCTTTTTAGCCGTAGAGTGCGCGCCGGACGCAGGGATTGATTCTCTGTTGCCATCGCGCCCTCTACGGCTTTTTTTATGCAGTCTGATTTTCGGTTTTTTGCTATTAACTTCTCAATACGTATCGTCCTGGCGTAAAGCCCTATGCACAGTTGTAGGCGTGTGGGCGACTCGCCCACGTCAACCAATAGAGGGCGGGTCGCCCTCACTCCATTGCATCTCGAATGCACCATAGTTTTTATCGAATATGACACCTCTCAATATCGCACTCGTTTCCATTGTCGGCTATTTGCTCGGCGCGATCAGTTTTGCCGTAATCGTCGCTCGGAGCCAGGGAGTCGATATTCTAAAGTATGGCAGCGGCAATCCCGGCGCGACGAATGTGACGCGGGCGCTTGGTTCGAAATTTGGCAACATCGTGTTTGCCTGTGATGCGCTCAAAGGGTTCGTCGCGGCTGGTTGGCCGTTGTTGTGGATGGGCGAGGAGGGCTTGCAACTCGGTATCATTGGGCTGATCGCTTCGATCATCGGGCACAGCTTTTCGGTCTTTTTGAAATTTAAAGGCGGCAAGGGTGTCGCCACGACCATGGGCGGATTAGTGGCGATTATGCCGATCGTCTTACTGCTCGGGGTGGCCGCTTGGGCAGCGATTTATTTTACCATCCGCATGGTTGCAATTGCCTCAATCTTATTTGCGGTGAGTTTGCCAATCAGCGCTTATTGGTTGTATGGCTCTGGAGATCCGCGTTTGACGCTGGGGGTCGTGTTAGGCGTGCTAATCGTGCTGCGACACCGCTCAAATATTTCCCGCATGCTTAAGGGTACGGAAAATAGTTTTAAAAAGTAGGGGGCCGGCGCAATGAGTTGACGTGCTTCGGAAGGTTAGTTTTTATCTGCGCCGTTATGTTGTTTCGCCTGTTTTCTCTTTCGTCTGTTTTTGTGTCGCTCTTTTTTCTGGGCGCGTGTTCGGATGCTCCGTCGAAACCGACGGCCGCAGTGAAGCGCGACGTAACAGTGGCTAAGGCGGTGCTGAAGACGTCTGGTATCTTGCGTTTCGATGGCTTGCCAGGAGAGAGTATTAGTGCTGCAGAGGTACTGGTTGTCTCCGTTTTAAGCGATGTCGCACGTGAGCGAATTCTGCGTCAGCGCGAGCTGTTTGAAAATAAGATCACTGGGCGGGTTGAAGACTTAGCGGGGGTGAGTTCCATCGAGGGCATGTCGCCGGTCGATGCGATGAAGCTCGAAGCCTCACTTGGGGCATTGCGTTCGCAGTTTCCTTCAGTCCGCGTTGAGGATGTCGATTTGGGTAATAATCGATTGCGGAAATATCAGAGCGATGTGGCGCTGTTCAAAGAGTATGAGTATCTATTCGCCTCGATCGAATGGGATAACGTTGAGCGTGGTCTGGAGTTTATCGCAGATAAGATGACGGCGGATAGTAAGGCACTGGTTGCGCGCTCTAGTGGCATGGATGATGACGCGCTTCAGCAGAGTGACGTTACGCTGGATTGGTTAAGGGCAGTGCAGCAGCATTACAATTCGTATGTCGTGTTGGCTCAAGAATCTGTTGAAGCTAAAAATCGCTACCTTCATGCGCAAGCAGCAGTAGCATCGACGCCGGCAGAGCCCACTGATTGGGATGGCTACGTCGCGTGGCATGCGCACAATCTGATAATGGACATTTCGGAGAATCTACTTGGCACGGCATTCGCCGAAGAGGATGGATCGTTCGAAGTCGAAGGGCAGGGGATCGTCATCGTTCGTGTGCAGCTTGGTGTGGTCTCAGCCTACTTTCTTCCCGGCTCCGAACACGAGAAGCGGGTGCTGGTCGAGGATTTGCAGCAGTTTTAGGCGTCAGTCGTAAAGTCTGTTTCTCGATAGACAGGCAGGAATCGCTGTTTCACTCTTGAAACTTATCACGCCTCATGTTGTCTGGATTGTTTGGCGCATCGCGGATTGCGCGCCCTATTTCTTCGGGCGAATAGCTGCACTCGCCACTTTCACTCACTTTCACTAGCCGAAGGCTCACTCTCACTACTACTATGTCTCAAAAACGCATCATTCGTATCGGTCTTCTTGGTTTCGGCGTCGTCGGCCAAGGGGTCTGGAAAAATATCGAGAAGAACCGCCAAGCACTGGAGTACCGTCTCGGCGCGCAGCTCGATATCACTCAAGTCGTGGTCAAGAATGCCTCCAAGCCGCGCGAGGTGGCGGTGCCTGCAGAGTGTTACTCGACCGATCCATCCCGCGTGGTGGACAATGCAGAGATCGACATCGTCTGTGAGATGATGGGCGGGACAGGGGAGGCGCTCGAGCTAACCCGCCGTGCGCTGCAGCAAGGTAAAGTCGTGGTGACTGCGAATAAGGCGCTGGTCTGCGAGCATGGCGAAGAGCTGTTCAAAATCGCCAACGAAAATGGCGGGCACTATTTCTACGAGGCATCGGTTGCTGGTGGTATCCCGATCATTAAGACGATCCGCGAGGCCTTGGTGGCGAATCGCTTTAAGCTTATTTTTGGTATTCTCAATGGCACGTCCAATTACATCCTTACACGCATGGAGCGTGAGGGCCTGAGCTTTGACGAGACACTCGGCGACGCACGCAAGCTCGGCTATGTCGAGGCCGACGAGGCGCTCGACCTCGATGGCATCGATGCCGCGCACAAGGCGGTGATCCTTGCGTATCTCGCGCATGGCAAGTGGGTGAAGCTCGAAGAAATTATTTGCGAAGGTATCCGAGAGATCTCCGGCACAGACATCGAAATCGCCGGTGAGCTGGGCTATAAGATCAAGCTGCTCGCTGTGATTGCGCGTGACTTTGAGGCGAACAAATTGTCTGTGCGTTTGCATCCTGCGCTGATTTCCAAAAAGGAAGTGATCGCAGGAGTGGACGAGGTCTATAATGGTGTCAGTGTGACGGGCGATGTGGTCGGCACGACTGTGCTGATTGGTCGTGGTGCGGGGCAGGATGCGACCTCTAGTTCTGTGATTAGTGATATCGCCGATGCGGTCTATATGATTCAGGGCGCGCCGAGGCCAGTGATTTTGGAGGAAGATGAAGCGCTCTACCGGCAACTTGCGGATGGACTGAAACTGGCGGCTCCTGCGGAACTCACTGGGCGCTATTATTTGCGCGTTCATGTGAAGGACGAAGAAGGCGTGTTGGCGAAGATCTCGAACATTCTCGCCGCGCACCATATCAGTTTTGCGACGGTTAATCAGAAAGAACTGACGGACGGCACGGCTCTGATTATGCTGACGACGCATAAAAGCAATGAGACTTCGGTGGCGGCTGCGAAGGCTGCGCTTGCTGCTGAAGTAGTAGTCGTTGAGACCCCAGTGAGCTTGCGCATCTTCGAACCGAGCTATTAGTCAGGCGTAAAAGGTGGGTTTGCGATCAGAACTGAGCGTTGGGTAGCGTCAGTATTTAGATTATATGACTTTGCCGGGATCTGTCGATTTGAGCAGCTCTAGTGTGGAGATGAGCCTGCTAGGGATCGGTATTTCTCGATCCCGGGTGAAAATCTGTTCTTGAAACTTATCAGACCTAGTATTCCCTGTGACACTCTCTTTACTTGTTCCGGTTCGCTCCGCGCCCGGTCTTGCCGTCACTTCGTTCCTCGGAACAGATTTTTTAAATTTGTTCCTTCAGTTGCCCAAAGGGCACCCACTTCACTCACCCCTTCGGGGCAAATCGTTCCGATTCACCATCTCCGCGCTACTCGCGCTTCGTCAGCTTTTTAAAAAAATGGCACTCATCGTTCAAAAATATGGCGGCACATCGGTTGGCGATGTCGATCGCATCAAGAATGTAGCCCGTCGGGTTAAGGATACACGTGATGCTGGCAATCAAGTAATTGTCGTGGTGTCGGCTCGCTCGGGGGTGACCAACGACTTGATCGCCCGAGCGAGGGCGCTCAACCCGATGCCAGATGAACGTGAGATGGACATGCTCCTCACCGTCGGTGAACAAGAGACCATCGCTCTAACTGCGATGGCGCTGCACGCCTTAGGTGTGCCAGCGGTTTCTCGCACCGGAGCGCAGGCAGGTATTTTGACTGATCCGGAACACACGCGTGCGCGTATCACCAGCATTTCGGGTGGCGATATTCAAACCCAGCTCGATGCGGGTAAGGTCGTCATCTTGGCCGGCTTTCAAGGTCACTCGGCCGATGGTCAAATCACTACGCTCGGTCGTGGTGGCTCTGATCTCAGTGCGATTGCGATCGCGGCGGCGCTGAAGGCGGACCTTTGCCAAATCTGCACCGATGTGGATGGTGTTTACACTGCTGACCCGCGTCTCGTCCCAAATGCGACCAAGCTCGATGAGATTTCCTACGAAGAAATGCTCGAACTCGCCAGCAGCGGTTCGAAAGTCATGCAAAATCGCGCCGTCGAGTTTGCGCAAAAGTTTAATGTCATATTTGAAGTCCGCTCCAGTTTTAACAACAACCCAGGAACTATCGTGAAAGAAGAAGCAGCCTCTATGGAAGACGTCGTCGTGAGCGGTGTCGCACTTGATAAAAACCAGGCAAAGATCGTTGCTAGCGATTTGCCCGATCGCCCGGGCACGGCTGCCAAGCTTTTCAAGGCCTTGGCGGATGCGAATATCAGCGTCGATATGATCGTGCAGAATATCGGTCGCGATGGTAAGGCGAACATGACGTTCACTGTGCCGCGTGAAGATATCTATCGCGCCGAGAAGGTCGTTACGGAGTCATTCCCAGATGAAGCCAGCGGCAAACTGTTTGAAGCCAACGATATTGCTAAGGTGTCGGTGGTCGGCGTCGGCATGCGCTCGCACTCTGGTGTCGCGGCCAAGCTCTTTGATGCACTCGCGGTTGCGAGCATTAATATTCAGCTCGTCAGCACCTCGGAAATCAAGATCTCGGTCGGCATTGATCCGAAGGATGCAGAAGAGGCCACTCGTGTGGTGCACGGCGCATTCGGATTGGGGCAGTAGTTCGGGATGCCTTCTTAATCATAATCCTACTCTTAGTCTTACTCCTTTTCATTAGTGGGCTGATTCGGATTAATAGTAGGATTATGATTAGCGGGAGGCGGAATCGACGCAGCGGTTGTTAGCCAGTATGTGATTTACCTGCTGATGCAGCGCTATCAGGCCAGCAATGCGTGGGCGTGACAGTTTTGTTATTGTGGCGGGGGGGGTGAGTGTCATGGGTGATTCTTCGGTTTTCTATTTGTTATGCAGATTCAGTGGAGTAGGTCTTTCTCTTTTGGTCTCGTCGCCGTCTTGGCTGCGATGCTTTGCATTGCGTGTGGGCAGGAGGAGCGTTCGGAGGGGAGCGCGATTGCCGTGTGGAGCACGGTGCAGCCGCAGAAGTATTTTGTAGAGCGGGTCGGTGGTGATCAGGTGTCGGCTAAGGTGTTGGTGCGTCCTGGGCAGAGCCCCGAGATGTATGCCCCGAGTGTGGCGCAGATGGCTCAGTTGGCGCAGGCGGATGTGTATTTTGGCATCGGCATGCCGATCGAAGGGTCGTTGTTTAAGCGAATGCGCTCGTCGATGAGGGGGGTGCGACTGGTGCAAACCGGCGACGAGGTTTTGGAGCAGCATGATGATTTGGCGTGCACAGACGGGCGCCATGAACATGGCGAGAATGATCCGCATATTTGGATGGATCCAGTGCGCATGGTTGCAGTGGTTGAGCAGATGCGAGATGCATTGACCGAAGTGCAACCAGAGTCAGCGGAAGTGTTTGGTGAGAATGCGCATCGGTTGATTGCGGACTTGCTTGAGCTGGATGCTGTAATTCGTACGCAGTTGGCGCCGTATGCGGGGCGGGCGTTTTTTATTAACCACCCTGCGCTGGGGCATTTTGCCGAGCGCTATGGTTTGGTGCAGCTGTCGATCGAGGAGTCGGGTACGGCACCATCGGCGGGGCGAGTCGCAGAGTTGATTGGTCAGGCGCGGGCGGCGCAGGTCGGAGCAATTTTTACGCAGCCTGAGTTCGGTCGCACGACGGCGACGATTTTAGCGGATGCGCTGGAGGTCGATGTGGTGGAGCTGAATGTATTGCCCGTAGACTATACAATTGGGATGTCGAGAATCGCGGATGCACTGGAGGGGAGCTTTGCGCGATGAGTGATTGTAGTGCGCATACAAGTTGTGGCGGTGAGTCGAATCCGGGAGAGCCGGCGATCTGCTTTGAGGGTGTTTCTTTTAGCTACGGGGGCTCGTTGGTGGTGGAGGATGCCGACTTCGATATATATAAAGGCGAGTCGGTTTGTGTAGTGGGCCCAAACGGTGGCGGTAAGTCGACTTTGTTGAAGCTGATGCTGGGGCTGTTGCAGCCAGATCAGGGCAGGGTGCATTTGCTTGGCGATACGCCGAAGCGCGCGCGTGCGCGAGTGGGGTATGTGCCGCAGCATATTGATTTTGACCCGCTGTTCCCGGTCACGGTGCTCGACGTGGTGCTGATGGGGCGGTTGGAGCGGAGCACTTTTGGCTTTGCTAATCGCAGGGATACGTCACGAGCGCTGGAGGCACTGGAGCAGATGGGCATGGCAGATCGAGCGCAGGGCTCGTTTGCCGCACTTTCGGGAGGGCAACGCCAGGCGGTGTTGATCGCGCGAGCGTTGGCAGCGGAAGTGGATGTATTATTGCTGGATGAGCCGACCGCGCACGTGGATGTGGCTGCGGAGGAGCGCTTGTTGAAGAGCTTGAAGGCACTGAAGGAGGATTTGACGTTGGTGACGGTGTCGCACGATTTGGCCTTTGTGTCGCGTTCTGTACCGAAGGTGGTTTGCGTGAATCGCTGCGTGCATGTGCATCCGACGACTGAGTTGACGGGTGATCGCTTGCGGCAACTGTACGGGTTTGAGGTGCGCATGGTGCAGCATGATCATGAGCATCTGGATAGTCATGGGGAGCATCATCACTCTTAGAGGGCTAAGACTTGAGGGGTGAGGGCTGAGACTTGAAAGATAGAATTTTGAATTACGAATGTTGAATTTTTTACAGGCACTACTCGATCCGGATCTGGTGTTTCTACGCTATGCGTTGTTTTTGGGGCTAATTGGTAGCATCCCGCTCGGCGCGGTGGGCACCTTTGTGGTGGCGCGGCGTATTAGTTATCTAGCGGCGGCGATTGCGCACTCGGCGCTGGGTGGCATCGGTGTGGCGCTGTATTGTCGCGCTGTGTTTGGCTGGGAGTGGCTGCACCCGATGTTGGGGGCGCTACTGGCGGCGTTAATGGCTGCTGGCTTGATCGGTTGGGTGTCGTTGCGATCGCGGCAGCGCGAGGATGCGTTGATTGGATCTATTTGGGTGACGGGGATGGCGGTTGGCCTACTGTTTATTGCACGAACGCCCGGCTATGTGGACCCGATGGCTTATTTCTTTGGTGATATCTTACTGGTAACGAGTGCGGATCTTTGGATCGCAGGTGGCGTCGGCGGATTGATTTTGGGGATTCTGGGGATTTGGCACCGGCAGATCATTGCGGTGTGTTTTGACGCCGAGTATGCTTCGCTTCGAGGGGTGCGTGCGAATTGGGTGTATGTGTTGCTGCTGATGCTGACCGCGCTAACGGTGGTAATTATGGTCTCTTTTGTGGGGATCGTCCTTGTGATCGCACTGCTGACGCTGCCGCCCGCGATCGGGGCAATCGGCGCGCGGAGCTTGTGGCGCATGCTGTTTGTGGCAATTTTGCTAAATATTGCCTTCGTTTTTGTGGGCTTGGGGTTAAGCTTTTCGCTGGATCTGCCGAGTGGGCCTTCTGTAATTCTGGTCGCTGCGATGACCTACTTAATAGTGAGCGGCTTTTCGCGGCTTTTCGGTGGGCGAAGTGCCTGTAAATAAGCGGTTTAAAAGTAGTGCTGTTTTTTTTGAATTAAGTGTTGACGGGTCTAGTAGTGGGGAGCATTTTCGCGGACTTTCATTTTCCACGCCGTCGGTGTTGGTAGTGAAATAGCTCTTTTCATAGTCTTTGCTAATGCGCCCTTGTAGCTCAGTGGTAGAGCGCATCCTTGGTAAGGATGAGGTCGGCGGTTCGATTCCGCTCGAGGGCTCCAGTAAAAATATAATCACAATCTCATAACACTAAATCACATCAATCATGGCTAAGGAAACATTCGAAAGAACTAAACCACACGTCAACGTCGGCACTATTGGCCACATTGACCACGGTAAAACAACTACAACGACTGCGATTCTCAAGGTTCAAGCAGACAAGGGCCTTGCGAAGTTCAAGTCATATGCGGATATCGCTAAGGGCGGCACGGTTCGTGACGCTACAAAGACTGTCACGATTGCTGTTGCTCACGTTGAATACGAAACAGAATTGCGTCACTACGCACACGTTGACTGCCCAGGTCACGCTGACTTCGTTAAGAACATGATCACAGGTGCTGCTCAAATGGACGGCGCAATTTTGGTTGTTTCTGCGTCTGATGGCCCAATGCCACAGACTCGTGAGCACATCCTCTTGGCTCAGCAGATTGGTGTTCCTACTATTGTGGTATGGCTTAATAAAGTCGACCTGCTTGACGACGAAGAGCTTCTTGAGCTTGTCGAGATGGAAGTCCGTGATCTCCTTTCTAAATACGACTACCCGGGTGATGATATCACTATCGTGCGTGGTTCTGCGACTGCTGCTCTTGACGGCAAGCCTGGTGGCGCTGAAGCGATCACAGCGCTTATGGATGCGATCGACAAAGATGTTGCGGAGCCTTTGCGTGAAACTGACAAGCCACTCCTCATGTCTGTTGAAGACGTTTTCTCGATCACAGGTCGTGGAACAGTTGCAACAGGACGTATCGAGCGTGGTGTTGTTAAAGTTGGCGAAGAAATCGAAATTGTCGGTCTTGGTGATACAATGAAGACAACTGTTACAGGTGTTGAAATGTTCCGCAAGCAACTCGATCAAGGTCAAGCCGGCGACAATGTTGGTATCCTTCTTCGCGGCATCGATAAGGAAGCCATCGAGCGTGGTCACGTGATCGCTAAGCCGGGTTCAATTACTCCGCACACGACTGGTCTGGCTGAGCTTTATGTCCTGACTAAGGACGAGGGCGGTCGTCACACACCATTCTTCGACGGTTACCGTCCACAGTTCTTCTTCGGCACTGCCGATGTCACTGGTATCATCAAGTGCCCAGAGGGTGTTGAGATGGTCATGCCTGGTGATAATCTTACTGTTACTATTGAGCTCGGTAAGAAGATCGCGATGGAAGCTGGTCAACGTTTCGCGATTCGCGAAGGTGGCCGTACCATCGGTGCCGGTCGTGTGACTGAAGTTATTAAATAATCTAAGCCAGTTCGATTTCAGTTTCTGCCGAGGGCTCTAAAAAGGGCTCTCGGCTTTACTGTCTTAAATAGCACTATAGTTGAAAAACCACAGGAGAGTAGTTCAATTGGTAGAGCAACGGTCTCCAAAACCGTAAGTTGTGGGTTCAAGTCCCTCCTCTCCTGCCATTTTTACATCAAATGAAAAATCCATTCACCAGCATCCGTCTTTTCTACAAGGAGACGGTAACCGAGCTCAAAAAAGCCACTTGGCCGACCAAGACTGAATTGCGTGATTCGACAATCGTAGTTCTTGTCGCGACTGCAATTCTTGGCTCCTTTATCGCGCTGACCGACTTTTCGCTCATGAATGGTGTCGATCTGCTCACCTCTTGGGTTCAGTAGCACGTCGCCAAATCAACATCGATTTCAGGCACCTTTAATTTTTTAAGATCCAGACGTAAATATGTCTAATTCATTTTCAGGCCCCAATTGGTTCGCTGTCCAAACTCTCTCTAATCAAGAGGGCAAGGCTAAGAAGTACCTTGATAAGTTCATCGCGATCGAAGAGATGGAGGACTACGTCTTTGAGGTGCTCATGCCTACCGAGACTGTTTCGGAAGTAAAGAGCGGCAAGAAAAAGACAATTACGCGTAAATTCTACCCGGGCTATATTTTCGTTAATATGCGCTTGTACGATGATGATGGCAACTTGTTGCAAAAACCTTGGTATTTCGTTCGCGAAGGCCATGGTATCATTAATTTTGTTGGTGGTGACCGCCCGAATCCTCTCAAAAAGAGCGAGATCGAGCGCATTATCAACCAAGTCCAGGAAGCCGAAGGCAAAGAAAAGCCTAAGATCGAATACGATATCGGTGAAATGGTTAAGGTCAACGACGGTCCATTTATGAACCTAGTTGGCAAAATCGAGGAAATCGACCCTGATAAGGGTAAGTTAAAGGTTTCCGTATCTATTTTCGGGCGATTCACGCCTGTTGAACTTGAATACTGGCAAGTCCAGAGAACAGAAGAAAGCTAAACAGCAATGTCTAAAAAAGTAATAGGACAAATTCGCTTACAACTGCCAGCAGGTGCAGCTAACCCAGCCCCTCCGGTTGGTCCAGCTCTCGGTGCGCAGGGTGTAAACATCATGGGCTTCTGTAAGGAGTATAACGCGAAGACTAAAGACCAGGCGGGCATGATCCTACCTGTTGTCATTACAGTCTACGCCGATCGCTCCTTCAGTTTCATCCTGAAATCTCCACCAGCAGCTGTCCTTCTTAAGAAGGCTGCCGGTATCGCTAAGGGATCGGGTGTGCCGAATCGCGACAAAGTCGGGACCGTCACGCGCAAGCAAATCCTCGAAATCATTGAGATCAAAAAGAACGATCTTAATGCATCAGATGAGGAAGCAGCTTTCAAGATCATCGCGGGCACTGCTCGGTCGATGGGACTTGAGGTCGCGGGATAATTTTTTAACCACTAAATATAACTACTATGGCCACCCAGCAAATTAAGGGAAGCAAGCGCTATCGCCAATCAGCCGAAATGGTTGACTTGGAGAAGACCTATTCGGTCGCAGAAGCGTCTGCGTTACTAAACAAACTACCTAAGGCGAAGTTCGACGAAACCGTTGAACTCTACGCAAATCTTACGGTCGATCCTCGTAAGAGTGATCAAATGGTGCGCGGCACTCTTCAGCTCCCTCACGGTAGCGGTAAGACTGTTCGCGTTATCGTGTTCACCGAAAATCCTGAAGAAGCTCTTGCAGCGGGCGCAGACGAAGCCGGCTTCGATGATCTTATCGAGAAGGTAATGGGTGGATGGATCGACTTCGACGTCGCGATCTCTACAACTAGTGCGATGAAGAGCGTCCGTAAGGTAGCTCGCGTGCTGGGACCTCGTGGCCTCATGCCGAATCCAAAGTCTGGCACTGTGACTGACGATATTGCTGAAGGCATTAAGCTGGTAAAAGCTGGTCGCGTTGAGTTCAAGATGGATAAGACTGCAAACGTCGCCATCGTCGTGGGCAAGCGCTCCTTCACGCCAGAGCAAATTGTGGACAATGCTGAGGCGGCAATCAATGCCCTCAATGACGCACGTCCTCAAGGCGCTAGTGGCAAGTTCATCAAGTCGCTCGCATTGAGCTCGACTATGAGCCCAGGGATCGGCGTTGACGCTGCATCTTATAACAAGAGCTAAGGGAGACTGACATCACATGAGACCAGAAAAACAATATCTAGTTGAAGAGGTGAACGAACACCTCAACAAGTCCGATTATGTATACCTCGCTAATTACGAGCGTATCACCGTGGAAGAAATCGCAGAACTGCGTGCCTCTCTTGCAGAGCACAATGCGGAGTTCCACGTTGTTAAAAACAGCATTTTCGGTGTCGCAGCCGCAGCCAAGGACCTCCCTGATCTCAGTGAGCACTTGACTGGTCAAACTGCGATCATCGTCGGTGGTGATAACCCATCCGGAGTCGCTAAAGCACTCGGAGCGTTCTTCAAGAAAAAGGATAAGATCGACGTCAAAGCCGGCATCCTTGACGAGAAGGTTCTGACTCGGGAAGAGATCGCTATATTGGCGAAACTTCCAGGACTCGAGGCGCTTCGCTCTCAACTTCTCGGACTTCTTACGCAGCCTGCGACTGGATTCGTCCGCGTCCTCAACGCTGTTCCACAAAGCATACTCTTCGCTCTCCAGGCCAAGGCCGAAAAAGACGGCGAATAGTCCTCAAATCAATTTTTGGTCGTTCATCTCTTGGATGGGCGGCCTTAAAATAACCAAAATAATCCGGTTAGGAGGAAATCCCCTCTTAAATGTCCCAACACTTGGGACGCTAACCAATTGAAAGGTATAACATCATGGCAGACATCACAAAAGAACAAGTAATCGATTTCCTCTCCGCACAAACAGTGCTCGAAGTGGCTGATCTAGTTAAAACACTCGAAGAGAAGTGGGGCGTAAGCGCTGCGGCTCCTGTCGCTGTTGCTGCTGCTGGCGGTGCTGTAGCAGAAGCGGTTGAAGAAAAAGACGAATTTGACGTCATCTTCGTAGCTCATGGCGAGAACAAGATCGCTTCCATTAAGGAAGTTCGCGCAATCACAGGCCTCGGTCTGAAGGAAGCTAAGGACCTCGTAGAAAGTGCACCTAAGCCTGTCAAGGAAGGTGCTACTAAGGACGAAGCAGAAGAGATCAAGAAGAAGCTCGAAGCTGCAGGTGCTAAGGTAGAATTAAAGTAATCGGATACTCATCCCAGCTTATATTCAATAGCCCACAATTTTCACAGTTAGGTGAGCTCATCCAAATCGGGTGTGCCTCGCCTAGCTGTTTTTGTCTTTTAGCCGACCCTAGGGCGGCACATGTTAGTTTCACACTCTTTTAACCGCCATCGGACATCCACTCTATGTCAAAACGCATTAATTTCGGTAAGCTCAAGGAAGTTATCCAGCCACCCAATCTGATTGAAAATCAGATCGATTCCTTTACGGAATTCCTTCAAATGGATCTGGCTCCTACGCAACGTAAACAAGTGGGCCTCGAAGCCGTATTTTCCGAGGTGTTTCCCATTGAGAGTTATGACAGTCGCTGCCATCTCGAATATGTTAGCTACACTGCAACACCACCACGCGAAACTGAGATCGAAGCGATCCGTGAGGGTGTTACTTACTCTGTTTCATTGTATGTGAAGCTTCGCCTTCGCGAAGAAGACCACATCAAGGACGAAGAGATCTACATGGGCGAATTGCCGATGATCTCCGAGCGCGGTTCTTTCATCATTAACGGCGCCGAGCGCGTTATTGTTAGCCAGCTCCACCGCTCGCCTGGTATCGCTTTCGAAGAGAGCGTACACACCAGCGGCAAGGTGCTGCATGCCTTTCGTATTATTCCAGACCGTGGCACTTGGCTTGAAGTGCAGTTCGATCAAAACGATCTCTTGTATGTCTACCTCGACCGTCGTCGTCGTCGTCGTAAGTTCCTGCTCACCACGCTGCTGCGTGCGATGGGTTACAGCTCAGATGCAGACATCCTTAATCTTTTCTATGAGTTGGATGAAATCACAGTCGCTGCGGCGTTGAAGCGTGACTCGGTTTCGAATCTTGTGCTCACCGAAGACATCGTTGATGCGGATAAGGGCGTTGTGCTTGCACGTGCGTTTGAACCGCTCACCAAGACGATTGTTCGATCATTTGCAAAGGCTGGTCTAAAGAAGGTCACGACGATTGACACAACTGTCGACGATGGTGCCATCATTCGCTGCCTTAAGAAGGATCCGACTCAGAACGAGGAAGAAGCGCTTAAGGATATCTACAAGCGACTTCGCCCGGGTGAGCCCCCCACAACTGCAAATGCCAAGGCATTGCTCAAGCGTCTCTTCCAAGATCCACGTCGTTATGACTTGGGTCGTGTCGGTCGTTACAAGCTCAATCAGAAGCTGGCGATGGACACCGATTTGGACTTCCGCGTGATCAGCGCGGAAGACGTAGTTGAAGCGACTAAGTACCTCACACGCTTGAAGCGCGGTGACGGAATGCTCGACGATATTGATCACTTGGGTAGTCGTCGTGTGCGCACAGTGGGAGAGCTTCTTGCTAACCAGTGTCGTGTCGGCCTAGCTCGCACAGAACGTCTCGTTAAAGAGCGGATGACACTTTACGATCAAAGTGTTGACTCGATCTCTCCACAGAAGCTGATCAATCCAAAGGCTTTGAGCACTGTTATCCGCGATTTCTTTGCGCGTAGTCAGCTCTCCCAGTTCATGGACCAAATTAATCCGCTTGCTGAGCTCACACACAAACGCCGTCTGTCCGCTCTTGGACCCGGTGGTTTGAATCGTGAGCGTGCTGGTTTCGAAGTGCGTGACGTTCACCCGTCTCACTACGGTCGTATTTGCCCGATTGAAACACCGGAAGGTCCGAACATCGGTCTTATCAACTCGTTATCACTTTACTCTACCATCAATGAATTTGGTTTCATTGAAACTCCATACCGTAAGGTTGTGGATGGTCACGTAACTGACGAAGTCGAATACTTGAACGCCGACCAGGAAGAGCCGCACATGATTGCGCAGGCGAATTCCGAACTCGACGACAAGAGCAATCTCGTTGGCCGCGTCACATGCCGTAAGCGTGATGAGGTGCTCGAGGTTGAAGGTAAAGACGTTAACTACATGGACGTGTCTCCAAAGCAGCTGATCTCGGTTGCTGCGGGTATCATTCCATTCCTCGAGCATGATGATGCGAATCGCGCGCTGATGGGGTCAAATATGCAACGTCAAGGTGTGCCATTGCTTCAATCGGAGGCGCCATTTGTTGGCACCGGTATTGAAAGCCGTGTTGCGATCGACTCGAAGACAGTCGAAATCGCAGACATCGACGGGATTATTGCTTCAGTTGACGCCAACCGCATCGTACTGACTTCGGATGGAGAAATTCCGAAAATGAAGGAGTTGATTACAGATGCGAAGAAGGGCATCTTCGTCTACAACCTTCGCAAGTTCATGCGCTCGAATGCGGGCACTTGCTTCAATCAGAAGCCAATCGTTGCGAAGGGCCAGCCTGTTAAGAAGGGTGACGTGATCGCAGACGGTGCTTCCACTGATAATGGTGAGCTTGCAATCGGCCGTAACATTCTCGTGGCCTTCATGCCGTGGAATGGTTATAACTTCGAGGATGCGATTCTTATCTCCGAGAAGATTGTTAAGGACGACATCTTCACCTCGATCCACGTGGACGAGTTTGAAGTAACTGCCCGTGATACCAAGCTTGGACCTGAAGAAATTACACGCGATATTCCTAATGTGGGTGAAGAGGCTCTGAAGGATCTCAACCACGACGGTGTCATTCGTGTCGGTGCGGAAGTGAAGCCTGGCGATATTCTCGTCGGTAAGATCACTCCAAAGTCTGAAACTGAGCTCGCTCCGGAAGAAAAACTACTTCGCGCGATTTTCGGTGAGAAGGCAGCTGACGTGAAGGATTCTTCACTCGTGGTGCCATCAGGCGTTCGTGGGATCGTCATGGACATAAAGGTTTCGGCCCGTGTCGATGGTGAGCCAGAAGAACTTTCCGCTTCCGATCGCCGTCGTCAGGTGAAGAAGATCAACGAAGAGTATCGCTCGCAGAGTGATAAGCTTCGCGAAGATCTTACTGAAGCGCTTTCTAACATCCTGTTGGGGGAAAAGATCCCTCTGGACGTCAAGAATGGCGACACCGACGAGATCATCATCCCTGCGAATCGTAAGATCACGAAGACATTACTTCGTCGTCTAGCAGCTGTCTCCAAGCACATCGAGATCGATCCTTCACCGGTGAAGATCAAGATCATGGAGATTGTCAGCAACTACCAAAGTAGGTTCGACGAGCTCGACTACGACCGTGAGCGTAAGATCACAGGTGTCGAGTCTGGTGAAGATGCAGATCAAGGCGTTGTTAAGAGTGTTAAGGTCTACATCGCTAAGAAATGTAAGATGCAGGTCGGCGATAAGATGGCTGGTCGTCACGGTAATAAGGGTGTTGTCGCTAAGGTTGTTCCTGAAGAAGACATGCCACACCTGCCAGACGGTACTCCAGTTGAGATTTGCTTGAACCCACTTGGTGTTCCTTCTCGGATGAATGTTGGACAGGTCCTTGAGACTCACCTCGGTTGGGCTTGTAAGAAGCTTGGCATCAAGGTGGCAACTCCAGTGTTTGACGGCATTAGTGAATCACGAGTCCGTGAATATCTCGACGAAGCAGGCCTGCCGACATCTGGTAAGAGTGTTCTCTTCGATGGTCAGTCCGGTGAGCCACTGGCTCAAGAGGTTGTGGTTGGATACATGTATATGTTGAAGCTCAATCACCTCGTGTCATCCAAGATTCACGCTCGTGCGGTTGGTCCTTACTCCCTCATTACCCAGCAACCGCTCGGTGGTAAGGCGCAGTATGGTGGTCAGCGTTTCGGGGAGATGGAAGTTTGGGCACTTGAGGCCTACGGCGCTGCATATACATTGCAGGAGCTCCTCACTGTTAAATCCGATGATGTTGCAGGTCGAACACGTATCTATGAATCACTCGTTAAGGGTGATAATAGCTTGCATGCCGGCACGCCTCAATCGTTCAACGTTTTGATGAAGGAAATTCAGAGTCTCTGTCTTGACGTTCGTCTCAGCTCCGACGGTAAGTTCACATCGAGCACTGTGCTTGATGCGACCTGCTAAGAGTATCGTTTAAACGCAAATTTCAAAAAAGGTTTTTATTAATGAGCACTGAAGTAGCACGCGACATTCTTGGCTATGAAGCCACCAAGTCCTTCGATCAAGTCGGCATCTCTGTCGCTTCCCCCGAGGCCATTCGTGAATGGTCCCGCGGTGAGGTGAAGAACCCCGAGACGATTAATTACCGCACATTCAAACCGGAGCCAGGTGGTCTTTTCTGCCAACGCATCTTCGGTCCAGTGCGTGACTACGAGTGCGCTTGTGGTAAATACAAGCGTATCAAATATAAGGGTGTGATCTGCGACCGTTGTGGTGTCGAAGTGACCGTGTCTCGCGTTCGTCGCGACCGCATGGGGCATATCGAACTCGCCGTTCCAGTCTCTCACATCTGGTTCTTGAAGAGCATGCCGAGTCGTCTCGGCCTTCTCCTCGACATCACTGCGCGTAATCTTGAGCGCGTCATCTATTACGAGAACTATCTTGTGATCGATCCGGGCAAGACTCCACTCGAAGAGCGTCAGCTCCTTACCGAGCAGGAGTATCTCCAAGCTCAAGACGAGTATGGTGATGATTCGTTCGTCGCGAAGATGGGTGCGGCTGGTGTTCGCGATGCTCTGGCACGCGTTGAACTAGAGTCCACCGTTGCAGAGCTGCATGAGCAAATGCATGCGACTCGTTCGAAGCAGATCAAGAAAAAGCTCTCCAAGCGGCTGAAGACAATTCAAGGCTTCATGGAGTCCGGTACTCGTCCAGAGTGGATGGTCCTCGAAGTCCTGCCTGTCATTCCACCAGATCTTCGTCCGTTGGTGCCGCTTGAAGGTGGCCGTTTCGCGACATCCGATTTGAACGACCTTTACCGTCGTGTGATCAACCGTAACAATCGCCTGAAGAACCTGCTTCAACTGAAGACTCCAGACGTGATCATTAATAATGAGAAGCGCATGCTGCAGGAAGCTGTGGATGCGTTGTTCGATAATGGTCGTCACGGTCGTGCAGTCACTGGTGCGGGTAATCGCCCACTGAAATCACTCTCCGACATGCTTAAAGGTAAGCAAGGTCGCTTCCGTCAGAATCTTCTCGGTAAGCGCGTTGATTACTCCGGTCGTTCGGTGATTGTTTCTGGTCCTACGCTGAAGCTCAGCCAGTGTGGTCTTCCTAAGAAGATGGCACTCGTTCTGTTCGAGCCATTCATCATCCGCCGCCTCAAAGAGCTCGGCTTCGTGCACACCGTTCGTGGTGCGCGTAAGATGATCGAGAAGCAGTCTCCAGAAGTTTGGGATATTCTTGAAGAAGTCACAAAGGGACATCCGGTTCTGTTAAATCGTGCGCCTACTTTGCACCGTCTTTCCATTCAGGCCTTCGAGCCCGTATTGATTGAAGGTAATGCGATTCGTGTTCACCCACTCGTTTGCACAGCTTATAATGCTGACTTCGATGGTGACCAAATGGCGGTCCACGTGCCTCTATCACTCGAAGCAGTGATGGAAGCGAAGACTCTCATGATGGCGACGCACAATATCTTCTCACCTTCCAGTGGTAAGCCGATTTTGACTCCTTCGCAGGACATCGTCCTAGGTTCTTACTTCCTCACACTTGACCCACCGGTCAAGCCAGTCGAAGGCAAGCGTCTGTCCATGCTCGTCAGCTCTGACGAAGTGGAAACCGCCGTTGCTGATGGTGCGTTCAAGGATCACGATTGGATCAACTACATCAATCCTGACTATAATAAGGCAGAAACACCTTACGGTAACACAACCAAGAAGATTATTCGTACCACGATCGGTCGAGTGGTCTTCAACACCATCTGGCCAAACGAGCTAGGGTTTATCAACTTCCCAGTGCCTAAGAGCAAGCTGGGTGATTTGATTCTTCAAACCTACAAAACTGTCGGCCGTGTTCGCACAGTTGAGACGCTCGACATCCTTAAGGACGTCGGTTTCAAGGTTGCAACTCGTGCGGGTGTCTCCATCGGTATCGATGACATGATCATCCCGCCTACCAAGCCAGCAATTGTTGCTGCTTCTCGTAAGCGCATCGACGAGGTCGAAGGTCAGTATGGTAAGGGTATCATCACCGAAGGTGAGCGTTACAATAAGATCATTGATATCTGGACTGGTTGCACCGACGAAATCGCGAAGGCAGTATTCCATGAGTTGAAGACCAATGGCGGTAAAGATACCGTGAATCCGGTTTACTTGATGATGGACTCAGGTGCTCGTGGTAACAAGCAGCAGGTCCGTCAGTTATGCGGAACTCGTGGTTTGATGGCCAAGCCGTCTGGTGAAATTATCGAACGTCCGATTCTCTCGTCTTTCCGTGAAGGTCTATCCGTTCTCGAATACTTCATCTCGACTCACGGTGCTCGTAAGGGTCTAGCCGATACCGCTCTTAAAACTGCGGATGCCGGTTACCTCACTCGTAAGCTCTGTGACGTGGCGATGGACTGCATCATCGAAGAATATGATGATGGCAACCGTGACGGTGTCTGGAAGCATGCGATCTACGAAGGTGACGACGAAATTGTCAGCCTGTATGATCGTATCGAAGGGCGTTGCTCATCGAACGATATTAAGAACCCACTGAGTCCTGATGAGATCCTCGTCAAGAACGGTGAGCTCATTACCGAGGCAGCTGCTAAGCAGATCGAAGATCTGGGCATCGAGCGCGTGAAGGTTCTTTCTTCACTCACCACTCGTAAGAAGGTCGGCATCACTGCACTCGAATACGGCATTAATCCGGCGACAAACGCCATGGTTGAACGTGGTTCTGCAGTTGGTATCATCGCCGCTCAGTCGATTGGTGAGCCGGGCACGCAACTAACAATGCGAACATTCCACATCGGCGGTATCGCGAGTGGTGTGCTTAAGAATCCTGAAATTAAGATCCGCGTCGGTGGTAAGGTTCAATACCGTGGCCTCCGTATCGTGCAGACTGCTGATGGCGCAAATATCGTTCTCAACAAGACTGGCTCTGTCCAGATTCTTGATGAAGACGATCGCGAAATCGAAATCTACAAGATCATCGTTGGTTCGGTTCTGACCGTTGCTGATGGTGGTTCGATCAATAAGGGCGACATCCTCGCCATGTGGGATCCGCACAATATTCCGATTCTCTCCGAGAAGGCTGGTCGTATCGGCTACCACGAAATGATCCCTGGGGTCACCGTGAAGCGCGAGCTCGACGAGTCCACTGGCCGTATCGCGACTGTCGTGATCGAGCACAAGGAAGACCTTAACCCGCAAGTCGAGATTCTTGACGACGCTGGCAAGGTGATCGCTACCTATGCGATTCCGACTGGAGCGCAGCTCTCCGTCAATGAAGACGACGAGATCGCACCGGGCACCATGCTTGCGAAGACACCACGTCAGGCGTCCAAAACGCAGGATATTACTGGTGGTCTGCCGCGTGTTGCTGAGCTCTTTGAAGCACGCCGTCCGAAGGAAGCCGCAGAAATGGCTAAGATCGACGGTATCGTTTCGCTGGATGGCACTGTTCGCGGCAAAAAGAAGCTCCTCGTCACTGATCCTGAAACAGATCAAGAAGAAGCGCATCTCATTCCGCACGGTAAGCACCTAACTGTTCAGGTCGGTGATTTGGTCCATCGTGGTCAGCACCTCACTGAAGGTGGTGCCGATCCGCACGAAGTGCTCGACATTCTCGGACCATCGGCTGTTCAGGATTACCTGATCGCTGAGATTCAGAAGGTTTACCGCCTCCAAGGTGTTTCCATTAATGATAAGCACATTGAGGTGATCATCTCGCAAATGCTCAAGAAGGTCCGAATCACTGATCCAGGTGACTCTGATTTCTTCTGGGGTGAGCAAGTTGACCGCTTCATGTTCATGAGCGCCAATGATCATATCGAAGATGCTGGTGGCATGCCTGCTGAAGGTGAGCCAGTGCTCCTCGGTATTACCAAGGCGTCTCTTGAGACAGAGTCCTTTATCTCTGCCGCGTCCTTCCAAGAAACCACACGTGTTCTCACCGACGCTTCTACACTGGGCAAGGTTGATAATCTCAAGGGCTTCAAGGAAAACGTCATTATGGGGCACCTCATTCCGGCTGGAACAGGCTTGCCTGTTTACCGTAACCTCCGCATCGACACGCTCGGTGCAGAGCCGGTGCAGTTGACTCCAGAAGAAGCTGCAAAGCTAGTGGAAGGCGTTGCCATCCCAGCTCCAGAGCCGACTCCAGAAGTCGAAGTGGCCCCTGAAGCCGCAGCTGAAAACACCGAAGCTGCTGAAGCACCGGCCGAAGTCGCTAAAAGCGAAGAGGCTAGCTAATCCGTTTCAATCCTTTACAGAGGCGGGCAGATCAAACACTGCTCGCCTCTTTTTATCTCTCAATTAAACAATCTAAAAATATCGCCAGTCGGATCGTGAAAAAAATCAAGAATAATTCTTGCACAGCTTTTTCAAAGCGCTACTTTCGCCGTCTTTCTCAAAATCCAGCGATTCAAATTTTCAATGCCTACAATTAATCAACTCGTCCGCAATCCGCGTATTGTGCAGAAGGAGAAGACGAAGTCACCTGCACTTCGCGCTAATCCATTCCGCCGCGGCGTCTGTGTCCAGGTCATGACACGTACACCTAAAAAGCCGAATTCCGCTATCCGTAAGGTGGCAAAGGTTCGTCTTACTAATGGAATCGAAGTCATCGCTTATATTCCTGATGAAGGTCATAATCTTCAGGAGCACAGCATCGTCCTCGTTCGCGGTGGTCGTGTGAAGGATCTTCCTGGTGTTCGTTACCACATCGTGCGTGGCACACTTGACTGTGTTGGTGTTGAAAAACGCCGCCGTAGCCGTTCTAAATACGGTGTTAAGCGCCCTAAGGTCGCTAATTAACGGATTAATCATTAAACGTATTTTATTATGTCACGTCGTAGACAAGCCGTTAAACGCCCTTTAATTCCAGACCCACGCTATAATAGCGAAGTGGTTACCACTCTGGTTAACATGATCATGGAGCGCGGTAAGCGCACTGTTGCTCAACGCATCGTCTACACTGCTTTCGAGCGTGTAAGCGAAAAAGTAGGCAAGGGTGATCCAGTTGATTTGATTATGGGTGCCCTTGAGAATGTTCGCCCTAAGCTTGAAGTGAAGAGCCGCCGCGTAGGTGGTGCTACATACCAAGTGCCGGTCGAAGTATCATTTGATCGCCAGCAGAGCCTCGCTTTCCGTTGGATGGTCGGAGCTGCTCGTAAGCGCAAAGGCGTTCCTATGAATGAAGCACTTGCTGACGAGATCGTCGATGCCTACAACAATACCGGCGCGATCGTTAAGAAGAAGGAAGAAACACACCGTATGGCTCAAGCAAACCGCGCGTTTGCTCACCTGCGCTGGTAGTTTCGGTTCCTGCTTCGCCCCCTGTTCTTTTCCAGTCCATTTCAATGTCCGCTACTATGTCAGCCAGTGTAAACTCGTCGAAACGTATGTTCCCCTTGGAGCATACGCGTAATATCGGTATAGTTGCACATATTGACGCGGGCAAAACTACCACGACCGAGCGTATCCTCTTCTATACGGGCGTCGTCCATAAAATGGGCGAAGTTCATGAGGGGAGCGCGGTCACGGATTGGATGGATCAAGAGCGTGAGCGAGGTATTACAATTACCTCTGCTGCAATTTCATGTAATTGGACGAATCAGCACGGCTCTTACGCCGGTATTCAGAACCAGATTAATATTATCGACACCCCTGGGCACGTCGATTTTACCGCCGAAGTGGAGCGTTCACTTCGAGTGTTAGATGGGGCAGTCGGCGTATTTTGCGCCGTTGCCGGCGTCCAGCCGCAGTCCGAAACGGTCTGGCGACAAATGACGAAATACAATGTGCCGCGCATTGCATTCGTAAATAAGATGGATCGCACCGGAGCGGACTATTTCACTGCAATTGAGACCATGCGTGAACGCTTGGGCGCCAATGCACATCCGATCTTCATTCCAATTGGAGCTGAAGAGGGCTTTAAGGGACTCATCGACCTCGCCTCCATGCAGGCGACACTGTATGATCCAGCTGATGGGTCTGGTATGACAGTCGAGGTGACCGACATCCCGGCCGACTATATCGACCAGGCTGAGGAGTACCGCGAAAAGCTGATTGAAGTACTAGCTGACTTTGATGAAGGCCTCGCCGATAAATATCTCGAAGGTCAGGAGCTGACTGCCGATGATATTCGCAGGGCGATCCGTACTGCCACGATTTCGCTCGATTTCTGTGGCGTCATGCCAGGTAGTGCATTCAAGAACAAGGGTGTTCAATCTGTGCTTGAGTCAGTCGTTAACTTCTTACCGTCGCCACTGGATGTGCCGCCGATGGTGGGCGAAGACTCGAAGGGGCGTCCCGTTGAGATAAAACCAGACGACAATGCAAAGCTGACAGGCCTTGCGTTTAAGCTGATGAATGACGGCTACGTCGGTAAGTTGGTGTTTTTCCGCGTTTACTCTGGCTCAATTTCTAAAGGCTCTGTGCTACACAATTCGCGCACAGGTAAAGTCGAACGTATTTCCCGTCTCCTCATTATGAAGGCGGATGCCCGCGAAGACATCGACACGGCATACTCCGGCGACATTTGCGCGTTGGTTGGTGCGCGTGATGTCGTGACCGGTGATACACTTTGCGCCAAGGGCTATGATGTGCGCATTGAGCCACCGACATTCCCAGAGCCAGTGATCTCGATGTGTATCGAGCCGAAAACTACTGCCGATCAAGAGAAGATGGCGCTCGGTCTTCAACGCCTAGCTGAAGAAGATCCGACCTTCGTTGTTAGTACCGACGAAGAAACCGGTCAGACATTGATCGCTGGAATGGGGGAGTTGCACCTAGAAATTATTAGAGACCGCCTATTTCGGGAATTCAAAGTGGGGGCCGAAGCTGGTCGTCCACAGATTGCTTATCGCGAAACGATAACCACTCCGGCGGAAGGCGACGGCAAGTTCGTCCGCCAATCCGGAGGTAAGGGGCAGTATGGGCATGTCCGTATTAAGGTCGAACCGCTAGAGCGTGGCGCAGGTATTGAAGTGATCGATAAAACGGTCGGAGGCGTCATTCCTAAAGAATTTATCAAACCAGCAATGGATGGCATTAAAGAGGCGACGTGCAATGGCACCGTCGCGGGCTATCCAGTGGTGGATATCAAAGTAACACTTTTCGACGGTTCTTTCCATGAAGTCGATTCCTCAGAAATCGCATTTAAAATGGCGGGCATTTTTGCTTTCCGTGAAGCGATGCTTGTCGCGGGTCCAATCTTGTTGGAACCGCTCATGCATGTGGAAGTCGAAACCCCGGAAGATTATCAGGGCGACATCATGGGCGACTTGAATCGCCGCCGCGGGCAGATACAAAAGATCAATGCGAAGCCCTCGTTCATATCAATTTCGGCCCTCGTTCCCCTCGTGGAAATGTTCGGCTATTCGACGATCATGCGATCATTGAGCAAAGGCCGTGCTTCCTTTAGCATGGAACCCGAGCGCTTTGATGAAGTGCCGTCGAACGTAGTAAATCAAATTCTAGAAACATCCACTCGTGGGAGATACTAGCCGTAGGCATTTTGGATTATAATCTTAATTCTAATCTTATTCTTAATCCTCCGTCGTTTTTTAAGCATCACATAAGTAACACCTTAACCAAACTAAATATATGAGCACACCACGTATCCGTATCCGCCTTAAAGGCTTCGATTATCGCGTCATCGACCAGTCTGCAACAGACATCGTTGAAACCGCAAAGCGCTCAGGCGCGCGCGTTACCGGCCCCGTGCCACTTCCGACTCACATCGGAATGCTCACGGTGAATCGTTCTCCGCACGTTAATAAAAAGTCCATGGACCAATTCGAAGTCCGTACGCACAAGCGCTTGATCGACATCATCGAGCCTACAGCAGCCACAGTGGACGAGCTAAAGAAGCTCAACCTCCCCGCTGGTGTTGATATCTCGATTAACGTTTAGTTAATTCGCGCAGGTGCCTTTGGCGCCAGATCTTATTTTCAAAAGCCCGTGCTCGCAAGAGCGCGGGTTTTTTGTGTGGTCAGCTTGGCTGGCTTCAAAATTTCGGAATAATGATTCGAATTTTTAAGGCTGAGGGGTTCGCGCTACGATTGGAAGTGTGGATTCAACTGGCATCGGTTGTATGTTTAAATGTTACCTGCGAGCGCGGTCCATTCGGTCGAAGGGCGTGCAATTATAGTTAAAAGATTGTGACTTTGCGCGGCTCTATGAGTAGCTGTGGAAGGCTTCGCAACCGTAATGGGAGACTGAGGTATGAGGGTGGAGATTGGCGATGGATTCTGAGTCTAAGCTTGAGGCTCCGCTCCAGTGCGATCTCTGGCGGATCTTCGGAGGGGGCAACTCGTACGTATGTCCCTTCATGTGCTTCGTGTGCTTTAGCGAAACGGGTGGTTTAAACTGCTGAGTTTTATTTCGCACAGATTATGGTCGTTTGAAACTGCTAGGACTGATCATGTCATGTCACTTAGTGTGGATCTGCTTCAATATAGCGGGATGTATATAGAGGGCCAGCGCGCTTTTGAGTGTTGAAAGTACCGCGTATAAAAAAATAATGCATTTTTTCTAAATAGGGGGTTGACGGGGCTGTGATTTAACTCTTTTTTCCGTCGCTCGCTTCCCATCTGAAGCGATAAATCACATTTTATTTTAACCACTAACGCAGGTCTCGCAAACGGAGCACTCCGCTCCACCTGCCTATTAGTATTATGAACATAGCCCTACTTGGTAAAAAGATAGGTATGACGCAGGTATTTGACGATGCAAATCGTTTGATTCCTGTTACTGTCATCGAAGCAGGTCCTTGCCCGGTCACACAGGTCAAGTCGACTGAGAAGGACGGATATGACGCCATTCAAATTGGCTTCCGTCAGCAAAAAGAGCACCGCCTGACTAAGGCTGCTCTTGGACACTTCAAAAAAGCAGGTGTTGAGCCGGTTGCAGAGCTCAGTGAGTTCCGCACTACCGGTGATACTGAAATCAACCTCGGCGATGTGCTGACAGTTGAGCACTTTGAAGCTGGCCAGAAAATTGACGTCATAGCGACAACTAAGGGGCGCGGCTTCCAAGGTGTTGTGAAGCGCTACGGTTTTGCTGGTGGTCCTGCATCCCACGGTTCCATGTTCCACCGTCGTGGTGGTTCTTATGGTATGTGTCAGTGGCCCGGCCACGTTATCAAGGGTAAGAAAATGCCAGGTCACATGGGTGATGTTTCGCGCACTGTTCAAAACCTTGTAATTGTTAAAGTGATTGCCGAAAAGAATCTGATCCTTGTTAAGGGCAGCATTCCTGGCTCACGTGGTGGCCTTGTCACCGTCCGCACTGCGATTAAAACAAAAGCCAATAAGGCGTAATCGAAGGGACATACTAAGATGAAACTCAATGTATACACAGCTGACGGGACTAAAAGCGAAGAGAAGGAATTCTCAGCGTTCCCCGCATTCACCGACGATAAGGGCATCGCTGCTCTTCGTCAGGTAGTCATCGCTCACCAAGCGAATCTTCGCCAAGGCAATGCGAGCACCAAGACGCGCGCTGAGGTTAGCGGTTCTGGTAAGAAGCTTTTCCGTCAAAAGGGAAGTGGTACGGCTCGTCAGGGTTCACGCCGCGTTCCGCATCAACGCCATGGTGGTGTTGCGCACGGACCAAAGCCACGCGACTACTCGCAAAAAATTAACACCAAGATGAAAGCACTTGCTTTCAGGCGTGCGTTGTTCAATCGCGCAACAGACGGTGGTATTTCTGTAATCGAGGCTTTTGAAGTAAAAGAGCCTAAGACTAAGCTTTTCGACAAGGTTCTCACCGCTGTGCTTCCTAAGCGCGGTAAGGTTTTGATCATCGACGATGCTTTTGAAACTAATGCTGCACTGGCTGCTCGCAACATCGACGGACTTTCCCTCGCTGAAGCAGGTAACCTCAGCACTCTCGATGTTGTCCGCTACCGCCACATTATTGTGAGCGCTAAGGGCATCGAAACTATCATCGCTCGTGCAAACGGAAGTAAGTAATGATTATTGCAAATACTATTCTACGCGAATTCCGCGTTACTGAGAAGGCTGCAAACCTTGCCGCTAACTTGAACCAATACACTTTCGAAGTGAACCCTCGCGCTAATCGCAAGGAAGTCGCTCGTGCAGTGGAGAAGGTGTTCAACGTGTCAGTAACCAAAGTAAACATTCTTAACAGAAAGCCTAAACCAAAGGCAGATCGCTCTCGTGGTGGTCGTCCTGGTACCAAAGGTGGCCTAAAAAAGGCCATTGTTAGCCTTAAGGAAGGAGATAAGATCGACCTCGTCTAAGACGATAGAGACCTAAATATCATGGCACTCGTAAAATCCAGACCTTTGACTCCAGGCACTCGTTTCCTAATCCGAAACAAGGCCGACGTCTCCAAGAAAAAGCCTGAGCGTCAGCTCACGACTTACAACCACAAGAAGAAGGGCCGTAATTGCTACGGTCGTATCACTTCTCGTCGTCGTGGTGGTGGTCACAAGCGCGCTTACCGTATCATCGACTTCCGTCGCGATAAGCTGGACATCCCAGCCAACGTGCAGGCAATCGAGTATGATCCGAATCGTACGGCTAACATTGCTCTACTCGCTTATGCGGATGGTGAAAAGCGCTACATCCTCGCACCTCGCGGTGTCAAGGCTGGCGATAAGCTCATCAACTCCAGCGTACGTATCGAGTTCTCACCCGGTTTCAGCATGCCTCTCGCAGTGATCCCGCCAGCAACGAAGATTCACGCAATCGAATTGCACCCAGGCCGTGGCGCTCAAATCGCCCGCTCTGCTGGTCAATCCGCTCAGCTTGTTTCGATCGATGGCGAACGTGCGACGGTGAAGATGCCTTCCGGTGAAATTCGTTTTCTCAACTCTCGTTGCCGTGCAACGATCGGTGAAGTCGGCAATCATGAGCACAGCGGACAGAGCCTCGGTAAGGCTGGTCGTAATCGCTGGCTCGGACGTCGCCCTCGCGTTCGTGGTGTTGCGATGAATCCTGTCGATCACCCTATGGGTGGTGGTGAAGGCCGCACCTCTGGTGGTGGTCACCCACAGTCTCCTTGGGGCCAGCTCTCGAAGGGATTCCCGACACGTAAGAAGTCCAATCCAACTAATTCGCAGATTCTCGTTCGCCGTAACGGTCGTCAGCTCAAGAAAAAAAAGTAAACTCTCTTAGCTATGTCTCGTTCAATTAAAAAAGGTTTCTTTGTCGATCCGCATCTTGCCAAAAAGGTAACTGTGGCTCAGGCCAACAACGATCGTAAGCCGATCCAAACTTGGTCTCGTCGTTCAACGATCACTCCTGACTTCGTCGGTCTCAACCTCAACGTCCACAATGGTCGCAGCTTTCTGCCCGTTTATGTGACTGAGAATATGGTTGGCCACAAGCTCGGGGAGTTCTCGCCAACTCGCACGTTCAAGGGCCACCAGGCCGCCAGTAAATAAGTAAACCTCTTATTACGTAATGCACCTTTTGTCCGCACAACGCTACTCAAAGCTCGCCAGCCTGTTCCTTTTCGGAGCACTGGTTGCCGGTAGCGCTGTGCGTGCGGAAGTTCCCGCTTTCGTCAAAGAGTCGATCTACAGCCCGAACGCAGCTACCGTCTCGACGGTGGTTCCTGCTCTTGCCACAGACCTCGTCATTCTTGACGGCGGACTTGAGCAAGGTATGCGCCTCGGAATGGTATGCCGCGTATCCCGCGGTGCATTACCGATCGGCGAATTGATTATTATCGAATCTAGAAGCGACCGCTCCGCAGCACTTATTCTTGAGCTGGTCGACGACTCCACCATTCAAGCGGGAGACATTGCCCGCGTAAAAACACTTCAAAACAGCTGAATCTCATGCAGGTCCAAGCCTATACCAAATACGCCCGTATGTCGCCCCGCAAGGTGCGCGATATCACCCGTGCCATCCAAGGCCGTAATGCTGCCGAAGCAGTCGAAATCTTGCGCTTTATTCCGCGCAAGTCAGCTCGTCTCGTCAGCAAAACGCTTCAGTCGGCTATCGCCAACGCGGAAAACAATAACAACCTGTCATCGGATGCACTCACTATTGAGTCTGCAGTTGTTGAGCAAGGTCCTACGTTTAAGCGTTTTCGCCCCGCAGCTCGCGGTTCCGCGCATCCTTACAAAAAAGCCACAAGCAACATCCGTATCGTCCTTACAGACGAGGCTTAAGTTAACACGACACCGATTTTATTATGGGACAGAAAGTTCATCCAACCGGCTTCCGCCTTGCAGTAACCCGCGACTGGGATTCACGCTGGTATGCGTCTAAGCAAGAATTTCCAGGCTTCATTAAAGAAGACTACGAAATTCGTAAATTTCTAACGAGCAATTTGCGCTATGCATCTGTGCCTCGTATCTTCATTGAGCGTGCCTCTGGCCGTATTCGTGTGAAGATATTCACTGCGCGTCCTGGTGTTGTCATCGGCCGTAAAGGTGCAGAGCTCGACAAACTGAAAGATGGCCTCAATAAGGTCGTCAAGAAGGAGATCATGCTCGACATCCAAGAAGTGAAGCGCCCAGACCTCTCCGCTCAACTAGTTGCTGAGAACGTTGCTCTTCAACTTGAGCGTCGGATCGCTTTTCGCCGTGCGATGAAGCGCGCTGTGCAGACTACAATGGCAATGGGCGCGGAAGGTATCCGTATTCAGTGTGGTGGTCGTCTCGGTGGTGCTGATATCGCTCGTACCGAGCGTCAACACCAAGGTAAGGTGCCTCTTCAGACACTTCGCGCCAATATCAACTATGGCTTCAGCGAAGCAAGCACGGTCTATGGTCTCATTGGCGTGAAATGCTGGATCTGTCTTCCTGAGGAAGGCGAAGCTTAATTTTCACGTCATTAACGACATATTTAATCATTTAAACTGAGCGAACCATGGCATATCTTCCATCACGCACAAAATACCGCAAAGTTCACACTGGCCGCATCTACGGAACAGCCCAGTCGTGTAACGCGCTCGCTTTCGGCGAATTCGGTATCCAATCACTCACTCGTGGTCGCATGACTTCCCAACAAATTGAAGCTGCTCGTGTCGCCATGACACGTAGCCTCAAGCGTAAGGGTAAAGTATGGATCCGCGTTTTCCCACATAAACCGGTAACAAAAAAGCCAGCTGAAACTCGTATGGGTAAAGGCAAGGGTTCTGTTGAAAAGTGGGTCGCAGTGATCCGCCCCGGCACTATGCTTTTCGAAATCGCAGGCTGTACGCAGACTGCTGCTCAAGAAGCACTTCGCCTGGCTGACACCAAGCTTCCGTTCCACTGCCGCTTCGTGACTCGCGAAGA
>TARA_B110000208_G_scaffold69623_1_pt1 | contig 31468 bp, 33 predicted proteins | sample TARA_B110000208 | Tara Oceans TARA_B110000208 (sample SAMEA4397426) | marine metagenome | biome: Polar Biome; feature: [SRF] surface water layer (ENVO:00010504); material: water (ENVO:00002006), including particulate matter (ENVO:01000060) such as... | depth 5 m
TCCTGGTCCTATGGCGCTGCTGGATCTAGGCGGAGTGCAGGTTGTGGTGATCAGCCGTCGTGTGGTTGGAAATGATCCCATTTACGGCGAGGTGCTGGGCATTTCTTTTTCAAAGATCCGCAGCATCGTTGTCAAGGTCCGCAGCTCGTTCCCAGTGGGTTTTGACGAATTTATCGCGGCGGAGAATATTCATTTTGTGGAAACACCCGGACGCACGTCACCGATGCTCAAGCGCATGCCATTCGAGAACCTGCCGTGCCCCGTCTATCCGCTCGACAGCGGGTTCGACTGGCAGAACCCACTTTAGGTTATTGTGCCAAGTCACGGACATTATACACGAAGGTTGCGTGGTCATGCGCGGTGGTCTTGCACTTTTGACTGCGCAACCTCAGTCAAACCATCTTTCAGCAAACGGGCGCATTTTTTCAGATCGGCACATTCTATACTGGGTTGCGAAAAATCCCCTATCTTGCTGGAAAGCAAGGAGAATGAAAGATGGCGCATACAGAGCTAAACCTGCGTGAACGGCGCACGATTGAAGACATGTTGAATGCTAAGATGTCTGTGGATGAAATATCGGTCGAAATCGGCAGGCATAAATCCACCATCTACCGCGAGATCAAACGGAATTATTACAGTGATGAAGAGATCCCGTATCTGAACGGATACTATGGAATGAACGCTCAGAAATACGCCATCGACCAGCGTGCGAGACGGCGTAAATTGGTGCGGCTGGACGATTTGCGTAAAGCGGTTATCAAGCAGCTCAAGGAAGGTTGGTCTCCGGAACAGATTGCAGGTCGTTTGCAGTTTGAAGGCCAGTCCGTTCGTGTGAGCCACGAGACAATCTACGCCTACGTTTACGGCCCTGACGGTCAATCCAAAGAACTCACGCGCCATTTGCCAAACCGGAGGAAGAAACGACGACCTCACCATTCGCGCAGGCCGCGAGGTCAAGTTTTTCCGCCGGATCGATCAATCCACCACGTCCAGAATATGTGGAGACACGCGAGACTTTCGGCGAGTGGGAGGGCGATTTGATGATATTTGAACGCGCACAAGGCAAGATGAACGTGGCCTGCTGGTCGAACGCAAGACGCGTTTCGCCGTCCTATTCCGAAACAACGACCGCAGCTCGACACACTTCATGAGCAAGCTGATGGGTGTGATGGAGCCTCTTCCCCTGCCAGCACGCCGGTCCATTACCTTTGATCGCGGCTTCGAGTTCCGCGACTGGCGCAAGCTCAAACCAGGGATCGGTACAGAAGCATGGTTTTGCAATCCCCAAGCTCCCTGGCAAAAGGGTTCCGTCGAGAACCTGAACAAACGGGCAAGGCGTTACCTCCCCCGCGATGCACCTGTCGCCACTCTCACAAATCGAGATATGAAATCGATTTGCGACCGCCTCAACAACACCCCAAGAAAGTGTCTCGGATGGAGAACTCCCACCGAGGCATTCAGAGAAGAACTGATGAAACTGAGATAGCGGAAACCGTCGCAACGACCCTTGAGAATCCAGCGCTTCTTACGCCTTTCGGCAGCCAGCTGCTCTTTGGCAGCTGTTAGCTCGGCTTGCCAATGGCTTGTTGCCTCCGGATCGTTGCAACCAAATATCCGGGCTAGCCAGCGGACGTTGTCTGTGCTGATTCCGTTATCATTGTCCTGAAACCAGACTTGCACAGTGCGTAAGTCAATCCCTGCTCGGTTCGCATCAATGGCACAGATTGCATCAGTTAAAAGATCGGGAGTCCAAGAATCGTCAGGAACACCGTCGCTATCTACTGGTCGCCCAGCACCCTCCGCGGTCAAACGGGCGAATAGTTGTTTAAAATTGCCACCGTCATTCTGCGGAGCGATATAGTATTTCCCATTTTTAACCAACTTGTTATGGGCCTCTCGTTTTGTCGCGCCTTTGCTTCTTTTCTATCGTAACTCGCGTCTACTTTGGTCAGCAGTACCTGCTGATATTACTAGTCATTTCTTACTCAAAGACGCATAGGCAAATGCGTCTTGAACGACTGAACCGATCTCGGCGTATTTGGCCGACAGTCCCAAAACGGGTTTTGCTTTGTAGCATTTGCTACAAGCATTGCTGGATCGTCAGGACGACGCTCAGTTTCAACGGCTACAAACCAATTCTCGACACACGTTTGACGACGTGGCCACGGATTGACCGGCTTCGAGCAGCGCAGCGAAGTGAACAACGCAAGCGATATCATATCGAAACGAACTTGATGTAACGTGTTATGCAGAAGCGAGAGTATTCCTGGCATTTGCATGCGCTCCATTGAAATCTTGGTCATCCATGGTTTGAGCGGTCCTTTTTACGAAGTCATAAAGATGCAAAAATTTAGGCCTGACTAGTCACTGTTGATCTTTGATCTACGTTTCCCATTGATATGAGGTCGGGTTGCAAATTCTGAAGGGCTTTGAATTCAGACTTTTTAGTAATTCCCCTCCAGTTGGCGAGCAGAAGGCTTTGCGCTGTTGCACCCCAAAGTGTGGTTCCTGGGCCCAAAATAATGAACATATCGGGCATGAATTCTAGAGCTGCGGTACGGATTGCCTTAGAGAAATCATAAGGCTCAATTACTTGGTGACCCAGCGTATAATCATAGAGTTTGGATAGATTGCATGCGTGAGGGTTCCAGATCGCACCTCGACCGTCAACGAGAGGTAGCTGAGGTTGTAAGAACAAGCTTTCTAAGAGTTCTTTGCGGCCACGGGCTGCGACGGGAATTTGTAGTTTGCTGTGGAAGGCGGCATGATTGGGTAGTCGCAGGGGAAAGCGCCCTTGAATTCGTGGCATCTCCGTTTCAAAAGCGCTCAAGCCGGTGTCGTTGCCTGCGAGAACATACATTCCCCCCAAATTGATGGAAATTGATAGAGTAGCATCTTGACGTGCGTCGATCTCAGAAATTTTCTTATCAAGTTGGCCGCGGTGCTGCCGGTTGAGAACCCATTCGTCATCAACGAAGGGGTAAATCAGTTGACCACCAATGAGTGACTCTTGCATCAATGTTCCCATTGTATTGACAATTTCGAGTCCGCCCAACGGTTCCAAAGCGCCAGCGCAAGCGAGCGCGGTGTACCAACCCATAGAGTTGCCAGTTACCGCCAAAATTTCGATTTCGTTTCGATCGATGGATAGAAAATCGCAATATGAGCATGCATAAATCAATGGAGAAGCGTTGTCGCCGCGTGTATGGGTCGCCCCGGAAAGGCGATCAGCACCATCAAGTTCTGAAACGGTTTTTTGACCTCGGTTAAGACGGTACGCGTCAAATTGCGAGATAAGATCCGCACAGTTTGGATGTAAGTTCGTTAAGTACCCAAGTTCCGTCTTATTATAAGTGCCACGGCCTGGTGCTACGATAACAGCTGTTTTCTTCATTTTTGGTCCCACAACTGTTTTGCGGCCTCTGTTATGGACTGCCTTGATGGCATCGTCACGGCGTAGGACGGGCCGGTTGGGATAAAACTATCTTCGGCGGCAATGCGCGAATGCGGTAAGTTTGTGCGTTCTGACAACAGCGTTACCAGTGCCTCGGACTGGCCGCCCGTTCTGCGGCATTCGTCAACGACCAGAACCTTTTCAACACCATCCAACGCTGAAAGGATACCTTCAACAGGGAGGGGAGCCAGCCAGCGAATATCAATAATTCGGCATTCAATACCCATGGCCTTCAGGTCAACAGCTGCCTGTGTCGAGAGATAGCGCCCGTTGCCGTAAGTTATGATGGCCAACGGGCCCTTTCCATCAGTTCCAACATCTCCCAATGGGATTCTGCGATCCGGCGAAGGATAGAGGGACATCCATTGATTGTCTTTATCTTCCATTAGATCTCGCATGGGATAAAGAGCAATGGGTTCAATCATGACGACAACCCGTTGTTCTTCTCTTGCGAGACGCACGCATTCACGCAACATCATTGCGGCGTCATCTCCCCGCGATGGACAAGCGATCACAATCCCTGGGATATCTCTAAGAACTGCCAACGAGTTGTCGTTGTGAAAATGCCCGCCAAAGCCCTTCTGATAGCCGAGCCCCGCAATCCTTAAGACCATGGGGTTGGTGAATTGACCGTTTGAGAAGAATGAAAGTGTTGCAGCCTCACCGCGCAATTGATCTTCAGCATTGTGAAGGTATGCGAGGAATTGGATTTCAGGCATTGGAACAAATCCGTTATGCGCCAATCCGATCGCCAAGCCTAGAATGGATTGTTCGTCCAGAAGTGTGTCGATTATTCGATCTGGCCCAAACCTATCCGCTAGTTTCTGCGTAACTCCATAGACGCCACCTTTGTTACCAACGTCCTCGCCCATCATAACGAGCTCTTGATGTTGCTGCATCATGTCAGTCAAAGCCCAATTCAGTAACCGGGACATTGGCTGGGGTTTGTCTATCTGTTTGAAGTCTGATCCAAAGATGTCGGGTCGTTCTTCATTGGAAGGCCCATTGGTCGCTCGGCATGCACGGGCGGGTGGCACGATGGCAGCCATGACCTCGCTTGCTTCTTTCAGCCTTGGTCTATTTACAACCTCAGAGGCGATGCGTGTGCATTGGTCCTCGGCATTTTGATAAATGTCGAGAATTTGTTGTGGCGTCAGTATTTCATTACCGGTGAGCAAAGCAGCAGAATGGATGAGCGGATCGTCAGCTTCCCATTGTTCAAAGGTGGATTTTTTCAGATAAGTTTGCTGCATATCTGATCCGGCATGGCCATAAAGCCGCACAAGTTTTAAGTGCAGGAAGGCGGGTTTTTTGCGACGCCTTACATAGTCGGAGGCTTCAAGTGCAACACGGTATGTATCAAATATGTCCAAGCCGTTTGCATGGAAATATTTAAGCCCCGGTTTCTCCTTAAAGTTTGCGGCAATCCAGCCCTTTGGCGTCCGTGTTGAGATGCCGATGCCGTTGTCTTCGCATACAAATAGAAGGGGTAGGGGGGCGGACTGGAACGAAGTCCAGCAAGCAGAATTAATTGCGCCCTGGGCTGTTGAATGGTTTGCCGACGCATCGCCAAAAGAGCACATAACAATCGAGTCGTCATTCATGACCCGGTGTTCCGGCGGCATTCTTTTTGCGAGGGGGATAGAGTAGGCCGCGCCAACTGCTTTTGGCAAATGACTTGCAATAGTAGAAGTCTGGGGCGGAATGTTAAGAACTTTAGAACCCAGGACTTTGTGCCGCCCGCCCGAGATCGGGTCTTCTTTTGCTGTAGAGAAACTCAACAACATGTCCCATGCAGGAGTAATACCCGGAACCTGTGAAGAGCGCATTGTTTGGAATGCTCCATCTCGGTAGTGTAGAAATGCCATATCATCAGGGCGCAAGGCAGAAGCGATTGCCGCCATCCCCTCGTGCCCTGATGATCCTATAGTGTAGAACCCCTGTCCTTCAGATTGCATTTTTCGTGAACGCCTATCCAGATTTCGAGATAGACACTGCGCCCGGAAAATTGCGACCGCGCCTTCAGCAGTTAAGGGCCCACTGGTGGGTTGAATTCCGGGGAAGTCTCTAGCAGCAAGCCTTGTTCGAAACGCTTTGTCTACGACATCTGCACGGTCCATATTCTGTTCCTATGAAAAAGCTTGAAGGCCGGTTTGGGCACGCCCAAGAATTAAGGCATGAACTTCATGCGTACCCTCATAAGTGTTCACCGTTTCCAAGTTGATCATGTGACGAATGACACCAAATTCTAGGCTGATTCCGTTTCCTCCGTGCATATCGTGGGCATGACGAGCGATTTCCAGTGCTTTGCCAAAGTTGTTTCGCTTGATGAGTGAGATCATTTCAGGAGCTGCTTGTGCTTCATCCATCAACCTGCCAACGCGTAGTGCGGCCTGAAGGCCAAGAGCAATTTCAGTTTGCATATTAGCAAGTTTCAATTGAAACAACTGAGTCTGAGCAAGGGGTTTATTGAACTGCCTTCGATCCAAGCCATATTGACGTGAAGAATACCAACAATCTTCTGCGGCACCCATGACGCCCCATGCAATTCCGAATCTTGCGCGATTCAAACAACCAAATGGGCCCTTCAAGCCTTCGACATTAGGCAATAGGGCATCCTCGTCGACTTCAACGTTCTGCATGACAATCTCACCAGTTATTGAAGCTCTGAGACTCATTTTTTGTCGATTTTTGGTGCGCTAAGGCCTACCATTCCCTTGCCGATAACAAATCCTTTGATTTTTCCTTGGTGCACTTCGGACTTCGCCCAAACGACGAACACGTCGGCGATGGGTGAATTGCTGATCCACATTTTAGATCCGTTGATACGGTAGCCAGAGTCAGTCTTGACAGCAGTAGTTGTCATGCCACCGGGATCTGATCCTGCGTCAGGCTCCGGAAGACCGAAACAGCCAATCCATTCGCCGCTCGCCAGCTTAGGTAGATACTTAAGCCGCTGCTCTTCAGTGCCATATGCGTAGATCGGATACATAACGAGACTGGATTGAACTGACATCATCGACCGATAGCCGCTATCCACGCGCTCTACTTCACGAGTGACTAGCCCATAAGCGACGTAGCTCGAACCAAGACCACCATATTCCTCAGGGATAGTAGTACCGAGGAACCCCATAGCCCCCATCTCCCGAAATATTTCCGGATCAGTTTCTTCATTAGAAAACGCACTGAGGATTCGAGGAGCAAGTTTTTCTTGAGTGTAAGCGTGAGCCGAATCCTTGATCATTTTTTCTTCATGAAGCAGTTGGTTTTCCAGAAGAAATGGATCCTCCCAATTGAAGGAAGATAAGGCGGGCGCGCTTTGTTGGCTTAGTTCCATGGGAAACTCCAAAAAGAGAAAAAGAAGGATTGATAAAAGGACGTATACTCCCTATAAGTCGTTGTCAAAGGAAAATCAGTTTTAAGAATCGGGCTACCTCATTGAGGAGCCCGGCTCATAAAAAACTCTAAATGACGTAGCATAGAATAAGGATAACAATGATGGCCGATATGAGCGTGGACTTCTGTGGGGTGAAATTTAAAAACCCGGTGATTATCGCGTCGCTTGAGACCACCAACAGTCCAGATCTGATGAAACAATGTTTTGATTACGGCGCTTCTGGGGCCATCATCAAAACTTTGACCGACATCGAGGACATGGCGCGCCTAACACAAAACTCAAAGTATTGCGTGTTGAACTCCAAGGGAGACATCATTCGAGGGAAAGCAGCCAGGGATTTCGTTTTTTATAGCCGGTCTGGGTATTCGAGCACGTATTATAAAGATTGGATTCCTGATCTAATTGACACCCAGAAATATGCAGCAGAGCGTGGCGCGCATTTGATCGGTAGTGCTGGCGCTAAAGACGTAAATGGCTGGAAAGATATCTGCCGAACCATTGAAGACTGCGGGCTGCCGATGGTTGAATTGAACTTTGGCTGCCCTCACCCAGCAATGATGCCGGGTGTTCATGGTGGTTCAATGATCGGACAAGAGCCAGAAGTTGCATATGAAGTTACTCGTCAAGTTTGTGAATCCGTTGATATTCCGGTTATCGTCAAACTGACGCCTGACCAATCGAAACCTTTGGAGATCGCGGCGGCAGCAAAGGAAGCAGGGGCTTCTGCAGTAACTGCTATCAACCGCTATACAGGGTTCATTGTTGATATCGAAACCGGCCAGCCCCGGATCGGTGGCCCGGCTGGTATTGGTGGCACCTGGGTTAAGCCATTGTCGTTGCGTTGGGTACACCGCATCCACGAAGAACTTGGTATTCCAATCACTGGATCTAATGGCGTGTTTGATCACAAAGACCTCGTCGAATTCGTCATGGCAGGTTCCACTCTTGTACAAGTTGGTTCGATCCTGATGGTAAAGGGAGTCAAGTGGTTGCCGAAGATGATCGATGGCTTCGAGCAGTTTATGGATGACAAGGGATATAAAACTGTCGATGAAATGATTGGGATCGCATCAAAGCGATCAGTAAAAGATTATTCCGAGCAGTTCTCCAAGAACCGTATGCACGCAGTTGTCAATGAAGACACCTGTAAGAATCCGACTTGCAACGTATGCATTCAGGTTTGCTTTTACGAAGCATTGTCACAAAACCCTGATGGTAAGATCGATGTCCACGTAGACAAATGCATCGGCTGTGAGTTGTGCTTGGATGTTTGCCCATTCGACTCAATCGAAATGAATGAAACCTCTCCCAAGCAACTTGATGAAGGATTCTTCAACATCCCTGAAGCGGTCTTTGAACAGGACAAGTTCTTAACCAACAGGAACAACATGGAAACTATTCGGGTCAATAGCCCGAAATTTGCAGACGAGCCAGCTGAATAAGGAGACAATCATGGCGATTAACAAAGTACACAGAGAATTCTATGAACTTGACATGGAAAGCGGTTGGGAAACACCCAAGGGCTATCCATCTGGGATCAAACAAAAGATCCTGTCAGGTCACCTGGATATGGAAAAACGTGAAGGCGGTTGGACCCGGTTACTCAGCTTCGAACCAGGTACTTATACAACTGTGCCGTTTGAGCATGACTATTGGGAAGAGGTGTTTGTCATTAAGGGTGACATGTGGGTTGGTAACGAAGGCCAAGAAGGTGGAGAGCGTTTTGGCCCATACACATATTGTGTTCGTCCACCTCACGTACCGCATGGTCCATTCCGCACGGAAGAAGGCTGTCTGTTGGTCGAAATGCACTACTACGACCCTCAGTAATATTCCCTGGGTCGCGGCGAGAATGGCCGCGACCCAAATTTTCAGGTGGAAAAAATGATCCAGAACCTCACAGACTTATCTCGCAAATTGCAAAGCGGGAAACTCACGAGCCGGAAATTGGTAGAGACCTGTTTTAGCGCTATTTCTTCTGCGGGAGACGAGGCGGAAAAGATATTTCTCAGTCAATACCAGGAGCGTGCAATTAAAACTGCAGATTGGATCGACCAGGGGCGTAAGGCTGGTATGGCACTACCAGCACATGCCGGTATTCCGATCGCGGTCAAAGATTTATTCGATGTGCAGGGTGAAGTTACGCGCGCGGGATCGCAAGTATTGGACGAACTACCAGCCGCCACGAAGAATGCAGAAATCATCAACCGTCTACAAACCGCTGGCTTTGTCGTTGTCGGTAAAAATAATATGACCGAGTTTGCGTATTCAGGATTAGGTGTGAACGCGCACTTCGGAACACCTCTCAATCCGCATGACGAAAAAACTCCACGCGTTCCAGGTGGGTCATCATCGGGAGCTGGAGTTAGTGTTTCGCGCGCGTTGGTTCCCGCGGCTATTGGAACAGACACAGGCGGATCTTGTCGAATACCGGCGGCATTTTGCGGCATAGTCGGCTTTAAACCAACATCAAATCGAGTTCCAAAAACCGGCGCTATCCCTTTGTCAAAGACGTTGGATTGTGTGGGCCCATTTACGACAAGTGTTTCTTGCGCGGCTGTTTTAGATTCGATCCTGTCTGGTGGGGCAGGGGAAGATGTTTATTCCTTCCCAGAAGGTGGACTGCGGATCGGTGTACTGGATGGTTACATCACCGAACATATGGACGAGCAAGTTGGCGCGGCGTATGAGCGAGTTCTGACTCGGTTATCCCAGCGGGGCGTAAGATTAACGCCAGTTAGTATCCCTCAAATAGCCGAACTGCCAAAGATCAACAGCAAAGGCGGATTTGTCGGAGCAGATGCCTATGCTTGGCACAAAGAGCTTTTGGAAACTCGGTCAAAATTTTATGACCCCTGGGTGCGCGCACGCTTTGACGCAGGCAAATCACAATCGGCTGCAGACTACATCGAACTAGGTGAGAAACGTCGCCACCTACGCGCTCTTGTCGCCGAAAAACAATCTTTGTTTGATGCCCTTATTTTGCCAACTGTTCAGATTGTCGCCCCTACATTGGCGGAGTTAGAAGATACTGAAAAGTCGAATGCAATCAATCTGCTATGTCTGCGAAATACTGCTGTAGGCAACTTTCTTGATGTGCCAGCCATTTCGATTCCATGCCATGACTCAGGTGAATTACCTGTTGGAGCCATGTTGTTTGGGATGACCGGTGATGATCGTAAACTTTTGTCAATCGCCCGCGGATTAGAGCAAGTCATTCGTGGCCGATAAATATAGGAAAAACCATGCCAGCTTACATTAAGATCAATGCCAAATTCACGTCTAAATCTGAAAAAACGACCGAAGAAATTGTGATCAATCGTGCGATTGTCGGTGGGTGGACAGGGCGTGACAAAGACGCCTTACAGCACCACATTGATGAGCTCGCCAAAATTGGTGTGAAAGCTCCTGAAAAGACCCCCATGTTCTATCGCGTTGGAGTCTCCAGGTTGACAACAGCTGATGCCATCGAAGTTATCGGAGACGGATCAAGTGGTGAAGTTGAGTATGTTTTGATTCAAAGGGAAAATCGAATTTGGGTTGGTGCCGCCTCAGATCACACTGACCGAGTTTACGAGCACATGGGCATCACGGTTGCAAAACAATTGTGTGACAAACCGATTGCCACCGAATTCTGGCCGCTGGATGAAGTAGAGAGCCACTGGGATCAGATCAAAATTCGGTCCTACATTCAGGAAGATGGCGAGGAAGTTCTATATCAAGATGGCAATGTCGCCGGTTTGCTTTCACCTCAAGAATTGCTCGCGCATCTTAGGGAAGAAGGTGATAATCTTGGAGAAGGTGACTTGCTGTTTGGTGGCACGTGTGGAGCGATTGGAGATGTCCGTTACAGCCCTGCATTTAGGATGGAACTGATCGACCCCGTGTTGAAGCGTGAAATTCACCATTCTTACGAGGTTATTCCGGTACCGATCAAAGGATAGTCTTTTCTTTTGAAAATAAACGTAGCATACTCCCTATAATGGAGTATGAATCATGACATTTATCGTCACTGAAAATTGTATCAATTGCAAATTTCAAGACTGTGTAGCCGTATGCCCGGTAGACTGTTTCTATGAAGGTGAGAATTTTCTCGTTATTCATCCCGAAGAGTGCATTGATTGTGGTGTTTGCGAACCGGAATGCCCCGCCGACGCTATCAAACCCGAAACAGACTCTGGGTTGGATGAATGGTTGGCCGTCAACACAAAGTACGCTGAGGTCTGGCCAAATATCAGTGAAATAGGTGACGTACCTGCCGATGCTGAGGATTGGAACGGTAAACCTAACAAGGCCGCATTGCTGATCACTGGCGAAGAACCGAGCACCCCCCACTCTCAAAAACCGATTTATGATCCGGGTGAAGCGTCGAGTGACGAAGCGAGTTCGGGCTACGAAGTTGAAGGCGCGCGCATCAAGGGCGAAGAAACCGAGACTGGAGATATAGTCGTACTAGAACCCCGGGAACCTATTTCTACTGACGGAACAGAAATAGATGGGCTTCTTATTGGGTCCGACGAAGAGAAATAAATATTGGAGCCATCGATTGGTTTCGGGAGGAGAAAAAGATGAATGAAGTAGCGAAAGAAGTGGCACAATTGCCTGATGGACAAACCGTCCTGAGCGTCAAACATTGGGATGATCGGCTTTTTTCCTTCCGTGTATCACGGCCGTCCAGCTTTCGCTTTCGTTCAGGTGAATTTGTCATGATTGGATTGCCAGGGGAGAATGGCAAACCGCTTCTGCGTGCCTACTCGATTGCATCCCCGTTTTGGGATGAAGAGTTAGAATTCTATTCAATCAAAGTTCAGGATGGCCCCCTGACGTCAAAACTTCAGAAAATCCAACCCGGTGATCAAGTGATCGTTAAGACCAAATCGACCGGAACGCTTGTGATTGACGCTCTACTTCCTGGAAAGCGTCTTTGGATGCTGTCTACAGGCACTGGGGTAGCGCCCTTCGCTAGCTTAATGCGTGAGCCGGAGACTTACGAAAAGTTTGAGAAGGTTATTCTTACGCAAACTTGTCGTTTGAACAGTGAGTTGGCATATGGCGAAGATCTGGAAAAAAGATTGATGGAAGATCCGCTGGTTGGTGAAGATGCCCAGCAGAAGTTCATCCGTTACGCGACGACGACAAGAGATACGTCAGATAGAATGGGGCGGATCACTGATTTGATCAAGTCGGGGAAGTTGTTTGAGGACCTAGGGTTGCCCGAATTGAACCCTGAAGAGGATCGCGTCATGATTTGCGGTTCGATGGGTTTGAACATGGACATCAAAGAGATTCTAGAAGCTCGTGGCTTTTCCGAAGGCGCGAACAGCCGACCTGGAGAGTATGTCATCGAGCGAGCTTTCGTTGATTAGGAAAAGCAAATTTACCCTTTGACAGGTTAATTGGGAATAATTGCAATGGCACCAATAGAGACAGTAGGGGTGATTGGGGCTGGGCAAATGGGCAACGGTATCGCCCAGATTTTTGCTACAGCGGGCTTTCGCGTGTTTCTAAACGATGTGTCTGAAGATGCCCTTGGCAAGGCAATGTCAACAATTGAAAAAAATCTGACCCGTTCGGTGCCTAAGGGCAAAATGTGCTCTACTGAAATGGCTGAAACTCTTAAGCGCATCTCAAAAACAGACAGTATCGAAAAGTTAGGTGGTTGTGATCTGGTGATTGAAGCTGCCGCTGAGAAGGAAGAGGTTAAAAGGCAGATTTTTGAATCTATTACAACATCACTTGAACCTCATACAATATTAGCCACAAATACGTCGTCAATTTCGGTCACCCGTTTGGCTCAGGTTACGGATCGCCCAGAAAAGTTTATGGGTGTGCACTTTATGAACCCAGTCCCGGTGATGAATTTGGTCGAGTTGATCCGGGGCATTGCGACATCCGACGATACTTTTTCAACCGTTGCGTCAACCATTGAACGGTTAGGTGAAACGGTCGCTTCGTCCGAAGATTACCCCGCTTTCATCGTAAATCGTGTTCTAATCCCGATGATCAACGAGGCAGTTTACGTGTTGTACGAAGGTGTTGGAGGAGTGGCAGGGATAGATGCCTCTTTAAAATTGGGTGCCAACCATCCGATGGGCCCGCTAGAACTTGGCGATTTTATCGGCTTGGATACATGTTTGGCTATCATGAAGACACTTCATGATGGTCGTTCGGACACGAAATATAGGCCCTGTCCTTTGTTGGTAAAATACGTTGAAGCAGGTTGGTTAGGTCGTAAGTCCGGGCGCGGTTTTTATGGCTACCGGGGTGAAAAACCAATTCCCACAAGATGACTGGAGTTAGCTGAATGAAGATACTTGTACCGATTAAACGTGTCGTAGATTACAACGTGAAGGTCCGTGTCAAAGCGGACGGCAGTGGTGTCGATCTTGCGAATGTCAAAATGTCGATGAACCCCTTTGATGAGATTGCCGTTGAAGAAGCCATTCGCCTGAAAGAGGCCGGAAAAGCCGAAGAGGTGATAGCGGTATCCATCGGGGTCAAACAATCCCAGGAAACATTACGTACGGCGCTGGCGATGGGCGCAGACCGCGCCATATTGGTTGTTGCGGCTAATGATGTTCACACAGACATCGAACCGCTGGCCGTAGCCAAGATCCTAAGGGCGGTTGTCGACGAGGAGCAACCAGGGATCGTTCTGGCTGGCAAGCAAGCAATCGATAATGACATGAACGCTACGGGCCAGATGCTCTCAGCCTTGTTGGGATGGTCACAGGGGACATTTGCATCAGAACTGGACGTTGCAGGCGACCACGCCGTTGTGACCCGTGAAGTTGATGGCGGTTTGCAAATGATCAAAGTCAAGATGCCATCAATCATTACCGTCGATCTACGCTTGAACGAACCACGTTATGCATCACTGCCCAACATCATGAAGGCCAAGAAAAAAACAATGGATGAGAAAACCGCTGCCGACTTCGGTGTCGATGTTACCCCACGTCTTGAGATTGTTAGTACAACCGAGCCTGCAACGCGCAAGGCTGGAGAAATTGTGGGTTCAGTTGACGAGCTTGTTACGAAACTCAAAGAAGCGGGGGCTATATAATGGCTGTTCTACTTCTCGCCGAAGTAACCAATGGTGAGTTGGCGTTGGACGCCACTGCCAAAGCCGTCACCGCCGCTGGCGCATTAGGTGATATCACAGCACTTTGCTGTGGAGGCTCTGCCGTCTCAGCAGGTGAGGCGGCTGCGAAAATCGCAGGCGTTTCTCGCGTGTTGGTTGCCGAAGATGCATCACTGGGTCATCGGATGGCGGAATCGACCGCCGCACTGATCACCAGTCTCGCGGGTGACTATGAACACATTGTTGCACCCGCCACCACAGACGCCAAAAACGTAATGCCACGCGTCGCAGCCATGTTGGACGTAATGGTGATCTCAGATGCGTCTGGTGTTGTTGATGCCAACACATTTGAACGCCTAATCTATGCTGGTAATGCGATTCAGACTGTAAAATCATTGGATGCCAAAAAAGTCGTAACTTTCAGGACTTCAACTTTTGATGCGGCAGGTGACGGTGGGACCGCAACCGTTGAAACCATTTCGGCAGTTGCCGATCCTGGCCTTTCTGAATGGGTTGAAGACAAGGTTGCCACTTCTGACCGTCCCGAGTTGACCTCGGCCGGTGTGGTCGTTTCGGGTGGCCGTGGTGTCGGGTCGGAAGATGACTTCAAAATCATCGAGGCACTTGCCGACAAACTGGGAGCTGCTGTTGGCGCTTCCCGTGCTGCCGTTGACTCGGGATTTGCACCGAACGATTGGCAAGTCGGTCAGACTGGTAAAGTTGTCGCCCCTGATTTGTATGTCGCCGTGGGCATCTCTGGGGCGATACAGCACTTAGCTGGTATGAAAGACAGTAAAGTTATCGTCGCTATCAACAAAGATGAAGACGCGCCAATTTTCCAAGTTGCAGACTACGGCCTCGTCGCCGACCTCTTCGATGTGGTGCCAGAGTTGATCGAAAAATTATAGGCTTCGGAATATCTAAAGCCTTCATTTCATGTTTTAGAGGAGCCCTGCCAATGGCGGGGTTTCTTTAGAAATGTGCCATCCAGAATACCACGAGAAAGTAGAAAAAAATGCCCGCCGTTAGGCGGCCTAGTTCAGGGAGAAAGTAATGAATCGCGTTGATGCTATCCAAATCGACGTTTGATTAGCGATTTCAACATTGCCCATCCCAAGGAGAGGGCACCTATTTTATGTGAAGCTGAAGCTGTACCGCCCGACAACACGGCATTGCAGTTAGAGATGAATTTCTCCAACAGAAAGTCTACAAAGCCCGTTACCAATTCAGGTCTGTTGAACTGGGCTAACATCCCTTGGATTTGAAAACGAAAAGTCACGCCCACATTTGTGAAACCGGCATTCTCTTGAGGAGAGAGAACATAACGGAGTTCACCTTTTACATTGGATTGTCCGCCCTTATCGGCCCCTTGAGCCAAAAGAAAACCACTGTGATCAGTATCATTGGCTTCGAAGGTTCCAGTTCCACCAAATTTTGCCTTGATCGGTCCAAAAGCGATTGCAACTTCGCCTTTAAAACCTGTTCCGTCTAAATCCGATAGATTGGCCCCTGGAACACACGCAGCTACTTTTGTCACATCTGAAAAAAGCGCCCAGACTTTGCTGAGTGGGTGGGGCAGGGCAATGGATCGTTCTACAACGGTCCAGTTCCCTTCAGTTCTCACTGAACCATGTGGTTGCTGTACGGATGGCGCGGGCATGTCGTCAAATTTAGGGTCGAAGGTTGCAAATTTTGGCGCGCTCTTAGATTCTGGTAGACCAGTGCCTGAAGGCGCAGTTCCATCATTTTTCATCTGCTCAGAGACATCAAGAATAGCCTGAACAATCCCTTGATATCCTGTGCAACGGCACAAATTTCCACTCAATTCGTGCCGGACTGTTTCCTCGGATGGTGAAGAAAGTCTTGAGAGTATGTCATGAGATGTGGCAAGCATACCTGGGGTGCAAAAACCGCATTGTAAAGCATGATGTCGTGAAAAAGCGTCGCGAATTTTGTCCATAACAGGATCATCAACGTAGCCTTCGATCGTTTCGATATGTGCTCCATTTATGGATTGGGCAAATGTAATGCAAGAACGCATAGGTTTGCCGTTCACTATGACAGTACACGCACCACATACACCCTGCTCACATCCAATGTGGGTCCCAGTGAGATCAAGATGGTCGCGTAAGACTTCGGCCAATTGGGTTCTGTCAGCTACTTGAACTTTATGAGCCTCACCGTTTACGGTGAATGTCAGGTTCTTATTCATGTACCAGAGCTCCATTAACACATCGCTGAAAAGCAACGGCGAACAGGTGCTGTTTTACTTTGTCCAAGTCCGGTGCTCGAAGTTCTAATTCTTCTTTAACGTTGCCTAACGAGGGTGCTTTTCCGGTTTGGGCCAATTCATTGGCGAGATTATCCAAGACTAGTGGCGCGCCGGCTCCCGCTCCAAATACAACCCTTGAGTACTGGTTTTTCGGATCGGCGACCCAAGCCACCATTGCGTCAGCAAATTCACCGACCTTGCGGCATATTTTGTAATACCCCCAGACGGTTTGGTCAGAGTATTTAGGCACCCGAATAGAGGTTAAAATTTCGTCCGGTTCTAACGTTGTCCGATACGCGCCCAGCATAAATCCCATCATCGGTGTCGTTCTTGTAACTGCCCTGCCAGATGTAATGACAAGCGTTGCATTCAATGCAGTCATTGCTGTCACCCAATCCGCTGCAGGATCGGCGTGGCACAGGCTGCCACCCACTGTACCCTTGTTGCGAACTGCGCGATAAGCGATCCCTGAAGCAACAAAAGGCATCAATCCACGGCTGGGATCAGGCGTCATACCATCTTCAATTTCCGCGTGGCGTGTCGCGGCACCAAAGGCGACATAGTCTTCGGTTTGGGAGATTTCTCGCAATTCGGGTGTCTTTGCGATTTCCACCAGAGTGTCAGGGCGCGCTAGTCGCAAGTTCAGCATGGGACCTAATGATTGTCCGCCTGCAATGATCTTAGTGTCGTTGTCACTCGAGATTAAGGCAGCAATTGCCGATTCAGTGTCCAACGGAGTGGTCATTTCAAAATCAACGGGTTTCACACGGCACCCCTTTCATTTTCGGCACTATTCAATAACGCGCTCAGGATTTTATGTGGCGTAGCAGGCAGTTCGTTTATTTCGACATTCTGAGGTTGCAATGCGTCATTGATGGCATTTAGGATCGCTCCTCCAGGCGCGATCGCTGCACCTTCGCCAACGCCTTTTATGCCGTGGCGTGTATAAGGAGACAGCGTTTCTGTATGTGACAGACGGAAGTGCGGTAGCTCTGCTGGACCCGGGAGAATGTAATCAGCGAGGGTCGAGGTTAAGGGTTGCCCATTGGCATCGTAGAGTACTTCTTCAAACAGTGCAGTGCCAATTCCTTGCGCTGCACCACCATAAGTTTGGCCTTCAAGAATCAGTGGGTTTACGCGCTTGCCGCAATCCTCAAAGACGACATAATCTTGAATATCTACTTTGCCGGTTTCTTTATCCACTTCAACAATAGCAGCATGAGTTGCATATGTGAAAACACCCGTGTCAATGTCGGGCTTGTAGCCTTCTGTCACCTCCAGCCCGGCAGTATCAACATCATCGGGTAACTGGTCTGGGCGCAGATACCAAGCTTTGGCAATTGCTGCAAAACTCACACTCGCCGCCCCGAAAAAGGCATGCGCGCTCCTAAGCTCAACATCGGAAGGTTTGCATTGCAACAGATGGGCACCGTGGATCTTGATGCGATCTGACAAGACTTCGGCAGCCTTTGATACAGCGCCCCCCGCCATCACCATTCCACGAGACGCATATGCGCCGGTCGAATAGGGAGTCATACCAGTATCGCCCATCGTCACATTGATATGTTCGATATCAACCGTCAGCCATTCGCTGGCCACCTGAGCAATAGTGGTTTCTAACCCTTGTCCAAAACTGTGATTTCCTGAGCGAATTTCAACAGAACCAGACGGAGTCAGCTTGACCATCGCTTGTTCATATCCCGGCACAAGGGGCAGGCCCCATGCAGCGAACACTTTGGTTCCATGTGCTGATTGTTCGGTAAACGTCGAAAACCCGATTCCCAAGCTGCGACCTTCTTTGCGGGCTTTCATTTGGCGGTCTCGAAAACTTTTCAGATCGATAGCTTTTTCGGCTTGGACCACACTTTCCGGATAGTCTCCGCTGTCATAAAATTTACCTGTAACATTCGTGTATGGCATCAAAGAACCAGCCACGAGATTTTCCTTGCGTACATCCGCAGGTTCGCGGCCAACGGCACGAGCAATCGCATCAATTGTCAGTTCCATCGCAAAGCATACGCCGGGACGGGCCACCCCCCGATAGGGGGTAAAAGATGGCTTGTTAGTGGCCACCGAATACGTGTTGCATTTGTAGCCCTTGAGATCGTAGGGACCTGGAAGATTGCCACCCGCCTGAGCTGCTTCCAAACAAGCAGTGAACGGCCAGACCGAATAGGCACCAACATCAACGGTGATATCTGCATCCAGACCCAACAACTTACCATTATCATCAGCGTAGGCGGTGATTTTGTAATGATGTTGACGGGTGTTCGCCCCTGCGACAAGATGTTCGCGACGGTCTTCTGTCCATCTGATTGGCCTGCCGGTTTTCTTGGCAACCCACGATACGGTCAGCTCTTCGGGTTGCAAAATGCACTTATAGCCAAATCCGCCGCCAACGTCAGGGGCGATCACGCGAACCTGGCCTTGATCCATTTGCAAAAATTGGGAAATTCCGGTTCGGATCAGATGTGGAACTTGGGTAGAGGTATAAACGACCAACTGGTTAGAGCGCTCATCCCAATAGCTAAGCGTGCCTTTCCCCTCCATCGGGTTCATACATTGGCGTGCTGTCTTGTATTCTCTCTCGACAACAACTGTCGCTTCACGCTTCGCGGTTTCGATATCTCCTTCGAAGGACGTGCCAACAAACAGATTGTCCCCCCAATCTTCATGCAAGAGTGCTGAGCCTGGCTCACGGGCCTTCAAGGCATCGATAACCGCAGGCAAGGGATCGATGTCTATGATGACCCGCTCAGCAATGTCTTCAGCTTCAGCACGTGTTGGTGCAATGCAAATTGCCATGCACTCGCCCACATACCGAACTTTGTCTCGCGCCAGTGGATAAAAATCTGAAGCTTTGTAGCCAGGCAGTGACGATTCAGCGCGTATTGGCAAGACGTCACTAAGATCTTCAGCCGTAAACACTTGTGAGTGGTGTTCGATGGGCTTTTGGATAGAACGGATGTTACCGTGAGCGATCGGGCTGCGTACATACGCAGCCTCCCAGAGCCCTGGTAGCTTCAGATCACCTACAAATTTCGCTTTCCCATGCAGTAAGCGATAATCTTCTTTTCGCTGCACTCTTGCGCCGATTCCTGTGGACACTCTATATATCCCTTCAGAGTTGGTTTTGACATATCAATGCAGTACTTTGACATCTTATTGCTTTGAAGGTAGCGTAAGTCAATACGAGAAGTATACTACCTATTATTTTTCTTCTTCAAGCCTTGCCTTGAATTGCTAGTATATAGAAACCGACTAAATAGCTACATGGATGCCAATGGGAAAAGATGAAAACACTGATCGTCTAACTGAAGATGATAAAAAAAGACCGGGTAAGGTTCGGAGTAGGAAGTATCGAGAGTTATGGTCTCGTCCTGGGTATCTTGTACGTCGTCTACACCAAATTCATGTAGGCCTGTTTACAGAGGAATGTGGTGATGAGGACATCACGCCGGTACAGTTTGGGATGTTGTCCGCGCTAGAGCACGGTGAGGAAATGGACCAACTGACGTTATCAACAGCCGTTGGCGTTGACCGTGTGAGTGGGGCAGATGTGATTCGTCGCTTAGAGCGCCGTGGCCTGCTTGAAAGAAATCCATCCGAGAAGGACAAGCGCGCAAAACTTATTAAGATCACTAATGCGGGCAAGGAATATGCAAATCATGTGCGCCCACTAATGGCAAATGCGCAAACCAAGATGGTCGAACCACTCTCCGTTGAAGAGCGGGAAGAATTTCTACGTTTAATCAAGAAGTTAGTAGATGCAAATAACAAATCCAGTCGTGCTCCTATGGGCTCCGCGTAACACAACAATATACTGTAAGGGTGGATTTCTTGAGTTGTTCGACCCAGGAGGATAGAAAAAGATTTACCTGCACATAAAAACGGAGCATACTCCCTAAAATAATCTGGGAGTAAACATGCAGAGGTATTCAATAAAACCGACGCGCATTCATGTCACGCAAGTGACGCTTCGATACCATTCGGAGAATGTACTATGACGTTGTTTGCACAATACTTAGTTACGGGAATTGTGACGGGTTGTTTTTTAATTTTAGCAACGATTGGCTTCTCACTCACGCGTCGCGTAGAGGGCTTCCTTAATATTGCTCATGCCGAACTGATAGGAGTGTCGGCATTTGTGGCCTGGGGTTTGAACGTTCTTGCGGGTTGGCCATTCATCCCATCAGCAATAGTTGCAATAATTTTCACTGCTTTCGTTGGCCTGGGCGTCGGCCGGCTGCTCTACGATCCAATCCGAAAACTTGGACCCGCAGTTCTTCTCATCAGCTCAGTCGGCGTTGCATATGTTATCGGCGGCACGGTCGATGCATTGGTTGGAACAGGAATTAGGACTATAAATGTTCCGCTAGCAACTACCTACAAATTCTTTGGTATCCGGATAACAGACTACCAAATGGTTGTGGTCGCGCTTGCGGCGATGACGGGATTGTCGCTAGCGCTATTTATGGCAAAAACAAAGACAGGCCTAACAATCAGGGCAATGGCTGATAACCCAAGCTTGGCGGCGTCCCGAGGCATCGATGTGCTTCAAACATCAAGGGCAACTTGGTTACTATCTTCTGGTTTGGCCGGATTAGCCGGTGTTGTGCTGGCTCTGATTGCCACACTTTCCACAGACATTGCATTTCATCAGATCTTGCAAATCCTCGCAGTGGCTATCCTCGCTGGTCTTGGGTCACTTTATAGCGTCTTGCTTGCTGGCCTAATTGTTGGAATTGCAATGGACGTATCTGTGTTCTGGATACCTGCTGGCTATCGTCCATTGATCGCTTTCGCTGTTGTTATCATCGTACTTTTGGTTCGCCCAGAAGGTTTGGCTGGGAGAAAAGGCAAATGAACATAGAACAACTGCTCCTCACTGTACTGACTTATGGCTGTCTTTATGCTGTGATGACTGTCAGCCTGAATTTGCAGTATGCTCGTGGGGGTATGATCAATTTTGGCACAGTAGCCTATTTTGCTGCCGGTGCTTATGCCTACGCAATTTTCACGCAGGAGCCGCCGTCAGGACTTGATCAATATGCTTTTGGTTTTAATGCACCGTGGTGGGTAGGGGTCATAGCTGCAGGCGTTGCCTCACTCCTTTTCGCCATTATTACCGGTTGGCCGACCCTACGATTACGGGGAGAATATCTAGCGTTAACAACCTTCGCGTTTGCTGAAGTACTTCATTCGATCTTCTTGAACGAACGGCGTATTGGCAATGGTAGCGTAGGACTGTCAAACGTTAATAGGCCTGAGTTTTCCGCATTTGGATTGTCCCAGAATTACGGGTTTGCGCTATCGGCCATTTTGTTACTATTTCTGACAGCCATATTGTGTCGACGCATATTGGCTTCACCTTATGGTCGAGCCATTGACGCAATTCGAGACGATGAGATTGCTGCTGAAGCGGTTGGGAAAGATATCAAGCGACTACGCTTTGAAGTCTTCGTAATTTCGGCGGTTCCTGTCGGTATCGCTGGCGCGCTCTATGCCATGATTACCACTCTGGCCAGCCCCGATCTTTTTACAGCTGAGGTTACATTCTTTGTTTGGATTGCGCTCGTTCTGGGGGGAGAGCACACGATTAAGGGTGCGATACTGGGGACTCTTGCTCTGGTTTTGTTTGAAGAGGTTGTTCGCTCATTCCACTTTGAAACTGTTAGAGCAGCGGAAATCGCTGCGTCAGTTGAACACATCATGACGGGGCTCATTTTTATTATGATCCTGCGTTGGCAACCGTTTGACCGCTTTACCAAGAAGGAGGTGGCTCAATGACCGACAATATTCTCGTGGTTGATAATTTGACAAAACAGTTTGGAGGCCTGAAAGCAGTCGGTGGCGAAAACGGGTTAAGCTTTAATGTCAAGAGAGGTTCTCTCGTTGGATTGATTGGACCAAACGGTGCAGGAAAGTCGACGACGTTCAATCTGATTTCTGGGGTACTCGACCCAAGTTCAGGCAGCGTCACGCTCAATGGTCAAAACCTTTCGAATATCAAGTCCTCAGATATTGCATCACATGGTTTGGGTAGAACCTTTCAAACCCCAAGAGCGTTTCCATCTTTAACTGTCATAGAAAATGTATTGGTTGGCGCTGATTCTCCAGGTGAAAGTTTGATGCCAGTCTTTTCTGGGAGCTGGCGAAACAACGAAGTAAGTTTGAAGTCCAAAGCAATGGAAGTTTTAAAAAAGGTCGGGTTGTTTGATCGGATAGAGGACATAGTTGCCAATCTTTCGGGTGGCGAACTCAGAATGCTCGAGGTCGCGCGTCAATTAGTCCGAGATCCCGAGATACTTCTTCTGGATGAGCCAACGGCTGGTGTTGATCCGAGCCTTCAAGGGAAGTTAAGCTCAATCCTTGTTGAGCTTCACAAAGAAGGGAAAACTCTGATCGTTGTTGAGCACAACCTCCATTTCCTCCTAAGTATCGCCGATGCTGTGATCGTCTTACAAAATGGTCAGTTGCTGGCTGAAGGCACTCCAAAAGAAATTAAAAATGACCCTCGGGTTATCGCGGCTTATTTGGGAGACGAGTATGCAGCTTGAAGTAAAATCTCTTAAGTCCGGGTATGGGAAAGTACAAATCCTTCATGGAGTGGATATTACAATTCCGGCTGGAGAAATAACGACTGTCCTCGGTGCAAACGGTGCAGGAAAAAGTACCTTAATGAAAACAATAGCAGGCCATTTGCCAGTTATGTCAGGTGACATTCACCACAATGGTCAGAAATTGAACGGGCTGGGCCCGCTCCATGTTTGCAAGGCTGGTATCGGGTTCGTTCCTCAAGAAGCAAATGTATTTTCTGAACTTAGTGTCCGAGATAACCTTCAGGTATCGTCTTTCGCGTTTGAGGGAGCAGCAAACAGGGTAGATGAAGTCTTAAAGCGCTTTCCGATCCTCGGGGAGCGTGCTGAGCAACTCGCATCGACCTTATCTGGCGGTGAACGACAAACCCTCGCGATTGCGACTGCATTGGTCGCCGGCCCTGGCATACTTATCTTAGATGAACCAACAGCTGGCTTAGCGCCAATTTTTGTTGACCGAATCGTGAATTGGGTCTGTGAGCTTGTTCAGGAAGGTATGGGAGTTGCTTGGGTTGTAGAACAAAATCCCGAAAAGATTCTTAACATTTCCAAAGAAGCATACGTCTTTGATGCTGGAAAAAACTCGGCAACGATAAACAGCAAAACTCTTCTCGAACCGGGCCGTCTTGAAGAGATATTATTACAGGTCCACGTCTAACAAACACAGTCCAACACTGGAGGAATACTATGAAGAATGTTCTTAAAGGGAGTATACTGCTTAAAGCAGCCCTCGCATCTACGATACTAGCATCAGGAACGCTGACAGCATCTGCTCAAGAAGCCACGGTTGGTGTCTTAGTGCCATTGACAGGCGAGCTCGGAGAGTTCGGCAAGATTGTTGCTAACGCCGTTGAGCTTGGTGCAGCTGAAATCAACGCTGCTGGTGGAACTGCATGCGGTCCTATCCGTTTGGTTGTTGCTGACACGGGCGGAAGTGCTGAAACAGGGATTCGTGAAGCATCTAAGATGATCGAGTCTGAAGGCGCTGTAGCGGTGCTTGGGCCAACTTCCGGTGTGATGGTAGCATTGGTTGATTTGGCGAAGCGAAGCAAAACCGTGATAATGTCACCCTATGCTGGCACGATTACTTTGAACGAGCTCGGTGGAGATTATGTATATCGCACGGTAACTTCTGATTTGGGTGACGGCGCAGCTTCGGGCCTATGGTTGAAAGATCGCGGATACAAGAGCGTTGCATTTCTTGTTCAGAATGAAGAGTCGACCATTTCGCCTGCTCAGGTTGCCAGAACAACTCTGGAAGATGCAGGTATCGAATTGACGGATTTCGTTGTCTATAACCCAGGCCAACCATCATATCAGGCAGAGCTTATTTCTGTTCTTTCGCATGAGCCCGATGCGATTTATTTGGCTGGTGGTCAAGAATCTGGTGTAACGGTCATCAAAGAAGCGACAGCAGGTGGTTTTGAAGGTGAATGGCTTTTCACTGCTGATCTTGCTGTGCCAGAGATCTTTCCCGCAGCAGGGGCCGATCTTTTGAACGGTCGTGCCTATGTTGAATTTGCCGACGCAGACAACTCATTGCCAGAATACCAAGCATTTGAAGCTCTGCATAAAGCAAAAGCAGGCGGCGACCCTGGGCCTTTTGCTGCCAACTCGTTTGATATGATTAATCTGGTTGCATTGTCACTCGAAGCTAGCGGTCAGTGTACGGGAGAAGGAGTCAACTCTGTCATTCGCGATGTAGCAGATGGAGGCGAAGCCGTTTCTACATTTGCTGATGGCAAAGCAGCGATCGCGGCTGGTAAAGATATCAATTATCAGGGAGCTTCTGGCCCACTTGTGTTCGACGAAAGCGGAACAGTGGCTGGGGCTTATACAATTCAAAAAGCCGAAGGTGGCGAATGGGTAAATACAAAATTCTACCCAGCAAGTGCCTTTGAGTAATTAGATTATATCAGCGCGAACTCCTTAAATTGATCAAGGGGTTCGTGTTCATTCTTGCGAATAAATTTTGTATTGATTAGACGACTTCCAATGGGAAACTACCAATCTTTGATCTTCAGGGTAAGCACTGACATTCAGGAGAACAAAACATGCAACCACTCCTATTAGCTTTTGTCGCGGCAGTGGGAAACGCACTGTTCATCTATTGCCAACGAGCCTCACCGGCCACACCTAATCCTTTCCTTTTTTCCGCTGGAACAGTCTTATCAGCAACGATTTTTTGCAGCCTTGCAGCATTTGCTATGCATGCCAGCACGGATGTCAAATATATCAATATCGCATGGCCCTATATGATTTTCAGCGGTTTGGGCGTCTTTGTGACGTTCATTGGATTCTACCTGCTCCATACGCAATATGGTGCTTCACAGTATTCTCTTGTGGCAGTGTCATCAATCTTCTCAGTCTCAATTTTCGTTGGTGTCATTGTTTTTAAGGAAGAATTCAATTGGGTTCAGGGTCTGGCGACTGTTTTTGCCGCCGGGTCAATTATTTTGTTTGCGATAGGGCGCGGCCTGAACTCTCAATGACATGAGTGAGAAGACAACATATCAGTGAGGCATCTCTAACTGGATGGGAGGCACCGCCGTTGGCAGGCAATACACAGGGGGTTGTTTGCGGGAGGGTGTGAAATTCTACGGTCGGACCATTAAAAATGGGAGGATTACCCTATATCGGGCGTAAATAACCACGAACGACATCAATAATGTGTTCTTCACGTTCCATAATCATTACTTTTGTTCCGAGATCCATGTGAAATACTGTTCCCAGTGTGTACTGACTGGAGAGATAGAAGTAACCCAAGCTCGAAATCGTTATGTAGAGCTGCATCGGATCGACGCCCGCACGGAAAATACCTGCTTTTACACCTCTCTCGAGCAAATCCTGAATGACCCGGACAAGTGGGAAGTACAGTTGGGTGATCTGATCTGAACTTCGAATATGCCCTGCTTTGTGGAGGTTTTCGCTGTTCAACAATGAAATCACTTCCGGGTTCTCGCAGAAATGTTCGAATGTATGTTTGACCAGTTGGGTCATCCCCTCGACTGGGGCCATGTCTTGTATCTGTAAGTCTGAATGATGCTCGCGCATCTTTGCATACATACGTTCCATCACGCGCAAGAATAGGTCACCTTTGCTGCCGTAATAGTGATATGCGAGGTTTTTGGAAACCTTGGCTCGTTTGACGATAGAGTCCATCCGCGCGCCGTCGTACCCGTGGTCTGAAAATTCCTGTGTCGCAGCGTCGAGAATAGACTCGCGCGAGAAGTCAGGATCGCGTTTTTTCATTTTTTGATCCATGATCTCTGACTTGACAGAATTGCACTTTCCGGCAAATGGCTGCTATTTTTACGTGCAATAATCTTTGATGTGAATCGGCCATCCACGCACCATGCAGTATTGAACACATTCAGCACTCAGGTGTGTTCGCTGCGCAAAGTTCAGACGGCAAATTTTGCGCTAACGTAGGAAACAACACACTCCTGCCAACGTCTAACAATATTAACATAAGATATTGTCTACTCTCAAACCAGATTTCAAATGGATCAATAAAAGAGACCAGGCAGATAAAGTACAATCTCTGGCATTAAGACCAGCAGCGACATCATGACAAGTAATGCCAAAACGAACGGCAGCGCTCCTAAGATTACATCATCAATCTTCCCTGAACCTCGAACCCCTTGAATTACATACAGGTTTAGGCCGACTGGGGGTGTTATCAATGCTGTTTCGATTAGTAGCATAAGCAAGATCCCAAACCAGACGGGATCGTAGCCCAAGGAAAACACAACAGGAGCAACGATTGGGATCGTTGTAATCATGAGGGTTAGTGTTTCCAGAAACAGGCCAAGTACAAGATATAATAGAATTATTATAGTCAGCGAAAATGCTGGCGAATAATCTAGACTCAGAACAAACGAGCTAACTGCTTGCGGTAAACCCATCGTCGCCAGCACAAGGTTAAGAAAGAACGCCGCGACGATAATGAGCATTATCATCGCGCTTGTCTGCATCGCGCCTTCGATAGATTTCGACAATATCTTAAGCGTGAGTTTTCGCCGTATGGCGGCTAGCACGAGCGAGCAAACCACACCAAGAGCAGCTGACTCGGTTGGTGTTGCAAATCCGGAATAAATTGACCCAATTACAACAACGAAAATTAGAGCCGGTGGAATCAGATCGGGAAGGGAACGAAACCTTTCGGCCCAAGTGTAGGTGATCTTCGTTCCACCAAACTCCGGACGCCAAACACAGGCTAGGATTACTGTTGTTGAGAAGAGAACTGCAAGTATGATACCCGGAATAATACCTGCGAGATAAAGTTCGGGTATCGAGGTATTTGTCAACGCGCCGTATATTATGATGTTTATCGAAGGAGGGATGAGAATTCCCAGCGTTCCACCCGAAGCAAGAGTGCCCAAAAACAGCTTTCTGTTGTAACCCATCTTATCCATTTGAGGTATTGCGACGGTTCCGATCGTTGCGGCCGTCGCGACTGTTGATCCAGAAATGGCCGCAAAAGTCGCGCAAGCTCCAATGTTAGAATGCATTAGACCCCCAGGTAGCCAGGTCAACCAAGTAGATACTGCTCGATAAACCGCGTCAGCGATTCCTGACCTCAACAAGATTTCACCCATCAGAATGAACATCGGGATTGCAACTAGAAGAAACTCGGTTGAAGTGCCCCATGCTAATTCCCCCATTGCCCGATGAAGAGGCATAAATGCGTATACCTTATCTAGAATTAGGCCCAGGAGGCCCAAGGATGCCGCAACGGGGATCGAAAGCGCAATCAGCACGAAAAGGAGAAGAAGCGTTGTTTTTAGCATTTTGAGCTTTCAGATTTAGGTCGAGACACTAGTGCTGATCTCTTCTTCGGTAGTAATGCCACCAACTAGCGCTGTGACACGCTGAGTATCCCCTCTGAGCAACGCTGAGAAACTCAGGATCGTCAGTAAAATACAGGTTATCGAAAAAAGGAATAATCCTGCCAGCCAAAGTGATTGGGGGATCCACAAGGGTGTTCCAAGCGTAGTCGTTGATTTTGCGTTTAGAAAAAGTGTTTCACTCAGTAACTTCGAGCAATAGTAGGTCAAGACCATGGAATAGATGGTCATGGCAAGTATACTCAGGCAATCGAGAATAGCCTTATACCCAACGGTTAAGCGAGTATATATTGCGTCTATACGGACATGAGCGCGATTGATCACAGTCCAGCTTAGCGCCCAAGAAAAACTGATTGCCAGCGCGTATCCAGAAATTTCGTCAGCACCGCCTGATGAGATGTTAAAGAACTTTCGGAGTAATACTTCACCGCAAATGAAGACAGACGTCAGCAGAATGCATGCACCACCAAACCATATTGCGAGGCGTGATACCGCCTCGCAAATTTTTTGTAGTTTCTCGAAGAGGAACATTTTTTTCCTATTCTGTTGGGGCGACCAAATTGAGAACTTGGCCCGCTGTCTCATTCCAACTTGCAGCACATTCCGCTCCACACCGCTCGGCCCAACGGGGAACAACGACATCCTTCATGATTGTACGAACTGTCTCGTAGTCACTATCCTGGACTGGAATGAGCGTCATGTCGGCTGCCGCCCCATCGACACAATCGCCCCCAGTGTTGCAAGAAATTCCATCGTTGGTCTCTGAACGTCCGGATTCCCAAGCACGATCTTCCCAAGCAGCTATCTCTGTTTCCAAGAATGCTTGAACAGCTGGGTCCAAACCATTCCAGAAATCTTGGTTGGCCGCGACGAATGTTATCGCCCAACTAACAGGCAGTGGGTAAAGATGTGTCGTAGCCTGATGCCATTTTGCTAGGTTTCCACTTAGCGCGCCTGTAATGGCACAATCTACAACACCTTTTTCCAACGCAGGAACAACTTCGCCGAAGGCCAGACCGACCGCTGTGCCACCAAGAGCTTCAATCATGTCGCTCTGTGATCTGCCGGATGCTCTTACTTTCAAACCGGAAAAATCCGCTATGCTGGTGATCGGCTGGCGACAATATGCGATCTGCGCGTGATATGGAATGATCGCAAGCAGCTTGACCCCATATTTCTCCTCAAAAACTTTTTCTAGGACTGGCTTGTAAGCATCTGAAACTGCATGCGCTTGATCGATGTCGCGGGTGATTCCTGCAAGATCAATAGCTTCAGCTTCAGGGACTTCGCCGCCAATGTAGGATAACAATGTTGCACTGACTTCCAGAACACCGCTCCGTAACAGCCGCAGAATCTCTGGACCTTTCAAACCCATTTCAGTGAAGGGCTGAACGTTAACCTTAATGGCTCCACCAGAAGCTTCTTCAAGCTCTTCACCCCAAAACGGTTGTTCTACCTTTTTGAATAGTGACAGATAACCCCATGTTCCAACGTAGTTGATTGAAGTTTCGGGCAAGTCTTGTGCAGTCGCCACTGAGGCTGACATCACCGCTCCAACAATTGTCGATGTAAGAAGCGTCCCAACTCTATTGAATAGTTTCATATTTCCTCCCGTTCGACGACATTGATCTAGCGCCGATGTTTGCATCAGTATCATATTTAAGGAGCATACGCCCTAATTTGATAAAATCAAGCGCTTCGTTCTAATGTTAGCCCAACCCAATAACGTTCATTGTGCAATTGCTCCGTACATCTGTGATTAGCATTGAGCCCGGTTTGTGGGTAATGACAAATGGTAGTTCCGGAGTTTGTAATGCAACTTGCGATGTAACGCCACATGCCCAAAAGACAGCTACTTCATCTGGATTGATCGGAACAGCATCTCCCCAGTCAGGATTGTTGAGATTGCGGATTCCAAGATCTTCCGAATTTCCCCAATGAACAGGTGCACCATGTGCGTGCGGAAATTTCGAGCAAATTGCTTTGACTGTCGAGAGGCACCGTTTTGGAATAGGACGCATACTCACAACAAGCTTGCCCTGAAAGGTTGCAGTCGGAACGATGTCGACATCTGTTTTGAACATCGAAACAGTTTTTCCCTGTTCGATGTGCCGCATTGGAATGCCCGCTTTCATCAGAGCTTCCTCGAAGGTAAACGAGCAACCTAACGCGAAGGTTACAAAATCTTGCTGCCAGAAGCCGGTGATATCCGTTACATTTTGTTCCAGCTGACCGCTTCGATACAATGTGTAACCGGGCAGGTCAGTGCGTATATCCAATCCAGAACCAAGAGCTGGCATGTCAATTGCCCCTGGCTCTCCAACTGCTAATAGCGGGCAGGGCTTGGGGTTTCGTTGGCAAAACTCGATGAACTCTTCAGCAAATGAAGCGGGCAGAATGACAATGTTAGTCTGTAAAAAACCGGGACAAAGCCCTGCTGTACTCCCTGTGAGCTCACCGGACCTAATCTGTGCACGAGTAGTTTGGTTTGATGTTTCTAATTCATTCATCTGCTTTGGTCTCCATCAACACCTGACGCAAAAGATTACGGGCGATGCCATCAAACATGTTGCTGGTATTATTGTCGGCGTCCTGCTGTTCTGAGGAGTACCCCTCATCGCCATTTTTTCGAAGGCTAGTGATTAGAGGAATTTGACCCAAAAACGGATAAGAATTGCGCTCTGCTTCATCGCGCACACCACCTCTGCCAAAAATGTCGGAAATCTCGCCACATTTGGGGCAAGAGAACCCAACCATATTTTCGACAACACCCAATAAGGGAATATCCAAGCGCTCGAACATTGAAATTGCCTTACGAGCATCCGCCATAGCTACGTCTTGTGGCGTTGATACAACCACCGCACCATACAAGTCGCTGTTTTTCGCAAGTGACATTTGCACGTCGCCAGTGCCAGGTGGTAGATCGATGACGATAATTTGAGTGTCTCCCCAATCTGTCTCATTGATCATCTTTTTTAAGGCTTGGATCAACATCGGGCCGCGCCACATCACTGCTTGTTCTGGGGCAACCATCAGACCCATCGACATGACCCTGAGACCACTTTTTATAGACGGTTTCAATTTCGAGGCTTCATACTCGACTTTGTTTCCTTCGATGCCCAGCATTTTTGGAACAGAAGGTCCATAGATGTCAGCGTCCAAGATTCCAACGCGGATGCCCGTTCTTGCCAATGCTAGCGCTAAGTTTACAGACAGTGTCGATTTCCCGACACCGCCTTTACCAGATCCAACCGCTATCATTTTTGGTGTAAGATTTGGATGTTCGGAATTTTTGGCTGCAAGCGCAGTCGATACTATTGAAACATTCTCCACACCTTGCAGCTCCAGAACAGACGTTTCAATTTTACTTTCGATGCTCTTCATCTCAGTGCGAGAAACTGGATAAAACTCCGCAGCAAACACCACTCCACCTTTGGATGCTGATACAATATTCAACGCTTTGAGGGAGCTAGAAAAGCTGTCAATAAGTTGTTCTCGAACTAGTTCAAGTGATGCGTTATTCGCAGTAATCTGGTTGGGGTGCTGGTTCTGCAAGATCTATTTCCTCTAGTGGTAAGTTAAGTACATCATGGCACTGGACATTCTTTTTTTTTGAACCGCAGAACAGCCATCACAATCCACATCGAATTGGCGGTTGTGTTTGAGGCACTCGTCGCAGACGTCGTTCACGGTGCAATTTTCTAGAAAAGATCGGATCTTCTTCATGAGCGAGTTCATATGAGTCTCTTGTGATTATAATAAAGGGTAGTATACTTCCTAATAATTGTAAATCAATACCGTTGGTCCCAAAGGGG
>TARA_B110000208_G_scaffold27660_1_pt1 | contig 31404 bp, 39 predicted proteins | sample TARA_B110000208 | Tara Oceans TARA_B110000208 (sample SAMEA4397426) | marine metagenome | biome: Polar Biome; feature: [SRF] surface water layer (ENVO:00010504); material: water (ENVO:00002006), including particulate matter (ENVO:01000060) such as... | depth 5 m
GAGACTCCTCTCGAGACTCCTCTCGAGACTCCTCGTCTGCCTCCACCAATTACTCGTCAACCATCTAAGCATCCAGATGTAGTAGCAGACGCAGAAGTAGTAACAGAAGAAGCACCAAAGGCACCTACAAAGCGGCGAGTTGTACGCCGCACAACTGGATAAAGAAAAAATATTATAATAAAACTTATTCAAGAGAGTACAATTACGTTTTAATTACTAACAGCCCTCGTGGCGCAATTGGATAGCGCGCAAGACTTCTAATCTTGAGGTTCGGGGTTCGATCCCCCGCGAGGGCTGTTAGTGATTTAATAATAATTAATAACTTAATTATTTAAAGATACTGCACACCACTTCTTAAAATAAGAAGACGTATTATTTGTGAGTAAATAAAGAATTACCCCCGTCATAAATAAAGACACTTCCATTGCATAGTATTTATTCCAATCTTTACAAACTTCTGGAAGATCTGCCGCTAGAAGTAACGAAACTAAAAATCCTATTACATTCCCAATTATTACACTTAATATACCAAACTTAATTAACGCGTACATTTGTTTAATCTAATGTAAATAAAAAAAATACTAATTAATAATAAATGTCTAAAGAAATCACAGCACTTCTTTTAAAAAAAAAGTTAGATTCTATTAAAAATCCAAAAAAGTATCTATTAGATTGTCTAAAACACCAAGGATTAATAAAAGAAGAAGAAATAACACCTACAATAACAAGTCACGACACTTGTCAATTATGTAATTCTTCAGATTTTGTATCTACTACACATGAAAAAATATGTAATAAATGTGGAGTTGTTGCTGGGGTATCTGTTAATCCATATGCAACTTACAAGCAAAATTTAAATTTTACAAGGGGTACATTCATAACGCCCGGGACTGAAATAATTAGTGTAATAAAAGACGGAAAAGTAGTAAAAAGAGATCTTTCAAAAACAAACACATTCAATTCTTTGGATCCAGAAGAAAAAAGAATAAAGCAAAACATTGACGCAATAAATAATATTTTAGATACTATTTCTGACAAATTTAACCAAGTGGTATTTGATAGAATAAGAAAAGAAATAGTATCACTTTGGTATACTATTGTAAATGTAAAACCTGATCTTCGTGGAAAAGAAAGATTGTCTCTTATGGCGTGGTCTATATATTATCCATTGGTATATAATAATCTTAATATAAATATACAGCGTTTAGCAACAGTTTTAGAGATACAAGTTGGAGACATTTATAGCTATAATTTCATAATTGGAGATATTTTTAGCGGAACATCTTATGAAAAATACATATCTATTCCTACTGGAATTAAAGTTACAATAGACCTAAGTCCAGAATATAAAAATAAAATAAGAGAAGTTAAAAAAGATCTAAAGGGTTACTTAAGTAACCCAATTAAAACTAAAGAAGAATTTGGGATAATATATTATTTGTCAAAATTAAAAAATGATAAAAAATACAATCTTAGTTCATTAGCTGAAAAAACAAGTATTAGTCCTAATATAATTTCTATAGAAGCGTCTAAGATAGAAAGATTTTATAATAAAAATGTAGCAAAAAGAAACAGACTTCTTTAGACATGTATTTTCCGTGTTAGTTTTTCGTAAACAAAATTAAAATTTGTAATATTCCCTTCTTTTTGAATACAATCATAGAGATCTTGAAATAATTCAATTTGATATTCAGAGAGATAATTTTTATTAGATTTCCCTTGGGTTTCTATAATATCAAAAATTGTAAAATCTGAAAGATTTCCTATTCCGTAAAATTCTGGTTCTTTATCGATGTGTTTCTTAAATCTAGAAACAGAGTCCAACTTGCTATAAAGAATCATATCTTTCAAGGTGTCTTCATCAAGTGGTTCGTAACAGTCGTCGCTATCAGATTCATAGTCGTTCGAATCAAAATAGTTCATATCTCACACTTATTACTGTTTTATTTTTTTTAAATAGTGTAATTTTAAGCAATATTCGAATTAATGAATTTTAATATAAATGATAAATTTTCAGTGTGGAAATAATTATATTTATTTTTAATAACTTTACAATTATTATCAGTCAGTTTTTTGTAACACATGTCTTGAAATATTGGATTGTAAACCTTATCTTTTATGCTCTGAAAAATGGTAAATGTTTGTTTAGAATAGTTTCCTTCGAAATAAGTATCGAGAAAAATAGTATCAATGCATATCACTTTTTTAATTCTAAATGATAATTTAAGACATGTATCTATGGCTATAGTTCCTCCTTGAGACATTCCTATTACAAAAATTTTTTGTGGATCTATTATTTCAGCTTCCTTTTCTATTAAATTTTTAATAATAGAGCTGTTATAACAGAATTGTTTTATATTTATAGAATCATGTTTATATAAATTATCGTTCCACGTGTAATAATTATACCAAGAATTTACTTTTTCGCATATTCCATTAGACCAAGATATATCAATTTCGTCGGCGTGTGGTATAATTATTTTCAGCCCTCTTTTTTCTGTTTTTAAACAATTTGTAATATGATGTATTTCGGTTTGAGATTGATTTAGAGAATGTAAAAATATAACAGTCTTCAAATGGTTAAATTCTGGATTTATAGTATCTATTTTCATCTATAATAATATATCATGGTTTTTTCATTTATATTGATATATTTTAATATAAATGATTCATTAATTTCATAAATTTTATCTTTTTTTACAAGCGTTGTTTCATTATTTTTAATTATAAACAAATTGTAATCATTATTTGTATACAACTTACCAGATTCAAATTGTTTTTCGAATGAAACTTCAGATTTATATTCTGTAAACGAGTCTATTTTTTTATTTTCTCTATTTTTAAATAGAGAATATAGGTTTATTTTAGGTAAATAATTAAATATTTCAATAAAAATTAGTAATGTTATGGTAACTATTATAATGAACATTATAATTTATAATTTTATTTTATTCTAAAATATTACGATAAATAAAATAGCTTAAAGACTTTGTGTATATATTATTATCAAAGAAATAAGTATGTCCCACGCAATCCTACTACCGAACGAGTTTGAAGCCGAAAATGTAGTTTTCTTGCCGCCAAAGCTGAATAAGCTAGGTGGTAAGAGTGTTCTAATGAATTATAAGGATAAGGATAAGGATAATGATAAGACGGCACCATATATCCTACAAACTTGCAAAGTCCGCGTGCCGTTCGGCGTCGATAAGAATAATCAAGATAATGGTGGGGTAAAGTATCATATTTCTTTTTCACTTGCTAATGATTCTACAGAAAACGAACAGCTAAAGACGTTCACGAATAACATTCGAGCTGTAGATGATATTGCAAAGAGTTTTCCGCAGAACAACGAGGCTTGGTTTGATAAGAAGTTGAAGAATGAGATTGTAGATGAATTCTATAAGTCGGCCGAGAAGTTTCCAAAGGATCCAAAGTGGCCTTCTACACTAAAGGCAAAGCTACCATTCGATCGTAAGGGAGCACCTCAGTTTGTTCTATACGATGAAAACAAGAAGCCTATTGATATTCTAGACGCAGATGGAAACATGAATACCGATTGTATTCCAAGGGGGTCTGAAGCAGTATTTCTTCTTCAGCCAACGGGTGTGTGGTTTGTTGGTAAGACACAATACGGAATTGCTTATAAGGTAGTACAAGGCAAGATTTATAAGGGACATAAGCTAACTGGATACTCTATTGTAGACGAAGAGGAAGAAGTTGGCGAAGAAGATGTCGAGTAAATCTAAATAGATAAATCTAAATAGATAAAAAAAAAGTACCTTCGGGTACACAAAAATATATTCAATCTTCTCCTCCATAGCTCAGTTGGTTAGAGCGTGCGGCTGTTAACCGCAATGTCTTCGGTTCGATCCCGAATGGAGGAGAAGATTGAATGTAATGTAATGTAATTAAGCTTCTGTGGTCTAATGGTAATGACGACAGACTTTGAATCTGTCAATCTGGGTTCGAACCCCAGCAGAAGCTTAATTACATTTTAAAATATATTACATTTTATAAATGGATTTCTATTGCCACTAATGGCACTATTGCTTTAATTATTTTTATTCTTTTAGCTACTCTTATTTTCTATACATTCCCTCTTAAATATAAGCCTCTGATGTCTAATCTAAGTGTAATGTCTGGTTTATACTTAATGATGAATGTATGTTTTTTCAAGAATGAAACACTTTTTTAATATTATACCTTTTAATAAAATTTTCGCAATTACAACAAGGTTTTGAATTTACACATTCTCCAGAACGATTAATTCTAATTATAACGAGTTCACATTTTTTAAGCTCTTCTGTAGAAATTTTCTTTAAACCATCTTTTATCGCGCTTACTTCAGCGTGAACAGAGCTTTTTTCGTTATAACTAGAATTATTATAAGTATTACATCCCTTTCCAACAATTTTACCTCTGTGAATAAGAACTGCACCATGATTAAAATTCATTTCAGACTTCAGTGCTTGCTTATAAGCCTCGTCGAAAAACAGTCGATTTATCATTGTCAATTTATTATACTCGTTAAACTTTAAGTTATTTATTTTTTTGCAAATTAATAAACTATATTAAATGCTGTAGAAATATCATAAGCCGTTGGTGTACTAGAAGAAGCAACTGGCGAATAACTTACATCAGTGCGCGAAAAAAACCACAATAAAAGTAGAATAACAGCAATGAGTACTATACCTATAATAATAGGTGTATAATCTAATTCAATATCATAGACTTCGTTTGCTTCGGCAGATTTGTCAGACATTTAACTTATGTTAATATTTTATTTGGTTAAATTATTACGAAAAAATTTAATTACTAAATAAATAATTCATTAATAATTAATAAGATGTCTTATCGTAGAACGACATTCATCAAAACCGCCGCAAAATTTCTTGAACTTTCAGAAGAAGATATTATAGTACTAAACATGGAAAAAGGTATTTTTAATTATACTATAGCTTTTTGTAGAGAAAAAAAGTATGAAATTAAATGGTCTTCTCCAGAATTTTTGAGAAAGTATTCAAATACCGCAAGAAGAATACTAGCAAATATAAATTATACACCAAATGCTAATAAGTTTAAAGAACTTGTTCTAAACGGCGAAATTAATCCTTATGAAATTGCCACTTTCTCAAGGGAACGTTTTTTTCCAGAACTTTGGGAAAAACTTAAGAAAATATCTTTAGATAAAATTATGATTAAAAAAGAAGAAATAAGTGATGGTATTTTTGTTTGTAATAAGTGCAAATCTAAAAAGACAACATATTATCAAATGCAAACTAGATCTGCTGACGAACCTATGACAACATTTGTAACATGTTCTAACTGTGATCTAAAATGGAAGTGTTAAAATTAAAATATTAATAATCTAATAAGATGTCTTATATAATCAGACAAAAAACAAAAGATAAATTTTCTTATTGTGGAGCTAAAAAAGAAGATCTTGATAGAATTAAAAGTCTTAGAATACCCCCTATGTGGTCAAATGTTAAAATAGATAAAACAGCAGATAGTAAAATTCAAGCTACTGGATATGATTCAAAAGGAAGAAAACAGTACATATACAATAAAAAATTTGTAGAAAAATCAAAAATAAAAAAATTTAAAAAACTTGATTCATTTGATTATAATAAATATTCTCGTATTATAAATCATTACATTTCAAAAAAAGATTTATCTAGAAATTGTACAATAGCTAATGTATTAAAATTGATGGAAGATCTAAATATTAGAGTAGGCAGCGATTCTTATAAAAAAGAAAATGGTACATATGGAATATCTACGATGTTAAAGTCACACCTTCGCGGTGATACTCTTTCGTTTGTAGGTAAAAAAGGTATATCCCATGATAAAAAAATAACAAATCCTAAAAGTTTAGACTTTATAAAAAGAGTTATTAAGATAAAGGGACCATATTTATTTTATGATTCTACTCGTACAAGAATAACTTCACAAGATTTAAATGCATTTTTAAAAGAAAAGGCGCAATCTAATATAACATGCAAAGACATTAGAACATATTCAGCTAATAAGATATTTAAAACATTTATGAATAATACTAAAATGGGTTTAACAGAAAAAGAAAGAAAAAGAAATATAACAAAGGCTATAGACCATACCGCCATTGAATTAGGAAATACTAGAAAAGTATGCAGAGATTCTTATTTATGTCCTAAAGTTATAAATAAATATATTTAAAAAAGTAAAAGATAGAATATAAATGCTAAATTTCATAACAATTGTACTTTCGCTTAAAATTCCTTATTGGTATAACCCGAATATTCATAATTTTGGCAATACTGGAATTCTAGGTACAATACATGCTTTAAGTACACCTCTATTTACAAAAATTATAGATAATACTGCTTACAAAGGTGTAGACATTAGAAAACAGATATATGATACATTAGAAGGAGATGTATTAGATATGTGTTGTGGAACTGGATTTTCTACTAAACCAGACAGTACAGGAATTGATACTTCACGTGAAATGATAAGATTTTCTAATTTATTTAATCCAGGTAGTGTTTATAAATTTGGCAACGCAGAAACATACGGTAAAGATTTAGAATTTGATATTGTATCATGTATGTTTGCTTTTCATGAAATCCCAAAAGAAGGGCACTTATCTGTAATAGAAAATTGTAAAAGAGTAGCTCGAAAAAAGATTGTAATAGTTGATATATCAACAGATTATAAGCCTTCGCGATTAATGTTATCAGGGGAACCATATATAAAAGATTACCTCGATGACATAGATTCGACTCTTTGTGATTTTAATAAAACTAATATAATCAAAGGACATATAGATATGTGGGTTTATGAAAAATCCGAGAAAAAGATATTATAGGGTAGTCAACTAATTGAGATTTAGGAATACACGTTACACCAGATTTTTGAACAGATAGAATATTTATTAGAATTTTTATCTACTCTCATTTAATATATTATTGTATATTAAAATATATTAAATGAGAGTAGATAAAACTTTTGTACAAGTTATAGGAGAAGATCTTGTAGATAATCTTTTTATGGGTTTAGCAATATCTTACTTTATAGAAGGTAAATGTCCAACTACTTATAAAGTAAGTGTTATAGTTCTAGTAACTTTATTTTATTGGTTTATTGTACATAAATTATTCATATTATTTTCTAATACATTTCTCAAGTAATATTCTTTAGATACCATAGCAAAATTAATTAATTGGGCTGTTGTTAAGTCTTTTCTAAATTTACATTCATGATTGTGAATATAAATGTCTTCTTTGTAATAATTATAATAAATGTCTTTAATTATAGGTTCCGTTGCATAGCCTAATTTTAGACTGTAATCTATTCTACCAGGTCTTATTAAAGCGGGATCTAGTTTATCGTAGTGATTACTTGTCATTATGATTATTCTGTTTGGCGTTTCTATAACTCCATCTATAATATTAAGTAAATCCGAAAGTGTCAATTTATCCTCTGTGTTTTTATTATATCTTAACATCTTCTTTATTTTCTTATCTGTCTGTGTAGGAATTTCTTCTTCATCTGTAAATTCTGATTCTGAATATTCAGATTTTCTCTTCTTTACTATGTCTCCCATACAATCAATGTCTTCTAAAAGTATTATCTTATTTTCAAAGGTAATACTATTGGGTTGATTTTCATTATAGTATGTAGATTCATAAAAAACTTTACATAAGTCTTCGTATGTTTTAATTTTATTTAACTGTATTACTACAAGATGTCTCTTGAGATAATTGGCAACGCATTTAATTATAGAAGTTTTTCCAGTTCCAGGCGGCCCCGAAAGAGCTAATCCAAATGTGTATGATATACCATTGTCTATATAAAATTGTTTATTATTCTTGAAAAAATCTATTTTATATATTAAATCTTGCTTCTTTTCAAAGAACAAATTTGAAAACATTTTATTTGATACAAATTCATGTTCTGACCAACTACAATTATTTTTATCTATATTACTAAGAGTGTATACAAATTTTTTATTTTTTCTATAATTAGCACGGGTCGTTTCATAGTCTATTTTTAGAGTTTCTACAAATTCTTGTATTTGATTTACATTTTTAATATTCGAGAATAACTCTATGTATATAGTTTCTTCGACAGACCCTTTGTCTGTATCGTTTTTACTATCTCTAAATGAATAAATTCTACAATGAATATCCTTTTCAATAATAAAAGATCTTTTTTGATCTACCACGTAAACATTGGTTTCTATTGTCTCTCGTTCGTCTTCTCTATTATAAAAGTAATCAAATGAAGAAACCTCTCTAATTGATGAAATATTAACGAAATTTTTATTTTGAATAAATGACCATATTGCTTTAAACCTAGTTGAAAATAGATCTGTATATGTATTTTTATATTCAGATTTTATTCTAATTCCTTCTATAGTCACAATACTCTTTTTATTTGAAAAAATAAAGTCTAAAGATTTAAGGATGTTATAATAATTATTATACAAAAAGGTAATTATTATGAATAAAAAAGTAAAATAAGTATTATTATTATTCATTAACATTTGTAATTGTCCAAAGTATAAAAGATCTTCTTGCATGATATTTTTATATCTAAAATTTCTTTTAATGGTTTTCAAAAAAATATTGGTAAATAATAAACAATAAATGATAAAAGTTAAGAAATTTGTAAAATTAAAAGGAAATTCTAAGAAGTATGAAATTACATTCGAAAAGAATGGAAAGACATACGCCCGTAAGTTTGGAGCGGCTGGTATGTCTGATTATACAATCCATAAAGACAAGGAGCGTCGAGAAAGATACATTTCGCGTCATAAGAAAGACCTTCGTACTAAAGATCCAATGAGACCAGGGTATTTATCTATGTACATATTGTGGAACAAACCAAGTCTTAGCGCCAGTCTTTCTGACTACAAACATAGACTTAATGTTTACAATAAAACAGGCAAGTTTCCAACTGGTATATCTGGTAGCAAAAAGTTGTCGTTTGGAACTGTGAATATCCCATTTGAACAAACTTCAATGAATATTCTTCCCGGTGATATACAAAATTTAATTAGAGATACAACAGGTGCTCGTATTATTCAAGACGCCACAAAAAAATACGATCCAAAAAGATCTCTATTTGAAGCTCTTAAAATAAAAGGTCTTGAAAATTACAAAGATGCAGCAAAAAGAACAAAAAATCCCCGTGAGAATATCAATTTCGTAAATAAGTTGTGGACTAACTTAGACCCTATTAATGTTTTTACATCAAAATGGTTAACAAGAGCTTCTAAAGTACTTACAAAGTCTGACTTTGATTTTAAAAATAGAAACTTCTGGTGGCAAGTAATATGGAAGCAATTAATAACTATGCACGAAATAGAAGAAGAAATCGGAGATCCATCTGAGGAACTAGACCCTGTAGAATACTTTAATTATGAAAAATGTCAAGAAGCTATTATGGTAATTTTAAACAGGACTGGATACCCTATAACAATTAATGACATTGATGAGCGTTGGGCTTGGAATGCTTCAATGTGGTGGAAAAATAAGAGAACAAATTCATTTGGAATGAAAAATGCGGCACAAATAAAAGACATTCTCGCGGATAAAGTACGTTGGGACCCAGCCCAGATAATACTTGAGTATGCCACCGCCCCAGAACTTCAAAAGTTGGCTCGCGGATACCTAGCTAGAAAATTTACTAAATCGAAAAGGTATCTCAAGATGATTTTACTTGCCATTAATATCGATTTTTATAATTCTATTAGAAGGTCTATGGGGTCTAATTTTAATCCGGAACAATACTCTATCGAACAAATGACTCCAAATTCCGGAGAACCATGGTTGGCGTTAAACCCTTTGAAACATGACACTGCTTTTTTGCTAAAGAAAATGTCTTCTATTTTAACGAAAAAGGATCTTTCAGATGACTTGTTATGGTATAATATAATAAGTTACGTCCTAGATGAAATAGTTACATTAGACCCCGATAATATACAATACCGAGGACAACAGGTGATTAATGTAGAGCAGACGGCCGACTATACTCTCGAACTTTTGAATAAAATGGGGTATCCATATGGACCTGGAGATGATCTTTATGAATGGTATAATAATGCGCTTGTTTGGTTAGAAGAAGAGAATGTTATAGAACTAAATTTCGGTAAAAAATACCAAGCCCCTGATAATGTAGTTAATAAGAAAATGTATGAATCTATCAAGTCTAAAATTCAGAGGTCTATAAAAGGACGTAGATGGGGAGCATATGATTCGGGTAGACTTGTTAGAGAATACAAATCAAAGGGAGGAAAATACACTGGTTCAAAAGGAAAATCAAATTTATCGCGCTGGTATAAAGAAAAATGGGTAGACGCTTGCGCCTGGCCCAAAAGAAAACCATGTGGACGCAAGACTAAAAAGTCTATCGCTTATTGCCGACCGAGTAAAAAAGTAGACTCAAAGACTCCTAAGTTAGTTCAGAAATTAACAAAGGCCCAAATTAATTCTAGATGTGCTCGTAAAAAGAAGACCCCTATGAAAAGAATAACTAAGTTTGGAAAGGCAGAACCGAATGTCGATGTAGGAAATGGGTGGGTTATTCACTGCAATCATATAAATGGTATAGGTCCTCATGCAACATTGAGACAAAAACAACTTGCTGGACCAACACCCGAAACAGACCACGCTTTTAGATACGGTATTAAATATCGCGGAGGTGCGCCAGAATTTTGGGCCGGAGGAGATTTCGCCAAATCGGGTACCGGACTTCCCAACGTGCTTGGTCAGAAGTTGTTAATGGATTATTTTTACAATAATTGTGGAGGACAAAATCCTAGGATGCTACCCCCAAAGTCGCCAGCGCATTATTCTTATAATAAATTCGGCGATAAAAAAAAACTTAGACAAGATATGTATAATGACATCATATTAGGGTCTAGTAACGATATGCGCGATAACGTAACGAATGCTCTAATTAAACGGTGTCCAGGTGCTTTGACGCCTAGATTAGATAATAAAGAGTGTTCTAAGAGAATGACCGAACTTATATTAAGTATCTATTTTACTATGATTAAAGACAAATCAATTAAATTAAACACCAAACGCAAAAGAGAAATTAACATTAAAATAAGAAGTAGATCTAAAGTTTATGGTCCCCCAAGCATGTTAAAATTGAGAAAAAAATATTTAATAGACGAATTGTTAATAGGGTTACAAGGCGGATATTTTGGTAAGGTATTTAAAGGAGAACTATCAAATTATATTCTAGAATCTATAATCACTTAAAAAAATAAATTATAAAATGTAAATGGAAGAAATCTTGCCGGGTCTTGGGGCTGGGATAGTTTCTACACTAATTTGTAACCCACTTGATACAATTCGAATAAATTATCAATTGGGTAATGAGATTAAATACACTACAAACTACTTATATCGCGGACTTGGGTATAGTGTAATAGGTATTCCTGTATTTTGGTCTATTTATTTCCCCATGTATAAAAAACTTAAAGAAGATTTTTCCATACCAGTATCAGCATACATCTCATGTTGTACAGCAAGTACATTTACAACACCGTTCTGGGTTTTAAGACAGGCTAAACAGACTGATAAAAAGATAAATTATTCAATTAAGTCTTTATACAATGGACTTTTGCCGACCTATCTTATAAATTTAAGTTTTACAATTCAGATGCCTCTTTACGAATACATGAAATCTAATGTAGAAAACAATACATTCAATGTATTCATTTGTACCGCCGTGTCTAAGACCGTTGCTACTTGTATATTTTATCCATTGGATACTATACGTGCCAGACTTCGCGATGGACAGATATGTATCTATTCAAATATGACGAATTATTACAGAGGAATGTCTATTTATATTCTAAGAAGTTTACCTTACCATGTTTCAGTTTTTTGTACTTATGAGTACATTAAAAATTATTTCATAAAAAATTTAGTATAAGAGATGGCTTGTAGATAACAGTCTGCTAGATCATCTTTTTTCTTGTTTTTTTCAAAAAAATCATTATGAGACTTTAATAAATGTCTAGTGTGTACAATTCCTAGATTTTTATTTTGTCTATATTTACTTTTAGTTTTATGTTCTATATTTACTTCACAACATTTAAGTTTGTATTTTGCAGGATAAAATAAAATATTTATGTGCCTATTTTGTTCGTGCTGGATTCTAAGTACAAAATAAACATAAATCGCAGTACTCATATTTCTCATCTTTGGGTTAAAAGAAGGCTGTTTTTCTAAAAGAACAATATCCGAATCTAATAAATGTGGTAAAGAATCCAATTCTTTTATAGCTCTCAGCGTTTCATTTTTATCGCTACAGTCTATTATGTGCCAATCTAGTATGGATCCGTCTATAGTGTCTATCATACAATAAGCTAGATTTTTAATACCGATATCAAATGAAAGAAGTATCATTTATATTTAAAGGAATAAATAATTTTAAGCTGTTTTAATCGCATAGTATGTAAATAATTTTAATTTCGTCGTCCGAAGAAAAATAGTTATCATTCGAAGAAAAATAGTTATCGACAGGTTCTATGTTATTATCGCATTTGCAATCTATTGTTTCTTTTGGAGCTTTAAAACAAGAACAAATATTTCCCATTATTTAATATTAATAAAAGGCATTAAACTTTCAAATTGTTTTTTCTTTTTTTTCTTTTCTTTTTTGAATATATTTACATCATTTACATCCCATGATACAAAAATAGACGAATCAGTTAATTTAATAGCACAATATCCTTCTATTAATAAAGTTTGTAACAAAAAATTAGTTATTTCATCTATATTATATTGTGCAAATCCAAATACATAAGGAGGTGTATTGTATATAAATTTAAGCTGTCCATTTTTAGACATGTTATTAATTTTTTCAGATAATTTATTAAGTAAAAGTTTTTTAAGCTCTACCAATCTACCCAATTGGCGTTTCTGTAAATTTATGGCGTCTCTTAACGATGACATTTAATAAATAATTAGAATTTAAAAAATTTAAAAAAGCGTGGTATTTGTTCTTTCATCTTCATATTCATCTTCAGATTCATCTTCAGATTCATCTTCAGATTCGTCTTCTAATTCTTCCTTTTTTGTTACTAATAGAGGCTCTTTTTTAGATTTTAATTCGTCAAAACTTCTGATCTCTTCTTTATCCAAAAAGTCTTTTCCATTTTCTATCTTTTCAACTGGTCTTTCAATTGGAACTACAGGTATTTCCCGCAAGTCTTCTGGTTCTTCTTCTGGTTCTTCTTCTGGTTCTTCTTCTGGTTCTTCTTCTGGTTCTTGGTCATCAATCTTCAAAGGCTTTTCTTTTTCTTCAAAAACACCAGAAAGATATTCCGTAAGTATAAATTGTATCGGTATTTGATTACCAATTGTATCATTTATAGAATTTGTAATCAAAGAATAGATTTTTTCCTTTCCTTCGTCTATTACACTAGGATTGTAATATACTTCCTCGGTCATATTAATTACGATCTTGTGTAAAAAAGTGTTTAAATTTGGAACCTTAATTTTAATAGACTTGTCGTCTGCAGAAAGTCTAACACATGCTAAAATTTTAACATGGCTTACAAAGATTGCAGTTATAAGCTCCATTAAATAAGGATAAGAATCCTTTGTTTTCTTAATTTTTTCTTCTAGTTTGTAATCAGTCCAGTTAGGAACGCTCTTGAGTTCAATTTGAAATTTTGAAAGCGATATTCTTTTCTTTTTATTTTCAGACTGAGATTGTAAAAAAATACCCTTAAGTATTTCATACATTCTCGGTTGTAGAGAATAAACTAGTTGCTTTGTATATTCTTCTTTAGCAGCAACTAAAACGTTCACGTTTAAACTTTCTGTCATTTATTATTGTTATTTTTTTTAAAAAGAAAATTTAACCTTAAAAATTAATATTAACTTAATTTAATATTATGTGCACACCAATTAAAAAACAAGTAGAATGGACTCTTGATGAAAATTTCATGAAAAAGATTTATAAAAGTTTATATAATGACTCTGATGAAATAGCTGGAAAAATATTTTTTGAAGATCACTCTTGTAATAAAAATACATGTAATAAAAAAATAAAAGACTATACCATTTCTAGAGGAAATGGATCTTCTGTTTTAACTCCCTTTGGTATAGTAAATTTTCACACACATCCTAAAATTGCTTACGAAGGTGAAAATGCAAAATATGGATGGCCGTCTGGAGAAGATATGAGACAATCTCTGGAATTTGCAGACCATGGATGTTTAGTACATCTAGTTTTTACGTTAGAAGGTATTTATGTCATAAATGTTTTAAAAACGGATCTTAAAACAAAAGATAGGAAAGTGCTAGAAAAAGTTCTTAAAATGACCCATGTATTCAGAAGTAATGATCAAAAAAAACAATCTAAAAATTTTAGAACTTTTTTGAAATCTAAAGATTCAAGAACTACATTATCTACGTGGATAAATCTTGTTAATAATCTAACCTTGAAAGAATTATACAAATTATACAATTCTTTCGATGATAAAAAGATAAATTTAACTTCAAAACTTGACGAAAATAAGATATTTAATGTTAAACTTGTTAAAAATAGTCCAATAGTAAAATTTAAAGCAAATTTTATTGATGCGAAGTGTCATTACAAATCTTTTTATGGCTAAATTTATCGACTAAATAAATTTCTAAAGAATCGTAAAAATTTACAAGTATTCCAGAATCACACCCAAGATTATTCAAATATTTTTTGAGTTGATTTATTTCTTTTGTACTAATTCTTGAGTTTTGAGATTTAAGCTCTATAATTGTATAAATACAGTTTTCATTGTAAACAACTATATCAGCTCTTTCGTATCCAACGTTTACATTTTTATAAAGTATTGGTACTACAACTTCTGTTTGAATAATTATACCTTTCATTTGAAGCTCTACTGCGAGAGCAGATTGATATATATTTTCTTTATAATAGTTACCTAGTTCTTTCTCAACTGAATATATACTATCCTTGATTTGATTGAACATTAATTAATTATTAAAATCTTCTTTAAGCTTTTTTAATTCTTTTATTACATTCTTCAAGAGTTTTATTGTATAGTCTCTTCTGCCACTTAGTACTCTATAATGTTCGTCGTCTGAATCATCTCTGTGTTAAATTTTTTTAGAAGAGAGTAATCTCTTCTATTTTTTTTATGATTTTTTCATCTTCTAAACATTGGTTATGTTCTTCCAAATCCTTAATCAAGTACTCTTGATTCTTCTTTTCAGATTTTAACTTAAATTGGTTAATTTCAAATCTTAGAAAGAAACTAGTCTTTGTATAAACAACACCCATACAATTTAAAAGAGTTATACCAGTTATATCTTCGTCTAAATCGTCAACTGAGAGCTCTTTATTGGAAGAAAAGAAAATTGTATTTTCATCAAAAAAACAATGTAAAACTGAGTCTACAACTGCATCTTTGTAAATAGAACGACAATCTTCTTCCGATATAGACTTCCCAAACCATCTCTCGCTATTCTCAGATGTTTTTTTAATAACTTCTTCTGCTACAATTCTAATAGTTTCTATTTCGTGGCCTTTTAGGAGAATCTTTGCTTTACAATTTTCTTTTCCCAATTTAACGTCGGTTTTTTCCAATTGAAAAGTAAACTCAGAATCATTGTTTGTAATTTTTGAAAAATAAACATCGTTTTTTGTTTTAATTGGATCAAACAATTTTAAACAAATTTCCATTTTAGTAATAATTATATAAAATAAAAAATACATTCTAACGAGTTAAACTTTCATACATTGATGTAAATAAGTAAATCCTTCCTTAATGTAAAACGAGCAAATTGCGCGGGATTCTTTATTAAATGCGTTTTTTGAAATTTTATCTTGATTAGAATCAAAAAATAAAGTGTCAGAATCTATAATTAGATTCAAACATACATCAATATTAAAGTTTATACCAAATTCGGAGTATTTTCTTTTAATATACAACAGTATTTCTTTGAGTCTATTATGAGATCTAATAGAATAGTCTAGTTGCATATTAATTAAGTTTAATTCTTCTTCGGAATTGTTTGTGGCATTAACAAAAGGGGATTTAATAATGAGTAAATCGGGTCCATAATAAACATCTTTATCTTTTATTTGAATATTTAACAAGTCTATGTTTTTAATAGACAACATTCTTTACATATTGAATATATTATATTTAGGTATATATACCGAACGGAGGTTTATCTATGTTGCCTTGTTTATTAGAAGTGAATATCTCAATAGCTTCTGAAAAATCAGAAAGATCTATTGTATATAAATTTTCTCTCCCAAATTTTTTTCGGGTGTTTATAATCATTGATTTTTCTATTATACTATTAATGTCTCCGCCATTACCAGAAAAAAATGAAATGTTTTTACTTATAATCTTAGTAATTTCATTTTTTGGACACGAAGTATCCCATTCTTTTTCTCTTACTTGTTTATAATAAATCTCTGATAGTTCATCGGGAGTATAATTTTCTATATTAAATGTCCACGGAAATCTTCTACGAAGTCCTGGATTCATAGAAAAAAAAGAATCATTAAGTTCTTTTTTATACCCAGCTATTATACATATAATTTTTTCGGCATTTTCGGTAAGATACTGATTAATAGCATCTATACACTCCTTTGCATACATATCATCTTGCCCAGGTTGTGATCCAAGGGAGTAAGCCTCGTCAATAAGTATTACACCATTTTTACAACGATCCAAAGTCTCCGTAGTTTTAATAGTTGTACCCCCAAGATATTCAGAAATAAGATCAGATCTTTTTACAACGTTAAATTTAACCTTTTTAAATATGCCAATTTTTGCATATATCTTTGCAAGAATGTAAGAAACTGTAGTTTTCCCTGTACCCGGCGGACCCTCTAATATCGTGTGTAACATTATTTTTTCGTCAACACCTTGTATAAAAAAAAGAATTTGATCTACAATTTGATGCTTAAGCTTATACATTCCTATCATATTTTTAAGTTCATATAATTCATCAAGAATTTGTGGTAAAAATTTCATTTTAGAAGGTAAAAAAATTCTATGTTTTTTAGAAGGTAAAGGTTTTGTAGCGTAGTCCTCTGTCATTTTAATAAGAGCTTCTAGAGAATCTATTTTATAATCTTTAATATCAAAACAAGACTCGTCTATAGAGTCAAGACGTTTAACTCTTTTCATTTATTATTTAATAATATTATTTATTTTTAAATTAACATATACAAAGAATATATATATTATTACGTTAAATGTCTTTTATTTCAGATATAATAAATGAAATTAATGATAAAGAAGATATAGATATTATTAAAATCGTTAATAAATTTGAGAGTAAATTAAAGAAATGTTTTAAACTTTATGATAATAAATATGGGTTTGAAGACTTTAGAATGACCGAAGTTGACTACGTAATACTTTATACTATATGGAAAAGTTTAAATACAACCGGAAATTTAGAAATTTACTTAGTCATAATATATTCTTATTTTAAATTAGAAGACTTTCATTTTCCTATTAAAATCTTTAATTGTAATTGTAATAATCTTTGTGATATGATTCAAAAAACTAATATTATTAAAATCATAAATAATTATATTTATTTATGATAAATGTACAAGTTAGGAATTACACAAAAAAAAGGGGCTCCGCCTATTTTATTAAGTGAAAAGGGTGACGTTATGACAGAAGGTGATTATGTATTAGGTTCTATTATATTTGCAAAAACAGATACTTTAGAAGAAGTAGATCCAACTTGGTCTGGTAATAAACTTAAACCAGATAAACATTGGAAGATATATCCAGCAGAACTTTACAAATCTGCTCCAAATGTTTTACCATTTGGAAATGTATACACTAATTTTGTGGCGCCTAAAAACCCAGGGCATTTTTTACGTTATGAAATCGGATCCACACAAGGATCTAGAGAATACGCAAGATTGTTAACAGAATTTATAGAATCTCAAAGACCAAAAACTGAATCTCTATATAGCAAGGATAAAAAGAAAATAATAGAATCTGAATTAAGAGAAACCAATGACAATATTAAAGTCCTTAAAAAGAAACTTGTGAAGATAAAACTTGAAATATCTAAATCTTCAAGAAAACATGGAAGGGGCCGCGTCCCAGAAAATCTAGATGAATTAAAATTTGAAGAGACTGGTATAGGTCTACAAATTGCAAAACTGGAGCAAAAAATTAAAAGATTAGAAGTTAGTTTAAAACCTTATGGATATAATAAGAATATACTCCCAAAAAAATAAATTTGTTTAAGAAAACATTGCATTTAATATTAAATGAGCTTTATTATCCCATATGAATATAAAAATATATTTTCAACTGAAAATCAAGCTCAACAGATAAATAACATCATTCTTAAATATGTAACTAGAGACATTATTATAACAGATGCCACTGCTTGTATAGGAGGAAATTCTTATTTTTTTACAAGAGATTTTAAGTTTGTAAATTCTGTTGAGATAAACGAGAATTTATTTGAAATATTAAAGAATAATTTAAAAAATTTTAACAATAAAGAAATTTTTACTTGTTCTTTTAATATTATAAAATTTATCATTAAACAAGATGTTATATTTATAGATCCTCCGTGGGGGGGATCTATATACAAGACTAAAAAGAAAGTAGATTTATATCTAGATGGTATAAATATATCCGAAATAGTAGATTCTTTATATAATTATACAAATTTATTAGCATTAAAAGTTCCAAATAATTTTAATAGAAATAGCATATCAGAACTGTTTTGGAAAAATAAAATTTTCTGTATAAATAAAGGAGGAAAATCAATTTATAAATTGATTATTTTTCATAAATCTATACCTTAATAATGTAAATAAAGACTTTTGGGACTGGAAAATATACCAATTTTATAAATCTATTTAAAGAATATATATATATATTATTATGAAATATCTGTATGGTTGCCCGAGTGGTCTAAGGGGACAGACTTAAGATCTGTTGGCGAAAGCCTCGTGGGTTCGAACCCCACACCATACAGATATTTCATTTATTCATTATAAGTTTAATTTTTTTACATCGGGAGGAATGCGGCTAGAACAACCGAAAGGAAAACAAGTAGAGCGACGACAACCGAAGATACTACCGGCGAATCAATATGGGAGGCGAACATCTTATTAACAGCCAATAAAAAGTCATTGGTTGTAGCACCTGGTAACATAGCAACAAGTGGCTTGGCTAGACGCGGAAGGAGTAGATTGAGTACAATCGAAACTACGGCAATAACGAAAGCGGTCATGGCGAGCATTTTTATTTTAATAATGTAAATATTTTATTTTATTTAAAAATCATTTTTTTTTCTTTTATTTTTAGACTTAGGAGGTGGGTCGGGTTGATTAACATTAGGGGTTACAAGTAATTAAACCCTTCACTTATCAATTTTTTAATAATTGGACTGGATTCCATGACACAACGACCAGTCTTTGGATTGACAAGTTTTTTATATATATTAAAGATTTAAAAATGTAATATATATTATATATTATGAGCTCCAAAGCAAGACTGATAGAATGTATTAATAATAAATAATTATATTTACTTATTACTAATAATGAAATTAACTTTTGAAAATTTTCTTTTGAAAAATTGCAATGAAACGATTTTAGCAACATATTTAGTTTATAAATTATTTAGTTTATTTTATGAAGAAATAATTTACCCAATTTTATCAAATTTTTTAGATCCAACTGGAACTATTAGAAAAAAGACTTATTACATAGGTAATGAAGAAATACGTTATGGTGCATTTTCAATTTATTTAATAATAATTTCAATGCTTATTTATGCAGTGTATTTTGTAAGCTCAATAAAGTAATGGTCGGAATCTCTAAATAACTTGTTTACTTTAATACCTTTAGGATTATAATAAGAGTAAAGATTTTTTTTAATATTATGAGACTTGAAGTCAAAGAATTTTGACTTTGAAAAAGTATATTCAAATTTTTCTAAATGTATCTTATCATTTTCTCCTTCGCAATTTATACAAAGAACAAAATCAGATTCAGATACTAGATCTTCGGGATCTGGTATAAACATCTCTTCCATTAACTTTATAAAAGCTCTATTCATGTTATACAAATAAATTTGTTGTGTATTTTCTTCAACTGGTTCATATGGATTAATTATAAAAAATTCAATATCTTGAATATTCATTTTATAATTAATAAGTTAAATTTTTAAATACATTACATTTACAAATTTAAATCAATTTAATTTAATCAGATTCTTCTGAATCCGAATCTTCTTCGGAATCGGTATAATCTTCGTCGGAATCTTCTAAAAATTCCAAATCAGACTCTGTTACCATTTCAAACTGTGTCTCTGTAATGTCCTCATCAGAGAGTCCTTCTGGTTTTGAAAGTTTACTTGGAAAAATAGTCTTAAGAGTGTTTATTTGTTCTTCATTCAATTTTACATCATTTACGCATTTAATTCTGATAAATAAGTCTCCAAACTTGCCAATTTCTCCTAATACTGGCATTCCCATACCAGGAACCTTCTTAAGTTCATCGTCTTCGTCGAAAGCGTCTATTTGATCTCCTATTATCTTTAAAGTCTTTCCATTTAGATGTTTAACGTAAAAAACTGGAGAAAAAGTGTCTGAAAATGACAGTTCTCTTTCGATTAGCAAATTATTTCCATCTCGAATAAAATCAGAATGTTCTTCTACATCCAAAGATACAACTACGTCCCCTGTTTCACAACCCTTCTTTTCATCAGCCATGTGATTAAATCTAATAGTCTGTTCGTCTATCATTCCATGTTCTATTTTAATTGATAGCTTTTTCTTTTCGTCTGTAATAGATCCATCAGAGTTTAACTGTTGTCTACGTATGGCCAGCTTCTTCTTTGTACCATTATAAATTTCTTCTAGAGAAACTCCTAGAGTAAAATTCATGTCTTTTGTTCTTGGATTTATCGTGTCTTCCTCTGAACTTGCGTCAGATTCTATTTCTACTACTCTCTTGTTTTTTTTCTTAGGTTCCAAAGAAATTTTAGAATCTACTATTGGAGAAGCTGGTGGAGCGCTGCTACTAGATCCACTTACAGATTCAATTAGTTCTGGAGTCATAACTTTTGCTACGTTTTGTGCTACGTGACCAAAAAGTCCAGACATGTCACTTTCAGTCATCTTTTTTCCCTTCTTGAAATGAGGAGGTGGTTCCATATTTGAAGCAACTTGCTGAGCAATTTTCATTAATTTATTAAAATCTGGTACTTGATCAGCCATTTTTAATAAATTAAATTATATTATTTAATAATTACAAACGTATTATTTACCGCCTAAATCAACGGGAGTTTTTTTATTGGAATCATCCTCTGGTGCTATAGAAATTGGTCTATACATCTTCTTTCCCATTTTTCCATTTGGTTTCTTTTTAAGTTCTTCTATTTTATCAAATGCTTGTTTACCCTTAAAAATATCCTTATTATCTATAATTAACATTGGAACTATATCAATGTTAATATCTGTCTCTACTTTATCGGCACTAAGATCTATATAGTCTATTTCATAACCCGTAACTTCTTTTAACAAGGGTAATATATTAAGAGATGCTTGGCATTTTTGATGATAAATTATAGTAATCGACATTTATTAAATATAATACAAATAAGATTTTAAATACAAACGAAATTATCTTCTTCTTTTTGTAGTGTAAATTGATTTTACAACCGACTGAACTTGTGTAGGCTGTTCAGATTCTATAGAAACTTGTTCTGGTTCTGATTCTATGGGATCTTCAAGTGTTTTTATAAGCTCTCTAGCTTCTTTTAACAGATCCTTATCTAATTTTGCTTTTCTAGCTCTTGTATAGTATTCCATAAGAGTCTTTTTATCTTCTTCTTGTATTGCTTTATTAATAATGTCTGTTAATTCTGACATGGACATGAATTTTTTAGGATTTAATCTTTCATATTCTTCAAGAACCATTGGTAAAGTTATATTACCTACTATAATGTCTGCCATTTTAACAACATCTACTCTATTCTTAATAGCAAATTCAATTGCGTCTTCTTGAACATTTATTTTAGATACAAGACTGTACATAATTTCATCGCCCGTAGTAAATTCAGAAAATGCTGTTTTACTTATAGCAGAAAAAATGTCTTCTTTTGTAATTAATGGTCTGCCATTAATCTCTGACGATGGTTCTATAAAGTTAGGAGGAATGAATGTTTTAAGGTCTCTTTTTGTTGAAACTTTTAATTCTCCTTCTATCATTATATATTCTTCTTTGATTAAATACCAGAAATATCCAGGAAAATCTTTTAAAAATTTATAATTGTCTTTATGAACGTAACAAAACGTTGGTATAGTTTTCATAATTATCTCGCTTGATGTTTTTCTAAATTCTTCTCTTTCAAGAGTTACGTTTTCTCCTGTGTCAGATACTTCACAATTTATAGTACCATCCTCATTGAAAGATTTAGGAACAATAGTTAAAGAATTAATTTTATATTCTTTTTCTAATAATATTCTCTTAAGAGGTAATTTCATTTGTATAGGCTTTTTATCATAAACGGTATAAGTTAAATACTCGGTATCAAGACTCCGTTTTTCTATTAATCTTTCTCGAGGCTTTGTAAGAAAATCGTAATCATCTATCATGCTATAAAAATTATCTCTTACTTCTTCTTTAGGTTCTTCTTTAGGCTTATCTGTTTCTAATAATTTTAGATAGTATCTATATAATCTTATTTTCTGTTCTTTTGATAACATAGTTATTTCTTCGCGACTTGCCTCTTTCTGTTTTACAATAGACTCTACATAATCTATTGCGATTTTAAGAGCTACATCAAATAATTTTTGATTTGTTTCTTTTTCAAATTTTACATTATTTATATCAAATGATTTTATCTCTTTTTCCTCAAAGATTACTCCTTTACATCTATCTTCTAACCATTTACATTTGAACTTTAATTTATCAATTTCTAATGAAAACGAATTCGGATTATTACACGATTCTTTATTTACAAATCTACCACATGTATTAAGATCGTCTAGTTTTCTTTTAATTATTTTCTTAGTTGATACACCTTCTCTAACTAATTTAGGTTTACCTCTAGAGTCTCTGTATTCCACAAGTATGTAACTATCTGAAACTAGTTTATTCTGCGGAGAAGTATCAAAGAATATACAAGGTCCTTCTATTATTATAAATGAATCGTCTACAAGTTTCTTAAGTTCTGAACTATAAACAGGTATAGAATCTTTATTGAAATCAAATGGTACACCATATTTCTTTTCTGGATCTTTTGTGACTGCGTAGACTTCTCCTGGATTTGGTACACCAAGTCTAGGTCTTAATGTATAATTGATAGTCTTTACACTTGTCTTTAGATATTCATAGTATTGATTATATTCTACTGGACTGTAGTTTAACCTTTCTATCTTTACTTTTTTATTATTATATTCAGACATGAATTTCATTATGTTTTTGTACAATTCAAATGAGTCATCTACTATGGTAATATTAAATAGTATAGCTAATTGTTCTAATTCTGTTCTTGTATAATTTTCTTTAATTATTTCTCCGAAGTCATTGTATTGATTAAACATTGGGTAATAGCCTCCGTATATGTATGTATTCTCAATTTGTATATGATTAATTGTGTATTCAACGCCTACCATGTATTTAATTGGTTTTTCAAATGATACAACAGGTGGTTTATAAATGTTATTAGCTATCTCTGATAATCTACGATATCTTTCTTCTCTTGCGGCGCTTTTTAGCACTTTTATAGCCTTCTCGAATGTTTTATTATCCTTTAAAGTTTCTACATAAACATTTAATGTATCTCCTCTTATAGAGTATATGTAATCTTTTAATGTTTGAGAATCCATATTTTCTGTAAACTGCCGAAGTCTGTTTATGTCAGCTGCTTTAAAGTCTCCGTCTGTTATTAAAAATTCTGTTATAGCAGGTGTGAGTATTTTAGGCTCAAATTTAACTATACATTTAACAACACCGCTGGAATCTAGTTCACATCTAAGATTTACTTTTGTAAAAAAATTACAAAGCTGTTTATATTGATTACTTATTAATTTATAGTAATAATCATAATCTTCGGGCGTTTTTGACATTGAAACTATAATCTGTTCTGTTAGTATAGCATATTCTTCTGGTTCGGGAACTCTACAATTTTTAAATACTATTGTTAATTTTCTCTGATTACTTATTCTATCGGATACTCTAGCAACTTTATAAATTCTTCTCGACGGTAATCTATTTCTTTCTCTTAGTAAAAATCTAAGTCTATAATTTATTTCTATACTACCTTCTGGAACTTCAAGATTAGAGTATTTTCGAAGACTCCTTCCCCATGAAAGTTTTTCAGAATATTGAGACATTATCTCTTCTATTTTAAGACTTGATAATTCTATATGATTGCCTTTAAATTTTCTAAAATTATGATTTAATTCTTTGAGTTCCGAAGAATAATAATCATAATCAGTTGTATTTGGTGTCCATCTAAGTAATACATCTATGGTACCTTCTTTATCAGACGAATTGATGTCATCTTCTGGTAAAACATTTGGAGTTTCGTAAGTTAATAAATTTAATATTATTTCTTCGCCTTCGACATATTCAGCAAGTTTCTCACTAAAGTTTTTAAATATAAATATAACCTTGTTTATATTAAATTTATAATTAGCAGAAGAGTAATTAAATATATCTCTTTCAGTGTTCTCTGCTAAAATTTGCGCGCCTGGATAATAAGAAGTTATGTAATTCATTATTTTGTAGATACCTTCTCTGCGAAGAGCTTGTACCTCCTCTCTATTCTTAAAAAGCGTGTCTAATGGTATCTGCCCAGTTGGTTTAATATTTTCTAGATCTTCATTATTTGTCAAATAATATGATATTTTTCTAATTCTGTCACTTAGAATATCTCTAGATTTCCCAGAAATTTTTTTAGAATTTTCTACAAGAATGTCTTTGAGATCTATGAGATATTGATCAAATGAAATATATCTCTTTACAAGCTCTTTTTTTGTACTTCCTGGTAAGGAAGTTCTAAGTTCCCAAACTTCTCCTATTTCAGTTTTTTCTCCTCGTTTATCCTTTAATAGCAAATATAAAGGGTCGTCCATTGGTTTTATAGTAACAAAATTTTCAAGACCCTCGCCAAGGTCTTTTGTATTTACACCTTCTTTTAGAGCAAGATAGTTAATTTGACCTTTTTGTAAATATTCAGTGGACTCTGAAGTATCTATATCCGGCAGAGAATATGTATAATTTTTAAATAATAAATCAGATTCAATTTTATAATATTTTTCATTTTCTTCTCCTAAAATTTTCTTAAGAGCTTCATAATTTTCTGGGTTTTTTCTAAATTTAAATACATATTGTTTATTTTCGCGCAATCTCTCTATGTAAGACATGAATTTAAAAATTCTTACTCCTATACATTTTAACAATTCATCCCTATCAATTTTTCTTAGATTATTCTTAAGATTTAAAAGTCTGTCCGAATAGGCTTGTTCTTCGGGCGTTAATAAATTAGCTCTTTTAGATAATATCTTAATGTTAGTTATAGAATTGCTTATGGGCGCTATCATTTTAAATTCGTAATTTTGTCTACCAGTCTCAGTATTATATACTAATTTCGTCACTTCAAAAGAAGATGTATGATAACCTATAAGTTTTTTAGTCTCTGATAGTTTTTTAAGATAGTCTTCTATTAATGGATTCTCAGATGGAGGATCTCTTGACATTTTCTGATTGTAATAAGAATCTACCTCGTCTGATTTTATACCTCTTGGTAATCCAGGGTATTCTATTCCGTTTTTTCTTGCAATTTTTTTATTATAACTTATCTCTGCCTCGTGTAGAGCTCTTAGTTTTTCAGAAAGAGGGGCGTCCATGTCTATCTCTTGTTTCTTACCATCTTCTGATTCTGCATTTTTAAGAATCGAGTATTCTTTTCTAAGAATTTGATTAAATTCTTTATTGAATTCTGTTTCATTTATAATACCCATTTTGTAATTTTCAGTAAGAGACGTCTTATATTTCTTTAATTTTTCAAGAAGTTCTGCTTCTTCATCCTCAAGAATATATTTTTTAGTTCGGATGTCGATGTAGTATCTAGTTTTTAATAGTTCATCGTCGTATTCTTCTTGTGTTATATCATTATTTGCTATTAATTCAGAAAGCGTGTCTTGCCAACGTTCTAAATTAGCGATTTCATCATATATGTCATGATCAATAAGTTCTGGATTTTGATCTTCCATTATTATTATATAATTATATATTTTAAAAGTTATAAAAAATCTGTATTATTAAATTAAATGCAAACAGTTTATATACTGAAAAATTGTTTTAGATCTTACTCTGCTCTCGTAAAAATTTACAAGAGTCCGACTTTAACAACGTCTGTTATATTTGTAGGTAAAAAACAAGCTAAAATCTTATTACTCGATAAAAGAGTAAAAGAATTTCCTTTTATAATAAACACATTTCCGTTGAACAATGGTTTAATACCCAAGTATTCTAAAGTTATGCCTCTTAGACTATTTATATCACTTCGTAGTCAATATCAAAGATTACGTGAACGCCGTGCAGAAAGACCAAGAAAAAAAATAGCCCCAAAAAATACTATAACTAAGATAGAAAGTTCAGATGGAGGAGTAGAAATTATTTTAAATAAATAAATAATTTATTATTATAAATGATTATATGGGATTTTGATGAAAATAAAAATTACATCAAAATTGGAAAGTATAAAGTTTTAAATAAAAAAGACTCTATATTTGCAGCTAAATTACTAAATGACATAGAGAATAGAATAAAACTCTTATTAAGTAGACTTAAAAAGTTTAAAAATCCAGAGATAAAACTACTTATTGAAACACATTTTAAGTTACAAGAGATGCAGCTATTAAAAGATCAAGGTCTTATTAAATTTGATGGTTTAAACAAACCAAAAAATGTAATAAATACAAAAAAACAAAAAATAGGCCCAGATGGCTCACTAAGAGCCAAAAGTAGAGTTGTTTTTTTAACTTTAAGAAGAAGTAATGGAAGACTTAAAAAAATAGAAGAACTTTATTCTTTAATAGCCCACGAATTAACTCACACAGCTCTAAATCATGTAACTTGGAGAGACGACAATCATCCAAAAGAGTTTAAAATACTTTATAAATTACTTCTCAATCTTCTTCTTTGACCAAGTCTGTCCAGCTTCTGCAAATGCTGTTTTGTGATTGTAAGATTCCCCTAGCTTAGCCTTTTGCTCAGCTAGAAATGTCTTTACAAATTCGTTATACTCAGACGGAGCTCGTGTCTTCTTTTCCTTCTTAGGCTTATCACAAAGACGTAGCTTGAGCTCTTCAAGATCCTTTTCTAGCTTTGAAATACGAGTAGAATCGTCCATGGTTATTATTAATAATACCTTTTAAAATTATTTTTTAAACGAATATCGATGTTTTTTACATAAAGGAAATTTACCAAGATATTCTTTACAAAAAAAAGTTTCTTTACATTTTTTACATTCAAATGGTTTTAGATCTTCTTTTTGATCTAGAATCGTTTTTTTAAATTCTTCCCAGTCAATTTCTCCAGATTCAGAATAAATTTCGGGCATTTGTATACACTCTACATTAAAATTTCCGAGGAAATCCAACCCAGATGTATCGCGGTACTTTTCTGAATATACAACTCTTTTAATCCCAGATTGAATTATCAATTTATTCTATAATAGCATAATTATTTTTAAAATTTTCCGTTTTACTTTCAACAAAAATAATTGATTGTTTATAATCTGGGATATTAATTTTAAATCTTTGATAAGGAGTCATTTCCCACGGCCACAAAAGAATAGATTTATATTTTGAAACGGGGTATACAATTTTATCATTTTTAAGACTATGTTTTACTTTGAACAAAACAGACATCCAATTCTTTTTTGCATTTGAAACTTTTTTTTCTTTTTTTTCTTTTTTTTCTTGAATAGTATTTTCAAATTTTACAAAATCTTTGATACAATCTTCTGGTTTATATTTATATTCATTTCTTACAATAGGCACGAAATCACAAGAGTCGGGCTCTTCTCTCCATTTCATATGAAATTTCTGTATACTTTTGTGACAAATACAACAATACGTTCCTTTTTTGTATTCTGTGAATTGTATATGTGGAATAATTGGATTCTGATCGCCTATAAAATTTTTAATAAGGCCGTCTTTTTTCCAAATGTGAACATGAACACCACCGGGATCATAACAAGGTCCACACGTAAAATTTTCAGAATTGTATAAATCTTTAATAGGTCCATTTCCTTTCTTTTTAAGCTCTATTGCTTCCACCGCTTCTATTGAAACTCTTTTGTTATTATAATGGAAATTCCATTCTTCTTCTGGTGTTTCGTATTTCCACTCGTTTCGGAATAAATGGGTGTACATAATTATAGTTATTAATTCTAACTTTTATTATTATGTATAATTTTTTGTAATAAATTATACATCGACGCTGAATTTGTGAGATTTCGCTAAGTTACATTTTTATTTACTCTCAAGTGTTTTTATTCTTGCTTCTAATGAACTAATCAATTGTGCTTGTTTTTGGACTATTGTATCCAATTCTTTCAATCCAGCAACAGCGTAGGTAAATACACTTTCATATGCTACAGCATAATATCGTGTATTTGGGTCACCAGGTATAAGTTCTTTATCGGGGTGTTTTACAGCAAACTTTAATTCGGGTATAGCCAATACTTCTTGAGCGATAAATCCAGCCTCTTCTACCCCTACTGTTTCAGTTGGTAATCTTTTAGTATATTTTTCGGGGCTTAATTTTCTTATTACTTCTAACCCATTTGTAATATTGGTTTCATTAAACTTAACTCTATCGTCACTCATTAGATTACTCCCACTGTAATAAACTTGTCCGCCGTGATAATTTAAATACAAGCTCGTTCCGCTACCATAATAATTACAATTAATTTCATTGGTATACAGTTCTATTTGAAACCCAGCATAACCCGTATCAAAAACCACTCTACCATATCCACCTCTGGAACTGTTTATTATCATAGAAACGTTGGCTACTGTTCCATAAACTGCGGCGGCGGATACAGTATAAAAAGTAGGTTGTGCGTTAGTTGCTACACTCTGGGGTATATTAAACTGATTTGAAGGACTTAAAGTCATATTTGACCCAGCAGTATAAGTAGAACCTCCTGATGCCACTGGCGCCCAATACGGAGGGCCCACCCCACCACTTGACGTTAATACATCATTACTTGCTCCACCACTATTACTTGCTCCAAACGTCAGTACTCCCGTGTTAGTTATACGCATTCGTCGAACGCCTCCTGTTTGAAAACTAATACCCTTTTGTGTTATAGCAGAGACACAATCTATGGTTAAATCTCTTGTTCCATTTGTAGCATTATAAATAAAACTTTGTTGCGAAGTCCCATCTGCCGATAATATGCGAAGAGTTCCACTATCGGTATAAATTTCTGTTGTGCCGTCATTTTTAATAGCCATTTTTTTAGTAAGAGTTCCACTATTTACTTTTGTATGAAATTCTAATTGTCCTCCGCTAACAACATTTAAAATACCTTTCATTTGTGCTACTGTTTCTATTCCAATATCGGTAGCGTCTTTTAAATTTATAATACCACTATTATTCCCCACACTACCTAACGTCAATTGATTAAAAGACGGCGATGCTGTTGTCGCTACACTTTGAGGAATATTAAACTCTGTTCCAACAAGCGACATGTTTGACCCATTAGTATAAGTTGTATTAGTGTCTGTAGGATTGTCCCAACTTACAGCGTTTGTATTTCCATTACTTTTTAAAAATTGACCGGGTGTTCCTTTACTATTAATATTTGTACCTATAGATATAGTACTATTTACAATACTTAGATTTGAATTATATATGTGAGCTCCAGCAGCGCTTGCTCCAAATGAACTATTCAATATAGAACCTATACTTAATGAATTAAAAAATACATTAGCAGTCATTGAAACGTCTTGACCTATACTAATAACATTAGAAGAACTAATAGAAATACCCGTTCCATGACTATAAGTTGTATCAATAGGGGTGTCCCAACTTACAGAACTTCCACTATTATTAGTCTTTAAGAATTGACCCGCTGTTCCGTAATCTGGTGTAGCACCAAGCCCAATAGCACCTATATTATTAATTCTTAACTTTTCAGTAACATTTCCACCATCTACCTTTGTATAAAAGTGTAAATCTCCACCATTAGTGCCGTCTTGTTCTGAGGTTATTTCGCTTAATGCGTGAGCGCTTGAACCCGAATGATGGAACTTTAATCTTGCCTCAACAGCACTATCAATTTGTATAGACCCAACTACTTCCAATTGCGCCGTTGGGACGGCTATACCAATTCCAACTTTTCCATTAGTATCATCTACATACAAAGTATTACCTACTTGTAATTTTGCACTTGGATTTGTAGTGTCTATTCCAAAAAATCCAGTATTAGTAACAATAAATTTAGCATTTTGAATATCAATGATATTCTTGATTACCATTTGTTATTAATACGTAATTTAAAAAAATAATAAATTTATCGAATAATATGTTTTAATCCATTAATTTACACATGTTCAAAATGCTAAATCGGTACAGTCTTTGTTAAAAGTGGTAATAGTCTAATACTAAATTTGTAAAACCCTGACGGATTTCCCGTAATATCTGCGGTTATGTCATTAGTGTCTGAATCAAACCCAATAAAATTAATATCACCACCTCTTGTTTCTAATTCAACAGCAGTTTTAACTATTTTATTAGTGCCTGCTGAGTGAAAATTATAATTTAAAAGAATTGAAGAAGACGCGGTAAAATCAGTTTTATATAAAATAAATATCGATTTTCCACAGTACAATCCACTGTTAGTTCCATAAACACTTTGTAACTGAGTTAAAAAATTGGTCGCGGTGGAAACCGTGCCACCATTATTATCTAAATTTACTAAAGAGATAGGAATGTCTTGCCCAAAATCTCCATTTTTTGTAATAAAATTTTTAGCTTCTATATTAGCAGTCCTTGAATTTGTAGTTACGACATTACCATTTGGATTTGTTGCCAAAGAAGTCAAGTAGTCATTTGTTCCTAAAGAATCAAAAACTCTAAATGCCGTAGATGATACTTCATAGTATAAACCTGCATAATTATCAGCCTTGTATTGTCCAAAGAAGCCGATGTCTTGTGGATCCGTTAAAACATCTGTACCGACGTATCCAAGTTCGATCATTGGATCTTCAATTAATTTAATTTCGGTGTTTAAAATTATTGTGGTGCCGTTTACTGTTAAGTTTCCATCTATTGTTGTATTACCGCCAACTTCAAGATTACACCCATTTAATGTTAAGCCTCCGTTTATTGCCAGAGCTC
>TARA_B110000208_G_scaffold36859_1_pt1 | contig 31377 bp, 32 predicted proteins | sample TARA_B110000208 | Tara Oceans TARA_B110000208 (sample SAMEA4397426) | marine metagenome | biome: Polar Biome; feature: [SRF] surface water layer (ENVO:00010504); material: water (ENVO:00002006), including particulate matter (ENVO:01000060) such as... | depth 5 m
ATTCCCAATCGGATTGCGGCAATGGCTCAAACAGCCGCTGCTCTGGCAGCACCGAATAAGCCTGATACTGATTGATGCGATCAATCTGATGCTGCCGGCGTGCTTCACGTTGAAGTAGCGCCTCGACGTCGACCGTACTGAGCTGCGGCTCAAGAGGTGCAAGTGCAGGCGTGAGCCCGATTAGGCGCAACTGCGAGGCGAGACTCCCACGGCGTGATTCAGCAGTGCCTTGAGTCGCGGCAAAGCGTTTCATATCGGTCTGCAGGATCTCGGTCTGCTCTTCTGCCGATGCCACACTCGATGCTTCTCTAATCACAGGGTTCAATAAAACGAAGGCCGCACCCACAGAGGCAGCGATGCCGCAGCCAAGAAGCCACGCCATTAAACGACTGGCCCGAGCGGTCTTCTTTGCCGCCAAAACGCGAAATTCGGCAACTTTTAAAGCTTCCGGAGCCACCGCGACACACATCGCTCGATGTAACTGATAACGCGACTCGAGCTCAGTCTTTCGAGCAGGACAAACCGCGAGCTCCTCGCGCAGCAATTCAATCTCGACCGAAGAGATCTCTCGGTCAAAATACAAATTTACCAGCTCTGTGAATTTTGATTCTTTCATAAGAAATCACTGCCCATTAAATCACGCAAGCTCTCCCGAGCACGTGCAATACGACTTTTTACCGTGCCGACACTAATCTCAAGGGTCTGGGAGATCTCCGCGTAGCTTAGATTTTGTACATTACGTAAAGTCAGCACTTCGCGATGCTTCTCACCGAGCCCATTCATGCACTCTGACACACGCTGAACAAATTCTTGAGTGACTGCAGCCTCTGAAGGCGTCTCACCCTCGCTTGGCATCACACTTTCCAGTGTGAGATCGCCATTTGCACTGAGCGGTTGATCCAGTGAGACGGAATAGTCCCGCTTGCGACGAAACCAATACCAGTAACGATTGTGGGCTAAATTGGTGGCAATTTGATAAAGCCAGGTCGAAAAGGAGGCATCACCACGAAACTTCTCTAACCCGCGGTGCGCACGAATAAATGCGTCTTGTGTGACTTCTTCCGCATCCTGCTGATTCTTCAATAAATAATGTACACGAGCAAAGATACGATCCCAGTAGCGTGCGACCATATCGTTATACGCAGCATGATCGCCATTTTTAATACGCTCGATCAAAAGATCGTCTTGGTTTGCTGCTTCATTTTTTATTCTCATAGTGGGGTCCATTTAGGGTAGATCGTTAAGAGCTTAGATTTGTTCCCACTAAATCCGTTCAATTAAAAAAAAACTTTCCTATACTTGACAAGCCACCGCTAGATGCATTCGATCCTGCGCTTTTAAAGCGGATCGTTAGCTCAATCGGTAGAGCAGTTGACTTTTAATCAATTGGTTCCGAGTTCAAGTCTCGGACGGTCTACCACTTTCATGAAAGCCTGTGAATATCAATTATTTACAGGCTTTTTTGTGCTAAAGCACCAAGCTCGGACGGCGTTAATTCTAGTGCGTAATGGCAAGAGCGCCCCTCTTCGCGTAGGGCATGCGATTGCAGCAAAATCCGCCCAAGCTGTGCCGTTCAGAACAGAGGCGACCGAAAAGACGCGACACCAGTGACCTTTCCCCAATGCGAATTCATTACGATCGGCTCGTGACGCTGTGGCTGAGCGATCAGCAGCACGAAAAGCTGAGGCTATTTCCGGAGGGTCCGCTAAGTAATTAGCGCAGTCATATTTTGTACTTTAAGCAGAAAAACTAGTACACTACTAGTGCACCTTCAAAAAAAGCGCTCTAGAAGCGCAGCAGACATAACGCATAAAGCGCTGTCCACCAGAGAATGCCCGGGGCGGGACTCGAACCCGCACGCCATTACTGGCAAGGGATTTTAAGTCCCCAGTGTCTACCATTCCACCACCCGGGCACAGGTTGTGTCGTTGGACAAGGGCAGAAAAAAACAAGCCGTCTATGCCATGGCAAGTCTCTATCCGATCGATTCGCTTAAAACTCATCGATCCCATGCATGATGAGGGTCAAATTTGAGTCGCTTGCCTCATTAACATCTTAACAGACGCCGCCCCTTTCAACTAAATCGAAAGATCATAAATCGCATACCCCGCAAATAGATTTGGTAGGAACTTGCATTCATCACTCCAATCCCCGCCGAGATACACGCGATTCTCGATGTTGATTGCTCGAGCGGTGCAGAAAGCATCAAACTCACTCACTGAAAATGGATTTGAGCGCAGTGTCTCATACCACTGCCGCGGATACACCTCATTGACGGTGCGCTGCCCTTTCAGTAAAAAGTTAAGCCGATTCAGCCAAAACCCATGATTCACAAAGCCCACCGTCACTCGCTTACCGACGCGCAACCCTTCCGCCAAGATGGCGTCTGGGTCATCCAACAGCTCAACTGATCGACTGAAAATCACGCGATCAAACGCCTTGTCACCAAAGGTCGCCAACAGTGTCTGCACATCACCATGATAAGCTGGCACGCCACGCTTCACACAGCTCAGGATGCGCTCAAAGCTGATATCTACGCCAACGCCATAGACTGACTTATTCCGCTTCAAATACTCCAATAAGACCCCTCGACCACAGCCGAGATCCAACACACGATCCCCCTCATCCACCCAGCGGGCGATGATTTGAAAATCAACTTGTCGTCTCTGTTTGCTGTGGTTCATAGCGTAAATTACCGATCCAGAAAGGTTCGGATCAAATCGTACAGTTCTGGCGAACGCACGAGGAACGAATCGTGGCCAAAGTCCATCGACAGCTCTGCATAGGTCGCATCCTTACCTAGACGTAGCAGTGCTTCCGCAACCTCACGATTACCTTGCGGCGGATAGAGCCAATCAGATGTAAATCCAACCACCAGCCCAGGCGCTGTGACAGTCGAAAGCGTATCATCCAAGGAAACTGGCCCGTGTAGATCAAAACGATCCAGTGCCTTGGTCAAATATAGGTAGGTATTGGCATCAAAGCGCCCAACAAATCTCTGGCCTTGATAACGCAAGTAGCTCTCGACTTCAAATTCGACGTCGAAATGCTCCTTGCCAGCCTTCTCAGTGCGCCGCTTGCGACCAAACTTTGCTTCCATCCCAGCATCAGAGAGATACGTAATGTGCGCCATCATCCGAGCCACCGAAAGGCCATGCCCAGGCGGTTGGTCTGGGTCGTAATTACCATTATCCCAAATCGGATCACGTATAATGGCCTGACGACCGGTATCGTTAAAGGCGATGGCCTGCGCGTTGTGCCGCGCACAACAAGCCATGGCAATATAACGCCCCACTCGGTGCGGAAAATCAATCGCCCACTGCAGTGTTTGCATACCGCCCATACTACCACCAACGACAGCATGTAAGCGATCCACACCCAACGAATCGAGTAACAGGCCCTGCGCTTTGACCATATCGTGCACGGTCAATTTGGGAAAATCTAATCGATACCGCTCGCCCGTTTCTGGGTTGATTGAATACGGCCCAGACGAGCCAGAACAGCCACCCAGTGAATTGGAACAAATGACAAAATAGCGCGAGGTATCAATCGGCTTACCGGGGCCGACGGCGAAATTCCACCAGCCCGATTTACGCTCATCAATACTGTGCACACCTGCACAATGATGATTTCCACTGAGCGCATGGCAGATGAGAATAGCATTATCCTTAGCCGCGTTGAGATGCCCGTAAGTCTCATAACGCAAAGTCAGCCCAGGAATGGTCCCCCCCGATTCGAAGTGAAACGGCTCGTTAGAAACAAAATCCTGATACTCGACAAAGCCAACGTCTCCCTCGACAGGAGAAACTTGCGGTGCTGCTTCAGAATCATTCATAGCTCAATAGTCAAAGTGGATGCTCCAAATGGAGCCAGTATACATGCAGCCCCTCACATGCGAGTGCTGCAACTCAGAGGAGCTAAAATCCTTTAATTTTAAAGAGGCCAGTCACACTAGCGTTATCGTGAATACGCTTGATAGCTTCACCAAGCAATGTCGCAACACTGAGGACTGTGATCGGCACACCATCACGCTGTTCCACTGGAGTCGTATCCGTCGTAATTAACCGATCCAATAAACCATTAGCAATACGCTCATAGCCCAGATCATTGAGTACACCGTGACTGACCGCGGCCATCACGCTCTTGGCGCCGTTCTTTTTGAGCAACTCGGCAGCCGCACACAAAGTGCCCGCAGTCTCAGTCATATCATCGACCAAAAGAATGTCGCGCCCGTCCACATCCCCCACCATTGAAACCGCTTCAACTGTCTCAGCCGAAGTTCGACGTTTCGCGATAAAGCCAAGTGGCACATCGAGCATACCCGCATACGCAGACGCCATCTTCATCCCTCCTACGTCTGGAGAGAAGAGCGTCAAGTTGCTGGTATCAATATCCTTCAAATACTCGAACAGAACCGGCGATGCGTAAAGGTGATCGACAGGAATATCAAAGAAACCCTGAATCTGCTGAGCGTGCAAATCGACCGTCAAGACACGGGTCGCCCCAGCGGAGACTAGCAGGTTAGCAACCAATTTGGAAGTAATCGGCACACGTGGTTGATCTTTACGATCCTGACGGGCATATCCGTAAAAAGGAATAACCGCTGTGATGCTACGCGCCGACGCACGGCGGGCTGCATCAATCATGATGAAGAGCTCCATCAGATACTGATTAGCCGGATTACAAGTGGACTGGATAATGAAAATATCCGCACCACGGATGTTCTCATTAATTTGAACGAAGCTCTCCCCATCGGGGAAACTCATTACCGTAGCATCGCCGAGAGGCACGTTCAAATAATCGCAAATATCCTTGGCTAGTTTCGGGTTGGAATTCCCGCAGAAGATTTTCAGTGAGCTTTCTTTCATATCAATTATTCACTTGTGGCACGTTCGGGCAGAGATTCGACTCTTTTTTCTAATTTATCGAATCTTTTGAAAAGATCAGGGAGGCGGCGCTGTAAAACAGCAACCCGATTATAGAGCATAATCGGTTCAGCAGTGGGACCACGCACCTTCTCTTTGGGCGCAAGTGAGCGCGACACGCCCGTACCGCCGGCAACCACCGCACCGGAGCCAATTGATAAATGCCCGGCAACTCCAGCTTGCCCAGCGAGTATGACGCCATCGCCCAACACGGTGCTACCAGCGATGGCCACCTGAGCAACCACCAGACAGTGCTTACCGATACGCACATTGTGCGCGATTTGTACCTGATTATCGAGCTTAGTACCAGCACCGATGATCGTGGAACCAAAGCGCGCGCGATCAATCGCGGTATTCGCACCAACATCAACATCCGCCTCCGTCACGACATTTCCAATCTGAGGAATACGCTGATGCGCGCCGTCGATGAATTCGTAGCCATAGCCATCGGCGCCAATGACACAGCCGGGGTGGAGCCGATTACGCTCTCCTATGACACAGTAATCCCCGATAACCACCTGCGAGAACAGATGCGACTCATCCCCCACTTTGGCATATCTACCGACGCAGACATGCGCTTCGAGCACTGCAGCACCAACGACTGCGCCTTTGCCGATACAGCAAAACGGACCAATGGATGCGGCTGGCGAGACAATGGCATCGACATCAATAAAAGCAGTCGGATGCACGCCGGGCGCAGGAAGTGGCTGTAAGCTTTTCTCCATGTCGCGACACAACAGCGCGAGCGCATGCGATGGATTGTCCAGCTTGATGTGTAGCTGCCCCGACTTCGGTGTTTGCGCATAATCACGCGGCAGGAGCAATACCGACGCAGCCGAGGATGCGACAGCATCACGATACTTGGAGTTACCCAAAAAGGACAAGTCGCCTGCCATCGCTTCCGCGAGTGAAGCGATTCCAGTGATTTCACCTAGATATTCACCAGAAAATTCCACGTCGTCACCGACGATTTCCAAGATACGTTGAGTGCTGTATGCAAATGACATATTAAAGAGAAAACAAAAAACCCTGTCCTTAGCGAGAACAGGGTTTTTGAAGATTTAAATTTTCAACGAACTTATTCGCTAGCGTTCAAGACTGCGATGACCGCGTCGGAGATCTCCAGATCTTCCGAGGCAAAGACTACTGTATTGATCGGCACAACCAAGTCGATGCCCTTGTCGATAGCGACCTGCTTCACTGCTTCCACAGCCTTCTGCTGCAGTGGCGCAAGCTCTTCTTTTTGCCCTTGCTGAGCGAGTTGCTGTGCCTGTTGGCGGAACTGCTGCAACTCGACCTGAGCGGCTTGGAGCTGAGCTTGAAGACCCGCGATCTCTGCTTGTGCTTCAGCCTTTGCCTCGTCACCCAGTGCCGGGTTCTTTATCTTTGCTTCAGCCTCGCGACCTGTTGTCACGATCGATTCGATATTAGCCTGCATTTTCTGCATCTCCTCCTCAACCGGACCCACAGAGCTTTTGACCTTCTCGACCGCGTCTTGGAAAGCGATGTAATCATTCAAGATACGCTGCACGTTGACCGTAGCGACGACTGGAGTCTTCTGAGCGAAGAGGCCGGCTGCACAGAAGATAGACGCGAAGAATAGAATAGTTATTTTTTTCATAGTTATATAGCTGAGGGTTTTAATGTGATAATGCAAGCAACACTAGAAGCGTGTGCCAAAAGAAAAGTTAAACTGTGCGCCGTTGTCTTCTGCGTTATCAGGAACTGTGAGTGGAATACCGAGATCGAGCTTCAGCGGAGACCCCATCAAAATGATACGCGCACCGACACCCCAATTTGAAGCATAACCTGAAGGACTAAAATCATATTCGGACTCATTAACAAAACCCATATCATAGAAAGCAACTAGCCCTAAAGGTTCCGCAAGTCGAAAACCATATTCAAAAGAAAGCATCCCATAAGAGTTTCCGCCGACGGCTTGTTCTCCGTCATCTGAATCACGAGGGCCAACGTCACGGTGCTCAAAACCACGTAAACTGTCAGGACCACCTAGGTAGAAACGGTCATAGAACGGTACATCATCGCTATTCCCATACGGCGAAGCGGTGCCAATACGGCCGATAATCGAGAGCGTTTGATCGTACTGGTCAAAGGTTGGGATGAATTGTGCCGTGCGCGCCTCTAGCTTGAGATAGTTCACATCACCACCAATCCCAGCCAGCTCAGAAGAGAGCGAGGTGCGATTACCACTACGCGTGAACATCAGTGAATTTCGAGTATCGCGAAGTAGCGATAAGCCGAACTTCGACACGACATCTGCCCCACCATTGGCAGCTTGATAGACATCAGCGACACCGTCGTCTGGACGTGAACCGTCCGGACGGTCGAGCTGACTTGGACTACTAGTCCTAAAATTCACATCGAAAATTTCAACCATTTCTAAGCGATAAGACATACGTGCTTCCACCAACTCGAAAAGACGACGGCGCAAGTAAAGTTCAAAGCCAGTGCGCAGCTCATTATAATCGCTGCTATTATAGTCAGACTCAGTACGGAACAGCTCGACTCCAAAGGCCAAACGCTGCTCGAACAACCAAGGCTCTTCGAAAGCAATCAAGACCTCATTACTCGTGGTGCCTAAGGACGCACGAAAGCGGAATTTCTGACCATCTCCACGGAATCCAGAGCGATAGTTGAACAAATCAAAATTCCCCTGCGTCAGCTCGAAATAAACCACCGCGCTCTCAACCGAACCGAAGCCAGCACCGAAAGTGAAGTTACCCGTGCGACCTTCGCTGACTGTGATACTCAGATCACGACGCCCAGGGACATTAGTCACCTCAGGATTCATGCGCACATCACCAAAGTAGCGAGTATTGCGCAAACGGTTCTCACTGGTTTCCATGCGCTTCAAGTCAAAGACATCGCCAGGGCGCAAGGCTAACTCACGAATGATAACACGAGTCTTGGTGATTGTATTACCTTCCACCTTAATTGATTCGACATAGAACTTCTCGCTCTCGCGGACACGAAAGACCACGTCAATCGCACCTGTATTCATGTTCGGCACGCGCTCGGCACGCACGCCCGCATCCAAATAACCTCGTGATGTGTAATACTCACGAACAGCCGACGCCGCTACATCAACTTTTTCAGGAGAAAACGGATCGTTGGTCGCAGTCTTTACCGCTCCAAGCAACTCACTTGTGGTAAAAATCGTGGCATTGTCGACCGATATTCTTCCGACCGTGTATAACTCACCTTCCGTCACAGCAATGGTGATGTAGAGCTGCTCATCAGCCTTAAAGTCGAGCACGACATCGTCCGCATCGATAACAACATCCAAATAACCTTGGTTGCGATAATAGGCGCGCAACAGTTCTAGGTCTTCCTTAAACTGAACTTCATCAAAACGGCCAGATCCAGTGAGCCAGGACAGCCAATCGGTCTGCTGCGTCTCAAGTACCTTAGCCAATTCCTTATCCTTGATGACGGAATTCCCCTCGATCAGAAGGCCTTTGATTTTAACATTCGAACCTTCATCGATATCAAACAGCACAACCGCAGAGCCAGTATCTTCATCGCGTTGAATACGATAATCCACGGTCACATCGGGGTAGCCCTTTTTCACATAGTAAGCCTCAATCTTGTCAGCAGCTTCGCTGACTTGATATTCATCCAGCGGCACGCCCGCCTCCAGTTCTCCTTGCGAGGACAAGCGAGCTTCCTTATATTTCTGATTCCCAGAATAAGTAATACGCTCGATCGTGTACTTGGGAATCACCTCGAAGATCACATTCAGAGAACCATTGTCTGAATCCTCGACATTCACTTCGACGAACTCGAAATGGCCAGTGCCATATAGGGTGCGAATCGACTGATCAACCAATGCCGTGTTATAATTCATGCCCCTGCGTAACTGGATATGGCTGAACACAAACTCCTCACTCACAGACTTAAATCCATCGAACTCGACTCGCACTTCATCAACCTTCGGGTATTCCTGAGCAGAAAGGGATGTAAAACTAAAAAAGGCGGTGCAGTAAATCGCAGCACAAAAAAAAGTCTTAATAAATAACATAGGTAGGTATCTCAAAATATGGTCGAAGGACTAGCGATGAAAATTTTCGTAGCGGGTGTAGCGACGAACGAAGGTTAAATCAATCTCTCCGATCGGACCATTACGTTGCTTCGCGATAATTAATTTGATGTGCTCTTCAGCAGAGGGCAAGCCACCATCCTGCACCCCCTCGTCATCGTCGTCACGCTTCTTCGGGCGATGCAAGAGCAAGACCACATCGGCATCCTGCTCGATCGATCCAGATTCACGAAGGTCAGAGATACGTGGATCACGGTTTTCCTTCTCTGACTCACGGTTCAGCTGACTGAGCACCACGACCGGAATGGCCAACTCCTTCGCCATACCCTTCATGCCACGGGAAATATCCGCGATCTGCTGCTCACGCGGCATGCGCGGGTCAGAGCCTCGAATTAGTTGCAAGTAGTCGACCACCACTAAGCCTAGTGGGCTCTTTGTGTGAAGTCGGCGCGCTTTCGCACGGATATCTAAAATAGTTGAGCTGGCATTATCATCGATCCACAATGGTGAGCTCTTCAGCTCTTTCGCTGTGGTTACAATGTCCTCCATGTCGCCCTTCGAGGCAACACGATCGCGAATACGCTTCATGTCGACGCGTGAGCGACAGCAAATCAGACGCATCGCCAAATCTTCAGAGGTCATTTCCAAACTAAAGACCAGCACCCCCGAGGGCTTACGGCCTTCCGCAGGCAACATCGCGTGCTCGGCAAAATTCATCGCCAATGAGGTCTTACCTACCGAAGGACGAGCCGCCAACACAATCATTTGACCAGGATGGAAACCATACGTCATACCATCCAAATCGCGAAAGCCAGATAGCACACCACTAATATCACCCTTACCACTCAACAGTGCTTGAATGTTAGAAACTGCCCCATCCACTGCCTCACGAATCGGCGTCGCACCTTCGGTGACGCGGCCACTGCTGATATCAAAAATGTCCTGCTCGATCTTTTCGATGAAGGTGGACATATCTTCCTGCTGCTCATAACAAGCCTCGATCGTCTCGCGAGAGGTACGGATCAAGCGACGCAGCAGATACTTCTCGTGAACAATTCGTGTGAAGAAGCGTGCGTGAGCCGGGGTCTCGATACGATTTTGGATCGCATAGATCGCGGCGATACCGCCGACCTCTTCTTCCATGCCGTTCTTACGAAGATAATCCAATAAGAGAATCTCGTCGATCGGGTCACCGGTCTCATACAAAGAGAGCAGTGCTCGAAAGAGCTCTTGGTGAGATGTCTTGAAGAAATAGTCCGGTGTCAGCTTCGCTTCAATACATTCGGTCAGAATTTCGCGACCGCCGCCAATTAAGCAGGCAGCCAGCAGGCCTTCTTCGGCCTCCACATTGTGCGGTTGCACACGAATTCCATCAGATGGTTCTTGCGACTTGCGGCTATCACGAAACTTACGGTCGCTTTTGTTGCGACCGTAAGAAGAATTCATTGATTCAGGCGGCATGAGACGAACTAGTGGCTAATCGACCGCACTGAGTGGCTTAATCTTCGTCTTCGTCAGAAGCGTCTTCAGTCGCCGCTTCTTCGATCGGATTCTCAGAAACCACTTCGAACTTCAGCTCAACTTCAACATCAGCGTGTAGCTTGATGCTAGCTGAGTGTGACCCGAGCTCCTTGATTGGCTGAGCCAAACCGAGTTGCTTCTTTACAAGCTCGATGCCCTCTTCCTTGAGGCGCTCGATCAAATCATTGGCAGTCACAGCACCGAACATCTTGCCGCCTTCGCCAGTCTTCACTGCGATTGCGATGCTGGTCTTCTCGATCTGCTCGCCAAGTGCGCGTGCCGATTCGAACTCCTTCTGCTCACGTGCTTCGCGTGCTTTAAGCAGCGATTCCACATGCTTCTTGTTTGCCTGAGTGATAGGCAAAGCTTGCTTGCGTGGAAGCAAAAAGTTGCGCGCATAACCTGCACGCACTGTTACGGTGTCACCCTCGGCGCCGAGGCCTTTGATGGGTTGGAGGAGGAGAACTTCAGAGTTAGCCATGATACGTATAATTTAAACTGTGATATAAAGAGGAGAAAGGATGTTTAAAACGGCACGTCCTCATCAAGCGTGTCGTTATCATTGGAGAAGTTTGTTGTGGATGCAGCAGCCGGAGCCGAAGCTTCGGTCGCTGGAGCTGTTCGCACTGGAGGCGAACTCTTATCGTAACCACTGGATTGACCACCGTCGCTATCTTCGCGACCACCGATGAACTCAAATTTGTCCAAGATGATGCCAAGCTTGCTGCGCTTTTGACCCTCGGACTCCCATTGATCAAATTTCAGCCGGCCTTCCACAAAAAGAGGACGACCTTTGCGCATGTATTTGTTGATCACTTCGGCCTGCTTACCAAAAGCGTCAATGTCGACGTAAGTGACTTCCTCGCGACGCTCGCCATCCTTGGTGGAATAGACACGATTCACAGCGAGACCAATTTTACAGATTGAAATACCGCCAGCCGTCACACGCAACTCAGGGTCGCGGGTCAGATTTCCCATCAAGATGACTTTATTAAATGAGGCCATGGCGTTTCAGTTGTAAGGGTGAGAGAGTACTACCAAGCAATCGGACTAGACCGACTGAACGAAAATGCGGTTGATGCGCTTGTCGAGACGAAGTTTCTCTTGGAGTTGAGCAGGCACTGTGCCTGGACCTTCGAAGTAGACTTCGAGGCTATGGCCTTGAGTGAAGCGACGATCAGCAGCACGCGCGAATTCACGCATACCGAGGTCTTCACTGTCAGTGACCGTTCCACCAAGTGAAGCGAGAATTCCAGTCAAATCAGCCAAGAGCTTAGCGCAATCGTCTTCTGATTCGCGGAGGTCGAGGATGAAAGTAGTTTTGTAGTTGTTTGTAGTTATTGCGCTCATGCTATAGTGCCGTGCGTTGGTTAATGAAGTTCATGGCGTGCTCAGGCTCCTTGTCAATGATGAGCTGTAAATGCTCAAGATAGGTAGGGTTCTGATCAGCCAAAAGTTTTTGTTCGTCCTTTGAAAATTTACTCAGGACGTAATCTGCGAGGTCCATCTCTTTGTGTGGTTTCGCACCGATTCCGATACGATAGCGAAGAAAGCTTGGCCCAATCTGCGCGAGCAAATCGGCAATCCCATTGTGACCACCCGCGCTACCACCCAAACTGAGCTTAGGCCTGCCGAGCTCGAGAGTGATGTCGTCGTAAACGGCGACAAGCGATGAGGCCGGGAGCTTTCGATAGCGTAAAATCGCACCTAGTGACCGTCCGCTAGCATTCATGAAGCATAGAGGCTTCACCAATAAGAGCTTACGCTCTTCATAGGACACAGTCGCGATTTCCGCCTCAAAACGGGCTTCCGTCTTCCACTCAGCACCCAGCTTCGCTGCTAGTTTCTCAACCAGAGCAAAGCCGACATTGTGCCGGGTGTTGCGGTATTTAGAGCCCGGATTTCCGAGGCCGGCAATGACCGCTATGGACATTTTGGAAAGAACAAAGAGAGAATCGAAAACGTTTCTCTCGAAAAGATTATTTAGCGCCGTCGCCTTCAGCAGCGCCGTCGTCCTTGACTTTGGAAGCAGGCACTTCGTCAGCAGCCACTGCTTCGACTGCTGCAGTCTCCTCAATAGCAACTGTTGGAGGCTGACAAGACACGATCACTTGAATCGGATTGCCGAGGTATTCAACACCGTCAACCACAGGAAGGTCACTGATATGAATAGCGCCGCCAACCTCAAGATCCTTCACGTCCACTTCAATATGGTCAGGAAGCTTGGATGGACGGCAACGAATTTCAACTTCGTGCGACTTGTGATCAATCATACCACCTTCGTTTTTGACGCCAAGCGAGTCCGCTTCACCGATAAGGTGAACTGGCACGTGAGCCACAAAGCTCTCACCACGTGCAACTTCAAGAAAGTCGATATGATTGATGCAGTTCTTCAACGTATCGCGCTGGACCTCTTGAATACTGGTGAGAGCGACCTCACCCTTCTCATCAACCAGTTCGATCAGAGCAGCACCGCCGCCGATCGTGCGCTTCAGATCACGAAACTCGACTGCGGACAACGAAATTGAGCGAGAGTTGCCTTTGCTATATACGCAGGCAGGAATGTTACCTTCAGCACGGAGGCGGCGCGCGACGCCACGGCCCGTGTTTTGGCGGTTGATGATGTTGAGTTTGAACTGTTTCATTGTCTATAAAATGAGATGAAATGCGCCCCCAGTATAGAGGCTTTTACTATTAGAAAGCCGCGCACAATAAAATAGGAGGCGGGAAAAGCAACCTAAAGTTTCGGCATTTTTTTCATATCTAAAAACACACCGCCAGCGTACGAAGTCGAGTCGTAAAAACAGCTCGCAAAAAGCCTCAATCTGTATTCCTAGAATACAAACTACATATGTCACAAGATCCGACACCTCCCTTGACTACCGAACGCCTCGCCGCGCTCCGCTCAATTCCGCTCGAGCAAGCCCCCTCGCCTAGCTATATTATTCATCTGGACCAACTTGAAGCGAACTGCCAACTACTACAATCTGTGGCTGAGCGTTCCGGAGCAAAGATCCTACTCGCACTAAAGGGCTTCGCGTGCCATAGCACCTTCCCACTCATCAATCGCTACCTCAGCGGTACGACATCCAGCGGCCTGCACGAGGCATTGCTTGCCGACGAGCTATTCGGCAAGGAAGTGCATGTCTATTCCACTGCCTACAAGAACGCAGAGCTGCAACAGCTCAGTCGCTTTGCACACAGCCTCATATTCAACTCTGCCCAGCAACTCGCCAGAGGCATTGCTCAACTCCCCAAGGACAATCGCCCAGAGCTTGGCCTACGCATCAACCCCGAATGTTCCGCAGTCGAGACAGAGCTCTACGACCCCTGCTCGCCAGCATCCCGACTCGGCACCACACGCACAGCACTCGATCGCGCGCTCTCAAAACTCCCCGACAACCCACTTAAACACATCGACGGGCTACACTTTCACGCCCTCTGCGAGCAAGACGCCGATGCGCTCGAACATGCCGCTAACGCCTTTGAAGCAAAATTCGGCGACCTCATCCCTGGACTCAAATGGCTCAATTTCGGCGGCGGACACCATATCACTCGGCCCGGCTACGACATGGATCGCCTGTGCCGCATAGTTCAACGCTTCCGCGAGCGCTACAGCGTCGACGTCTACCTAGAGCCAGGCGAAGCCGTGGCGCTCCACACCGGCGTGCTCGTGACCACCGTACTTGACCTCATCGAAGCTGGCGACCTGCAGATCGCCATCCTCGACACCTCGGCCACTTGCCACATGCCAGACGTGCTAGAAATGCCCTACCGCCCGAACATACTCGATGCCGATCAAGCGGGCAAGCAACCATACACCTACCGCCTCGGCGGCATGTCCTGCCTAGCCGGCGACGTGATCGGCGACTACTCCTTCTCCGAACCGCTACAAATCGGCCAGCGTATCACGTTTCTAGACATGTCCCATTACACCATGGTCAAAAATTCGACCTTTAACGGCGTGCCCCTTCCAGCCATCAGCTTATATAGCGAAGCATCAGGGCTCCAAATCGTGCGCACATTCGGCTACGAAGATTACCGCAACCGTCTTTCATAATAAGGCACAGAAATCAGTATTGAGTATCACTCGCTAGACCCTACCATCCATCTCAACGTAAATGAAACAGCTCACTCCACTTGGCATTTTAGGCGGCATTGTGCTACTGCTTTTAGCAATAGCTTCAACTGCCTTGATTCACAACCTGCGCTCTCAGCAGGTCGAAACGGCTCAATCGACCACCGAGACTGCGCCATAAAACTAAAGAAACACCCCTCTTTAAAGCGTCTCCGAGAGACGATCCTTACCATCCAGTTGCCTAAACAACACATGGATAGCCGAGCACTTCCACATGCCCGCAGCATGCATCGCGCTAAATTCTGGCTTCGTCACCGCAGCAATCAAAGAGCGGCACTGCCTAAACCGGACCTAGAGGTGCTGGAATCAACTGGGGCCACTCGGATTCGATCAAAATAGCACTCCACTAGCCCTCAATACCCAGCTTCTCGAGAATGCGGTCGAGGTCTTCGTTACCGAAATATTCGATAGTCAACTTACCTTTTTTCGCCCCGTGCTTGAGCATGCAACGGGTATTAAAATGCTCGCCGATCCGCTTCTCCAAGTCACGGATGACGGTCACTTCGGCCTCAGCCGATTTGACCTTCGCCTGCTTAGAACTACCGGTGCTCTGCTTTAAACGGCGCACTTGCTGCTCTGCCTCGCGAACGCTCATACCGGTTTCAATAATACGCCGCGCGAGTAATTTACGATGCTCCTCACTTTGCAACCCCAGCAGCACCTTGGCATGCCCGGTCGAAATAAGGCGACGACTCAAAAAGCCCTGAATCTCAGTGCCTAAAGAAAGCAAACGTAGCGCATTGGCAATCGACGCACGGCCCTTGCCGACACGCTCGGCCACCGCTTCTTGGGTCAAATCAAAATCACGCACAAGACTCGCATAACCCAAGGCCTCATCAATCGGATTGAGATTCTCGCGTTGCAAGTTCTCAATCAATGCCAGAGTCGCCGACGACGCATCGCTAGCTTCGATTACACGCGCTGGCACCGTTTTTTTCTTTAAATACTCAAACGCGCGCAGACGGCGCTCGCCGGCAATGAGCTCGAACTGCTTCCCTCGCATGCGCACCACGATTGGCTGGAGCAGACCTTCTGATTGAATACTCCTGGCGAGCTCTTCGACATGCTTCGGGTCGATCTCGCGGCGTGGCTGATAAGGATTAGCCACGAGATTCTCAATTGGAATCTCACGATAGCCCAACGAAGCTACCGCAGCTGATGCTACCACTGGAGGTGCCACCCGCTTGCCAGTCGCTTTCCCTGCTGGCCCAGCGGCTTTCTTCGGTGCCGCCTGCTTAGCGGAGGTGCCAGTGGTGCCAGAAATGAGGCCGCCGAGGCCGCGGCCGAGTCTACTTTTAGTACTTGCCATAATTATTGAGCGATGGGGATGAAAATCGTTTCGCCAACACGTAAATCCTTGGCCGGATCCACAATCTTGTTGGCATTCTGAATATGCTTTACAGTCGAGCCATGCTGCCGAGCGATCGCGCTAAGCGTATCGCCGCTACGCACGACATAAGGCTTACCCGTCTGAGGATAGTCTTCTGAGAAATGAACTGGCGCCACAACATTAGGCGTGCTGCGCACAGCATTTGCCACTGAATTGATCGCTGATTGGGTCTCTCTACCCAGTGCATCTATCTGGCGAGACACCTCACCGATGATTTGTTTTTTCTGCGACTCATCAGCTTGGCGATATTCTTGACGGAGCGATTCAATCGCTCCCGAAAGACTTGAAATTCGCGACTGCGTGTCACGATTCGAAGTAGCTGCCGCGACTTGCGCACGCAGCTTGGCGTTCTCTCGGCGCATATCCTCCATTTCAAGGCGGAGTGATTTGAGCTGCTGCGCGAGCAGATTCACATCCTGGCTCAGGTTAGCAACAGAGACGCGCAAGTTATCAGATTGCGCGGATAAGGGTGCATTAGCTAGTAGGGCTCCTAACAGAATAGCGAGAGCCACGCGGAATTGCTTGATCATAAGTTATTTGAAGATCCAAGCACACAGGGAAAAGTCAAAGCCAGAAAATAATGAGACTGAGAAAGTCGCAGTGCTTGCCCTCCACGGCGCAGCATCTATATCAATGTAACTATGGCCACGACTAGCAGCTTCTGGGTGCACGACCTCAGCCCCTTTCTTATACGTTTCCCTGAGAATCCACTCGGGCTCGATGGCATCCGCTATTACGGGCTCGCCTATCTGCTGGGATTTCTAGCGGCGTGGGGACTACTCCGCGCGTATAACGCCCACGGTAAGTTCGCTATTAATGCAGACGCCCGCGCCACCTTAATGACTGCAGTGATACTCGGAGTAATCCTCGGCGGTCGCCTCGGCTACATGCTATTGTACGATTTGGAGTCGTTTTTGCAGAATCCATTGTTAGTCCTAAAGGTAAACCAAGGGGGCATGGCCAGCCATGGCGGCTTTCTCGGCGTAGTGCTCGCACTCGCTTGGTTTGCCAAAAAATATCATTACAGCTTTTTCAAGCTCGGCGATGTCATCGCCACTCTTGCGCCGCTAGGCCTATGCTTCGGCCGAATCGCCAACTTTATTAATGGCGAACTTTGGGGGCGCGTGACTGAAATGCGCTGGGCAGTGGTCTTTCCCGATAGTCCGATGGCCTATAATGCAGCGCTGCATATTTTCACCCCCGAGCCGCGGCACCCATCGCAGCTATATGCCGCAGTCCTCGAAGGGGCACTACTCTGCGCCTACGCTCAATGGCGCTTCTGGCGCACCCGCCCGCCCGCTGGGCAGCTCGGCGGCGAATTCCTGATTGGCTACGGCATCGTCCGCATCTTTGGGGAACTCTTCCGAGAGCCTGACGCGGCCTTGATTATGGGGCTTAGCCGCGGGCAGTTTTACTCGATCTTCATGATCATCGCCGGTGCCGCAATCATTCGTATCATACGGCGTAAGCAAGCAACTGAGGCTTAGCGGAAGCAGAGCACTGGTACACGGCAACCTCGCAATAATTCAGTGGTGGTGCTACCAATCAGTAATTTACGAATACGACCGTGCCCATAAGCACCTGCAACCAGCAGATCGATGTTGGCACTTTTCACGTAGTCTGCGATCGCCGGCGCCGCCTCACCACTCAGGACTTGGCAGGCGGGAGAGAGCCCAGACACATTCATCATCCGCTCAGCTTCGGCGAGTTGTGCTGCAGCTTGATCCTCTTTATTAACTTCAGCGACGGTCACTACGTGTATATCAAAGGCACGAAACAGTTCGGACTGCGCCATAAATTGCAACGCCCGCTGGCAACTGACTCCCCCGTCGTAAGCAATTGCAACATGATGAATCGGCTTAAACTCCCGCGAAGTCACTAGGCATGGCTTAGTCGAAGCACGCACGACACGCTCTAACATCGAACCTAAATGCTCGGTCGCAAAATTGGCATTCTCCCCTCGCTTACCAAGCAGAATCATGTCCGCACGCTCGGCGTAGCCCTTAATCGCATCGACTAGGATTCCCGTCTCATGATGAAACGTGGTGCACTCCAGCACCCCTTCAGCCTCAAAAATCGCCATTGCAGACTCTTCGACAAACTTCGCCTTCCGCGCTTCGACCTCCTGAAGCTGGGCGATCATTCCCTCGTATGGCTGAATCCCTAGACTGCCACTGAGATCGGCAACAGCAGGGATCTCAAACTGCCGCAGATCCGTCACATACAGGACTTCGACTTTAGCTCCCATCTGCTTGGCAAACCATGCGGCATGCCGACAGCACTCTTGAGAATAATTTGAACCATCCGTGCAAATAAGTAGATTTTTCATTATAAAACAGGCTTGGGGTTAACACATAAATGTTCGCTTTTACTAGTTAGAAGTATGCAAAAAAAAATTATAAATAGCAATGCAAAAGCCGCGATTCTGACGAATCGCGGCTTAGTAATAGAAATGTAACCGATGGCTATAAACTAACTTTTTAAAACGAAGCCATCTGGCACGACGACATTCTTACAAACAACCAGCACCCCATCTCGAATCGCAATATCGATACCTTCTCCGAAATGATCAGGCAGACCAGTAGGATCCAGCACCACATTGCTACCAATACGGACATTCTTATCCAAGATCGCATGCCTCACCACACTATTAGCGCCGACCCCCATTGCTGGACGGCCCAAGGCGACATTCTCCCTCAGATCATCAACCGTCTCATAACAATCAGCCCCCAACATCACAACATCTTTCAAATTCGCACCGCGATGCACCACCGAGCGCACTCCCAATGAACAACGATCCAAGTAACCATTTGTCACGATACAGCCATCCGCCACCACCACTCGATTCAACGTACAAGAATTTAGCTTTGAGGCGGGCAAGAGCCGAGCACGTGTGTAAATCTTCGCCTCTTCATCAAAGAAATTAAACGGTGGGACTTCGTCGGTAAGACTCAGGTTAGTGTCAAAAAATGCCCTCACAGTGCCGATATCTTCCCAGTACTCATCAAAGACGTAACTGCACATCTTCTCCTTACCGAGCAACCCGGGAATAATTTCCTTACCAAAGTCTGTCGAATCGGTCGACAGCGCTTCGACCAATGTCTTCGCGTTGAACACGTAAATACCCATTGATGCGAGGCAGTATTCCTTAGTGCCTGGATCATTCATCTTGTTACGTACGCTCTCACCGACTGCGAGGCCTTGAATCAGCTCTAGGTCAGTTGGCTTCTCAACAAACTCAGTGATTTCAAGATTTTCATTGACCCGCATTAAGCCCAAGCCCTCAGCCTCATCCAGACCGAGCGGTTTCGCTGTGATCGTCACGGCAGCACCCGACGCATCATGCTCACGCACGACATCGACTAAGTCCATGCGGTACAGTTGATCACCCGAAAGAATCACATACAGATCATCCTCCCCCGTGCCGCCGAAGTGATTCATGTTCTGGCGCACTGCATCGGCGGTGCCTTGATACCAACCGTCACTCGTATCAGTTTGCTCCGCGGATAAAATGTCCACACAGCCACCACCAAAGGAATCAAATTTATACGACTCTTGAATGTGGCGATGCAGCGACGCGGTATTAAATTGCGTCAAAACGTAAATCTGATTCATCCCCGCATTGAGGCAATTGCTAATTGGAATATCAACGAGTCGATACTTGCCAGCAAGCGGCACTGCCGGCTTGCAACGCTCTTTCGTTAAAGGACTTAGGCGCGAACCGCGACCGCCTCCCATGATAATGCAGATAATCTTTCGCTTCTTCATATATATTGCTTGGGTGAACAGTGATAATCAATTGTCTTGATTATTAGCGTATCTGAGCGCTGAGTTGAAGCTTTATGTGTGGAATTGTTGGATATATCGGCCGCGATCGAGCGGGAAGTGTGATGCTAGATGGACTGAAGCGTCTGGAATACAGGGGCTACGACTCTTCTGGCGTCGCGATTTGGACAGATGGCGGCATCAAACAGACCAAGCGTATTGGCCGAGTCGTCGAACTTGAGACCGCTCTGGGCGATGATCTCGGCGGCACCCTCGGGATCAGCCACACTCGCTGGGCCACACATGGCGCCGTCACCGAAGCCAACGCGCACCCACACAGCAGTAGTGATGGCAAGATCGCGCTGGTGCATAACGGCGTGATTGAAAATTACGTTGGCATGAAGAAATTCCTAATTGAGAAAGGCTACACGTTTATATCTGAGACTGACTCCGAAGCACTCTGCAATCTGATTGCCTATCACTATGCGAAACAGCCCGAAGTCGCCGGAAAAAACCGCTTCCTAGAATCAGTTCGCAAGAGCCTCAGTCACGTCGAAGGCACCTATGGCATCGCAGCCATCTGCACAGACTTCCCCGACGAGCTAATCGGCGCACGCAAGGGTTCGCCGCTGATCCTCGGCTTAGGCAAAGGTGAAAACCTCCTCGCCAGCGATGTCAACGCGATCACTCACTGCACGCAGAACGTCGTTTATCTTGACGACAACGAAGTCGTGCATCTCTGCGACGACGATTTCTCGATCACCACCGTCAGCAGTAAATCGGTTGAAGCAGTGATCCATCAAGTCGATTGGGACACCTCCGAGTCCGAACTCGGCGATTACGACCATTTTATGCAGAAGGAAATCTTCGAGCAGCCGACCTCCTTGGAAAACGGCATGCGCGGACGTTTCTCTGATGACGGCAGCACCGCCGTGTTTGGTGGCTTGAACCTGAATCCACAGGAACTACGCCAAATCGACCGTATTCTCTTTCTCGCTTGTGGCACGGCATGGCACTCTTGCCTTGTCGCTGAATATCTAATCGAACGCTATGCTCGCATCCCGGTCGAAGTCGAATACGCCTCCGAGTTTCGCTACCGCAACGCGCCGTTGGATAAAAACACACTTGTCATCGCGATCAGCCAATCAGGCGAAACGATCGATACACTCGGCGCACTCCGCGAAGCGAAGCGTAAAGGCTACCGCACACTAGCGATCAACAACAGCGTCGGCTCAACCATTGCTCGCGAGAGCGACGGTGGCATCTATCAACACGCTGGCCCAGAAATTGGCGTCGCTTCGACCAAAGCATTCACCTCGCAGATCATGATTTGCGCAATGCTTGCACTCTACCTTGGTCGCCTTCGCGACCTTAGCTATGGCGACGGTGTCGAAATCGTCAAAGCACTCAAGCAAGTGCCCGCCCAAGTCGAAGAGATCCTTAAGCAGAATGACAAGATCGCGGCCATCGCCAAGAAATACGCAAAGTATGAAGACTGCCTCTTCCTCGGTCGACAGCTCATGTTCCCGATCGCCCTTGAAGGCGCACTAAAGCTCAAAGAGATTTCCTACATCCACGCCGAAGGTTACCCGGCCGCCGAGATGAAGCACGGGCCGATCGCTCTGATTTGCGAAGAGTGCCCCAGCGTGTTCCTCGCCACCAGTGGCGAAATCTTCAGCAAGAGCCTCGCCAACGTGCAAGAAGTCAAAGCACGCAAAGGTAAGGTCATCTGTATCGCGACTGCGGATTGCGACATCCCCGAAGGCTTGGTAGATGACATCATCCTAGTCCCCGAGGGCCATGAGATCATCAAACCGATCCTGATGAGCATTCCGATTCAGCTGCTCAGCTATCACGTAGCGCTAGAGCGTGGATGCGATGTCGACAAGCCGCGTAATCTGGCAAAGTCAGTGACAGTGGAGTAGTTGTAATCGAATCACTCCTGCTTCTCCCAGACGAAGCGCCACGGCATCGCCGCCCATTCAGCTCCAGCATAATTGACTCCAACACGTGGGGTCGCAACGATTCTGGTTGGGCTGACTTCGCCGTCGACATCTTCCACCCAGAGTCCGCCGACCCGCGTCAGCAGTTGATCGTTAAACGAACTGGAAATCTGAAAGTGCTTAGTCAAACGCCCTGGCCCTGCAACACCCTCGACAGCTCGAATCAGTACTGCCGCAGGGTAGCCCTTTTCGCGGGTGGTGATATTGAACAGCCAATGCACCCCATAGCAGAGGTAGATGTAGGCCCGCCCAGGTGGACCGAACATCACCACATTGCGCGTCGTCGCGCCCTTGCTCGCATGCGAGGCACGATCCTCGAAACCATCGTAGGCTTCCGTCTCACAAATTCGCGCGCGAATAATTTTACCAGACTCCAGCCGGCGGCACAGTTGCTTACCGATTAGGTCGCGAGCGACATCAAGCGTCGGTCGGTCAAAGAAAGCCTTATTGAGCACACGCTGCATTAGAAATCACGCTCCTTTGTATCAATGACCAGAGTCACTGGCCCATCATTGTGCGCCTCGATCTGCATAGGCTCGCCAAAGCAACCGGTCGGCACCTCTTTTCCCAATGTAGTCGAGAACTCGCGCACAAATTTCTCATATAGTGGCACCGCCAAATCGGCCGAAGCAGCCCGATTGAAGGACGGGCGATTCCCTTTGTTTAGACGACCAAAAAGCGTGAACTGACTAATCACCAGCGCCTCACCACCAACGTCAACCAAAGAACGGTTCATCCGCCCCGTTTCGTCTTCAAAAATGCGTAGCTTGGCAATCCGACCGACCAGCCATTTAACATCCTCAGCGCTATCCGCCTCGCCCACTCCGAGAAAGATTAAAACCCCCGCATTAATTGCGCCCATCGTAGCATCGTTTGCCATAGCAGATGCTCGGGAGACGCGTTGGATCACTGCTCGCATAATAGATTAATAAATGGCCTCAAACAGAAGCAATAGGTCAGCTGAATTTCAACTAATAGCAAACAAGTACAGCCAATAAATCATACGCAGATAACCTTAGGGAAATATTGCCAAGCCGGCGAATATTAGTAAGTTATATTCCTTAGCATATGAAGCAAGTTACCGACACAGAGCTAGACAAGAACAGCATGATCCTCAATGCATCTAAAAAGCGCCGATTTGAAAGCCTGATGGAGCAAACGGCCGACCGTATTTATATCAAGGACAAGCAAAGCCGATTCATCGCAGTCAGCCAAGCACTCGCGAAGATGCACGGCTATTCTGATCGCCATGAGCTCGAAGGCATGACCGACTTCGACTTGTTCTCCATCGAACACGCACAACAAGCCTTTGATGACGAACAAAAGATCATCGAAACAGGCAAACCAATGATCAACATTGTCGAAAAAGAGACGTGGCCCGACGGCAGCACGACGTGGGTCACCTCCAGCAAATCCCCCCTTCACCTTAATTCTGAAAAACTTGCAGGCATACTTGACATCTCGCGCGACATCACCGCGGAGAAAATCGCGCAAGAAAAACTAGAGAAGAGCGAGCAACGACTACGCGAACAAAACACAATCATGCGCTCCGACTACGAGAGCGCCCACAAGGTGCAGAGCGTGATGATCCCCGGACGCGTGCCAAAGATAAAGAATATCAACATCGCCTATGTATGGAAGCCGATGACTTCAGTCGGCGGAGACATTTTGAGCTTCCCAAGAAACCCCAATAATTGCCTACTATTCTACTTAGGTGATGTGTGTGGCCATGGGGCGACTGCCGCCTTCTACACCGTGCTTCTCAAATATCTCACCACCTATCAAGGTGAGGTTTATCAGGACGATCCCACAAACTTCCTCAATAACGTCAACCGCGAGATCACTGGCCATCTGAATTCTGGATTCGTCACCGGCATGGCGGGTCACTTTGATCGCAGGGAAAAAGATGGCAGCCGATTTCTGCATTTGTCCAACTGTGGCCACCCGCTCAATCTCGTCTACCGTGCGGCGCAGCACAGCATCGAATCCATCGAACTACCACCCGGCATGGTCATGGGCCTAATCGGTGGCGCCGCATCCGATCGCGTTGACATTAAACTTCAGCAAGGCGACCGATTCTATACCTATACCGACGGCATACTCGAAGCCAGCAACGCGGAGGGCGAAGAATTCTCACGCCAAGGCCTAGAAGCCTGCCTGCTAGAGCATGCCGACAAACCGCTTCAAGAAACGCTCGATCTCCTCTACGCAACTGTCGCCGAATTCACCGGGCAACCCGATCAGCAGGACGACATCACCCTACTCGCATTCGAACTGACCTAAAAGTGCACTACGATCGAGTCGCCTGATCCACCACGCTCAGGATATATGCCGCCGCGGTTTCGGTGCGCAGCACATTGGCTCCCAAGCGCACGGCCTTAAAACCAGAGTCGCGCAGTTGAGCATACTCCGCCACGGAGAAATCCCCCGCAGGCCCGACTGCGACGATCACTTCGTCTAACGAGCCAGCCGCATTCAACGTTTCGAGCAACGGACGGCTACCCTCCTCTAGACTTGCCACGATGCGTAGCGCCCCGTCGGCGATCGGAATCCCCTGCAACCAATCGCCTAGACTACACGGCTCTGACAACTCGGGCACATAGCTCAAGCCACATTGCTTGCAGGCCTCAATCATGGTAACCTGCCACTTGTCCATCTTCGGCTGTCCGTGCTCCCCTTGATCGGTAAATAGAGGCTGAATCACCGACGCACCGATTTCCGTCGCCATACGCAGAATCAGGTCCATCGCTTTGCCCTTCGGAATCGATTGCAGCAGCGTCACACGCGGCTGCGGCGCAGGCATTGCTTCGACAGACGCCACCGCCACACGCACTGCCTTGCCATTTGCGATCTCAATTGTGCCGAGGTAGCGCGTGCCCTTGCCATCGAGCACCTCGATCGTCGCGCCGAGCTGCGCACGAAACACCCGCACCAGATGATGACTTTCCCGCGCATCTAAAACAAGGAACCCCTCCCCGACTGTCGCCTCTGCAAATAAAAATGATCGATAACGTGCCATGCCCAAAAGTTGAGAGATCCAAGCCGCCCACACAAGCCGCTTTCTATATACGCCAGAGAATAGCCCTTCCCGCCGTTGCGGGCAACTTGCCCCGCTTACCGCGCATCGCCTTACGCGCCGCCGCAAACAGATTCTCCAGCGAGACGACTTGCTCAAATAAATGTTTATAACGTTTCGGCATAAATTGATTCGTTAGCACGTATCCCAAGCTCCGTGACTCCGTGTGAAAATCTGCATCCTGATGGCTTTGTGCCAAATGACCTGCACCACGTAATTCTCACACAGAGATACCGGGGGGGGGCATTGCACTGATCAGAGCCCCGTCTGCCGTAAATTATTCTGCGAAATATACCTCGTTCGAGCCTTTACAGGTCAATTTGGGAGGGTTTTGCAACAGCCCGTCACGACGGAAGCCACCAGAAACGCAAACCTAGCATTAACCAGGATTATCCATGGCCTTATTTAGAATTATTCTAATTAGTCTTGCATTCCTATATTTAATAGCTTTATTGCTACTAAGTCTCATTATTAATGAGACTTAGAATTATTCAAAATAAAACACGATTTCCGACCACTCATGCAACTGTCACCACAATATAAAGAGCTTCTCGACGATGCCCTAGAGCGCAGCGGACAGCGCTCGACCAAGCAGCGCGAGCACATTTTCGCATTGCTGCTGGAGAAACGCGACCACCCTACCGCAGACGAAATATTTGCCCGCGCTCGTGAAGGTATGCCCTCGATCTCATTGGCCACCGTCTATAATTGCCTCGAGACGCTAACTGACACCAGCCTTATCCGCCAAGTTAACTTTGAGCGCGAACCGACCCGCTACTGCCCCAACCTCACGCAGCACGCCCACTTTTATTGCCGAGAAAGCGGTGAAATTGTCGACATCAACCTACCCGACCAATTGATCTCCGACCTAATGGCCACCCTACCGAATGGCTTTTCAGCGCAGCATATCGAAATCGCCTACCACGGTAAATGCGGCGAGTGCCACGACTAACTTTTTAACCAATTTTATAATCCAAATACCATGAATACGCTCGAAATCAAAAATCTAAATGTCTCAATCGATGGCCAGGCCATCCTTAAAGAATTCAACCTCACTGTTCCTAAGGGCGAAGTGCACGCACTGATGGGCCCGAATGGCACTGGCAAGAGCACGCTCGCCAAAGTCATGGCTGGCCATGAAGACTACACTGTCGAAAGCGGTGAGATCCTCCTCGACGGCGTCAACATCCTCGGCGAAGCACCCGACGTAATCGCCAAAGCTGGCCTGTTCCTCGCATTTCAATACCCGCTCGAAATTCCTGGTGTTTCCATAGCCAACTTCATCCGAGCCTCTCGCCAAGCACGTCTCCCTGAAGGTGAAGACATCAACGCGGTGGAGTATTACAAAGAGCTCTACGCCAAAATGGATGCACTCCAAATGGATCGTAAGTTTACAGCACGTTCTCTTAACGAAGGCTTCTCGGGTGGCGAGAAAAAACGCTGCGAAATCCTGCAAATGTCGATGCTTAATCCTAAATATTGCGTCATGGATGAGACCGACTCTGGCCTCGACATCGACGCGCTTCGCATTGTTTCCGAAGGTGTAAACATGATGCGCTCCGAAGACCGTGCCTTCCTCATCATCACACACTACCAACGCCTACTCGACTACATCGTGCCAGACGTTGTTCACGTCATGTTCGACGGTCGTATCGTTCACAGTGGCGACGCCGAGCTCGCTAAAGAGCTCGAATCCAAAGGCTACGACTGGGTCAAAGAAGCATTCGTAACCGCAACTGCGTAAGCGTGAGTCCTCCGCCATTAACCATTAATTTATATGCCTAATACAGATACAGAAATTCAAAACGAAGCAATCAACGTCGATACCGAAAAAGGAAACTTCAAGTATCCCGAAGATTACGCGTATGACGCCGGCACCGGTCTCACTGAAGATACAATTAGATACATCTCCAATGTGAAAAACGAAGATCCTTGGATCCTCGACTTCCGCCTCAAAGCACTCGAAATCTTTGAGAAGAAGCCGATGCCAACCAAGTGGGCCGACAAAGATTTGGAGAACATCCACTTCGACAAAATCCGCTACTACCTTTCAAAAGGTCAAGTGCCTGCACGCTCTTGGGACGATGTGCCCGATGATGTGAAGGAAACGTTCGAGCGCCTCGGCATCCCCGAGCAAGAGCGCAAGTTCCTTGCTGGCGTGGAAGCACAGTTCGACTCGGAAGCGTCTTACTCCCGCATGAAGGAAGACCTTGAAAAAGAAGGCGTCATCTTCGTCGGATCGACTGAAGGCCTGATGAAATATCCAGAGATCTTCAAACCTTACTTCGGCAAGGTCATCCCGACTTCGGACAACAAGTTCTCTGCACTTAACAGCGCGACTTTCTCCGGCGGTAGCTTCATCTACGTGCCAAAGGGTGTAAAGCTCAAGCAGCCCCTCCAAGCTTACTTCCGTATCAACGCGGAAAACTTTGGCCAATTCGAGCGCACGCTCATCATCGCCGACGAAGGCGCTGAGATCACTTACATGGAAGGCTGCACTGCGCCTAAGTTTGAGACCGCTACGCTACATAGCGCGGTGGTTGAACTTGTCGCACTCAAGGGTGCCAAGATTCAATACATCACCGTACAGAACTGGTCGTCCAACGTCTTCAACCTCGTCACCAAGCGCGGCATGGCCGACGAAGGTGCCGAAGTGAAGTGGATCGACTGCAATATCGGCTCACGTCTCACAATGAAGTATCCAGGCGTGGTCCTGAAGGGCAAAGGCGCCCGCGGCGAAGTGCTGTCCATCGCACTTGCGAATGACGGACAGCACCAAGACACCGGCGCTAAAATGATGCACCTCGCGGATAACACCACGAGTAACATCATCTCCAAGTCGATTTCGATCGGCAAAGGACGCTCCACCTACCGCGGCCAAGTGCACATGCCAAAGCACCTCAAGAATTGTAAGAACAATACCGAGTGTGACGCATTGCTGATCAACACCAACAGCCGCACCGACACCTATCCTGCCATCACCACACGTGGTGAGAACAATACCGTACAACACGAAGCCAGCGTCTCCAAAGTGAGCGCCGAGCAAATTTTCTATATGATGCAACGCGGCCTCAACGAAGGCGAAGCCATGAGCCTCGCGGTGAATGGATTCGTCAATGAATTGATGAAAGCCTTCCCAATGGAATACTCCGTCGAACTCAAACGCCTCATCGACATGGAAATGGAAGGCAGCGTCGGCTAGCATCGTGTCCTCGGTCGTTAGACCGAGGATCACGAATGCTGGACATCGAACATTCAACTTTGAATACAAAATGACTACAGTCTTGGAACAACCAACAAACACCACCAACGAACCCGCATGGCTCAGTGCCCGCCGCGACAGCGGCAAAGCTCAATTTGAGATACTACCTGCGCCCACCGCACGCGATGAGCGCTGGCGCTTTGCTTCAGTCGGCAGGCTCAGCATCGACGGCTTTGCGCCCGCAGCGGCTCCCACCGCCGACACGCTTACTGAGCTCGTCGAGCGCTCAAACCTGGTAAGTGATCGCGCCGGTCAACTCGTCTTCGCCGACGATGCGCAAGCGCAGTTCGAAGGCATCAGCGAAAAACTCGCCGCACAGGGCGTCATCTACCTGCCCGTGCTCGACGCCATTGCACAGCACCCCGAGTTGATGGAAAAATACTTCCTTCAAGAATCCACAGAGTTGGGTTCAGAGAAATACTTCGGCCTACATGCAGAGCTAGTCAAGGCAGGCTCGATCCTCTTCGTCCCCAAGGGCGTCGAAATTGAGAAGCCGTTCGTCAATTATTATTGGACTAGCGGCAAGATGGCAGCCGTGTTCCCACATACATTAATTATTGCAGAGGCTAATTCGAATGCTTCGGTGGTCGACATCTTCTTCTCCGAAACAGCAGCGAACCAAGCCTTGAACGTCTCGGTTTCGAACATCCACGCAGCCAGCGGCGCCAAGGTCTTTCGCAAGGTCGTGCAGGATTGGAATCAAAAAACCGTCTCCTTCCAACTCGACACTACAGTCGCCGAGCGCGACACATTGGTAAATAACGTCGCGGTCAACATCGGCGCTGAACGTGCGCGTTTTGAAAATCAAACACGTATCGAGGGTCCTGGCGCGGATGTGAAAATGTATTCGCTGACCGTAGCCGAAAATTCGCAAGAATTCGATCAACGCACTTTCCAGACGCACAACGCCGGCAATGCCGTATCCGACCTGCTGTATAAGAATGCACTGCTCGACAATGCACGCACCATCTTTTCCGGCTTGATCAAAGTCGCCGAAGGCGCGCAGCAGACCGACGCTTATCAGACCAACCGTAACTTGCTGCTCGACCCAACCGCCGAGGCCAATGCACTTCCCGGCCTAGAGATTCTAGCCAACGATGTGAAGTGCTCACACGGTGCTACCACTGGTAACGTCGATTCCGAAGAGCTTTTCTATATGATGCAGCGTGGCATTACCAAGCGCGACGCGATGAAGCTCATGGTTTTCGGCTTCTTCGAGGAAGTGATCGAGAAAGTCGGTAGCGATGAGCTCGCCGACAACCTCCGCGAACTGATCCGCAACAAATTCGAATCGAAGATTCACTAACCAATTGCGAATGAATAATGGCGAATCTCGAATCTTGAATTGATTCGCCATTATCCATTCACTATCCGCTATACGCTATACGCTATTTCACTTATGGACGACCAACGCACACTCACTCGCGAAGTTGAAGTCACACTCATTCCCCAAGGCACGCCGATGAGCTTGCCCGAAGGCGAGACTGTCACCATCACGCACCGCCTCGGCGGCAATTTCACCGTCATGACGCACAACGGCATGTTCCGTATTAAAGGTGTCGATGCCGACTGCCTAGGCGAAGAAGTCACACAAACGACCAAAGACCACGCCGCTGCGGATAGTCACGATGGCACACCACCGGAAAATGACACTCTGTGGGAAGCCCTCAAATCCGTATTCGACCCAGAGATTCCCGTTAACATCGTCGACCTCGGACTCGTTTATTCGCTTGAAACTAACGCACGCGAAGAAGGCGGCCATAAAATCTCCATGGACATGACGCTTACCGCCCCCGGTTGCGGAATGGGTCCGGCGATCGCGGAAGACGCCAAGATGCGCCTCGAATCAGTCGCCGGGGTCAGCGAAGCCCAAGTCGAAATCGTATGGGATCCACCCTGGAACCAAGACATGATCACCGAAGAAGGCAAAATGGTGCTCGGGTTGATCTAGCTTTTTAAAAAGTCATTCTCTTCACCTTACGGGTCGCGCAAGCGACCCGTTTTTTGTGCCCCTACAATCCCAGCCTTTGCTTGAGTGATTCAAGCTAGCGCTGCGAAATATACAGGATTGCTGCTGCTTTGACCTTGCAGCTGCAACGATAGATCCCGTTTCCTAAGAAGTGTTATGGGGTCGATTATAGGCTCTTCCTGCCCTCGGGTAAATTTCATCCAAGAGCACCAAAAAATTTGCACTAGAAGTGAGCGAAACCATGGGGATCGTCAGCTGTAGGAGAATATTTAATTCCCAATACTCCCTCAAGCTTGACAATTAACATAACTAACGCTTATTAGATAAATAACTAACTTATGTTAAATTGCATCATGAAACTACATACACCTCTCTTCGCTCTCATTTTAATCGCGGCCTCCAACATTTCATTATCCGCACAGACCTTTACATTCGGCAATAATACAAGCGCAGGACAGGCCCAAGCGAATTTCGATGATTTAGAATCTGGATCAACTACCTCAGGGGGGCTCACCCTAACAGCCACTGCGAGTTCAGGAACGTTTAACTCGACCCCCGCTGGCGGGTTTGGCATCAATGCAATGCCATCAGACGATATTACGAACCAGTTTGACAATCAATCCACAGATGGAGCGGAGTTCATGACATTCAGCTTCAATCAAAACGTCGATTTCGTTTCAATCGAACTCACCGAGTTTGGAGCCGACGAAGCCTTCTTAACCATTGCAGGAATCACTACCATCATTGGTTCAAACTCTTTCATATTCGCTCCTGGCACAACGCTTGCTGCCAACACCGATGCAACTTTCGGCTTCCAGTCAGGCAACGGATTTGAACTTGCCTCATTAGCTGTCATGACAGTTCCCGAGCCCCGCACATACGCGCTGCTGTCTGGTTACTGCGCACTAGCCGTTGTAATGCTTCGCCGCAATTCGCAGTAAGCATTCACACCCACTTAATAAAAGAGAGTCTCTTGGTTTACGACTAAACTGGTTTTACGACCGCAGCAGCAGCGTATGAATGTCCACCACCACCATGCCTGCATTCTGCGCGGCTTGAATGCCTAGCGCGGTATCTTCAAACGCATGGCAGCGCTGCGGATCGACGCCGATTAACTCTGCCGCGCGCAGGTAGGCATCTGGCGCTGGCTTTGAATTGGCCACACACTCCGAACCGACCACCGCGCCAAACCAGTCACGGATCCCCAGTGACTGGAGGATCCGATCCGCCACCCACTTGGGGCTGCCCGTAGCAATCGCCATCGGCAG
>TARA_B110000208_G_scaffold192049_1_pt1 | contig 31083 bp, 10 predicted proteins | sample TARA_B110000208 | Tara Oceans TARA_B110000208 (sample SAMEA4397426) | marine metagenome | biome: Polar Biome; feature: [SRF] surface water layer (ENVO:00010504); material: water (ENVO:00002006), including particulate matter (ENVO:01000060) such as... | depth 5 m
GTTGTTCCGCTAACAAACAGCGTATCGTAAATACTCATGTGGCCCGTTATGTTGGTATCGCCTGTTATATTGGTAATTCCCGTTATGGAGGTTTGGCCGGTAATACCTGTTGTTCCACTAATAGTAAGAGTATCATAAAAATTGGTTTGCCCAGTTATATCTACAGAACCTATTATAGTTGTATCTCCTTTTACGTTTAATCGGTTAGTAATATTAGTTTCATCAGATGTTATTGTTATATTATTATTTTTAATTTGGATTTTGGTTATATCTGCCGAATAATCGATTATTTTAATATCCTCATTGCCGAATAAATACACTTTAGAATTATTATTAAATATAAATAGGTCGTTGATTACCGTGGCTGGAGTAGCATACAAGGTAGACGTATGTATTTTACCCGAACTAAAAGTATTTGAAGTGCTATTAAAAGTATACACTAAAAAAATATTATTATTTCCCGTGCCAGTATCTTTCAGTAATAAAACTACATTACTGGCGGTATCTATACTATAATCGATTACTTCGTTGTTGGAACTATACTCTAATATTGGGGATTCCGGTGATATTACGAGTGAAGTACCAGTTAATGAATATCCGTATATGGCTAATACATGAGAGGTAGCAAGCGTGGTTGGGGTATATTCTATTAATAATTTATTTGTACTAATAATATCTATTTTTAAAACAGTTGTTGCTTTCGTAAAAGTAGCTGTATACGCGGTTGATACCGAAGTGGTATCAATAGTGGCTACTTTATACACACTGATTGTCTGTGTTTCATAATATATAGAATTAAAATGACTATCCATATTTTTTAACAGACCCTGTTGAGGAGATGCCCAGGTCATTGAAGTAAATAATTGCGTTTTTTTATCCAATGATAGAAAAAGATATTCAATCGTTTTGGAGAAGTGTGTGTTATTAACTGATATATATATTTTATCAGTATCTTCTGATATAGCTAAATCAAAACGTGATTCAATAAAAACATTTGCGATTTGGTTATCCAATGATTTAATACCAAACCCACTGTCAATTGCTTTAAAATTTTTTGTTAATTTAATAACGTAAAATTGGGTTAAATTACGCGCATCTTGTGAACCCATTGAATATGTTAAGCAACAGAATAAATATCTATCTGTTATATTACTAATAAAATGCCATTTAAAAGTGTAGTCTAAATTAGCAGGCGGTGTAGCTGTAGTTAGCATTATGCTATCTATTATAATAGGACAATTGGTCGCATTTTCAGGATGATATTCGTTTATAAAAATATAGGGTTTACCATATGTAGTCGTGTAAGAAACTTCTTTATAGCCAATTATATATTTCTGATTATTGGAAATATAACTCGGGACCTGCAACCCTAAACCGTTCTCACTACTCGGTAAAAAGGTAGCAGTTGGATATGATAACGAACTATATTGGATATCAGTATTGATATTGGACACATTAGCTACAATATTAGTTAATACAGTTCCCGATATATCTCCATTATTATATATATCCAATGATTTAGATAATGTATTATATTCTATATCTGATTTTACAAATGTTATTTTATTCATAGACAATGAGTCTGTCTGGAGCAGCTCTATATTTGCTGTCTTAATCGTAATCGTATCATTTATATGAACTTTATTATTAAAATAATGATTTAGTGAATTATACGACGCATCTTCGCCAATAATACTAAATTTATTATTAAATGATATGCGCGAATATTCACCAATAGCTGTTCCAGATTCAGTAGACTCATTATAAACAAATATTTCTTTCATATCATTGTTCGTTATAAAATGCTTACCGAATTCATAGTTAGTATCACTAGATAATTCAAGTATCATATTAAAAATATACTTTGGCGATATGACAGTATTTATATTATCCATTTTAAAAACGTTGATAGCACCTTTAAAATCAGTGTCTATATCATAATAGGTTGATACCGTAAGTTGTTTAGCGCGGTCACCTGGTATACCAACCAGTAAATAAGACTCATTATTTATATCACATAACTGCATATCAGCCCCCATATGAATATATCCTGTTTTATCACAATCAACCGATGGATGATCTATAATTTGAATCGCCTTTATATTTTGAATCGCATTTGAAGAGATATAATCTGAATAATTACTCGAGCCACCTAATAGTGGGTCATACGTTGTTAAATTACAGTTAGTGGTACCCGTAAAATTTGACTCATTATTTAAGTTAAATATAAATACCAACCCTGACTCTTTACTTTGTGAAGATAAATTATATGGTGAAAAATTAGGACTTGAAATTGCTAAAAACTTACTATCGTTATTTATTATTAAATTTGTAAAATAAGTTTGAGTTATATCTAAAGTTTTATAATAGTTAATATTACTAAATAAATCTATACCAGTATTTGCGCTGTTTTGTGAAGTATTAATTTCTGTAAAATCAAATAAGTTGCTATATTTTACCGTATGAGAAGAAAACCCTGTTGTCGGATAACTTATATTATTTATAAAATGATATAATTGTAATTGATTCAAATGAAAGTCGGTCTCCTTTAAATAGTGATTAGTATCAGATATATTTATAATTTCGGCGGGACTTCTATTAGAAGTAGGAGCATTCAAATGAATTAACAATTTATACATAACCAGTTTATTTTTAAAAGCAGTAGTGTTGTCGAGTGATACATGGGCAAACAAATTATATTGCTTCCATTTATTATTTTTTTTTGGATTGGAAGTTTCATCATATGCGCCGCCGAAATTATTTAAATTTGTAGCAGTATTTTCTCTTAATATACAGCCAAATTTCGGAGGATTTGAACTATCAGTAGATGAAAACTCATTACTTGTACTAGAATTAGACGAGGTAAGTGATTGAATATTAAAATTAAGCGGTATTTTACTGTGAGAATTCAAAAACTGGACACCGTCGTAGCCTATTTCAGTCCTTCCGTAAAATTCTAATGAATGATTGGGTATAACGTATTTATATGGCGACCCATTTGTATTTACACCAGATAACACTTGTCGGTCATTACTCCAATATAATTTGTACATAAAAATAAAAGTGCGTTTATAATTTTTAGATCCAGCGGCGCTAATATTTTTTTTTTCATTTGTCATAAAAGGTATTATAATCATGTATTCATTAGAACTAATCTTTAAACTTTGAATACCGCTATAACCACCTGCCTCAAATAAAAAATGCCCTTTAGATTCTTCAAAATCTTTAATGTTTCCAGTGGGCGTATACCCAATCACGTCATAATAGCCTGAATAATGTTGACTATCGGAACTGTGAAATTTCTGTATTAATTCAGATTGAATATCAGGACTAACACTTGTATGTTCGGACGCATTTGTTTCACTATCAAGAATAAAATTTTGTATGGAATTTAAATTCGCACACACGTCTCCAATTGCCGTTTGAGCGCTATTATCTAAACTAGCTTTTAATGTATTTCCCACTGTTTGGGGTATATATTGGGCATCGTTAAATAATAAAAATTTTTTGGAACTGGAGTATATTTCATTTTGTAATGAGCTAGTATTATTTATAAATTCCCCCTGAGATATATCACTGTAATCGGATATGAGTTGTAAAACATATAGTGTGGTACCCGATGGTGATCCAGAGGCTGCCGCATTATATGTGGACGGTGTGGTCGTCCCATAATACTCGCCTCTTGCTGCTACATTGGATAAAGTCCCACTAGTGACTACAAAATCGGCAGCAGCAGTTGTCGGTGTATTATAGAGTGTATATGATTCATCGCGATCAGTATTATCGGCAATCGCATCTAAAAACGAATGCTTATGAACCATTATTAAACGATCATACCTTCCTTCGTCGCCTTTTAATATAGATACTTCCCATGTAGAATTATAAAAACTTCGTTTAGCAGGTAATATAGTTTCCAATGAGTGGACGTCAGTTACCACGCCAGTAGACGCTTCTTTATAGCGTTTTTGGAGAGCGGCTATAATATCTAATTTAAATTCATATTTTTTAGTTGAATAATTATATTTACACAAAATTAAGGACGGCACTTTAAGATAATTATGAAGATTTTGTATAATACCACTGATAATTATAAAACTTTTGTCTGGTGAAATAAATAAGTTATCAGATACGATTTCGTCGCTGATATTAAACGTAAACCCCTGGTTAGTAAATGTGTCATATTTAATAGTCCCTCTTAATTTAGATGTATTAGTTGTTACATCACCCTCAATTTCTATATTACTAGCAGTTAATTTGTCTACATTAGCAGCGTCAAATGTTAGACCTGTATAATTAAAATTTTCCAAAGTCATATTATTACCATCTATTGTTTTATCTATAGGATTTATAGATATCACATTTTCCACCTTACCTCCGTTATTATATTTTAATGTGAAATTAGAGTTGGATGGTTCAATTTCAATAATACTTGGTTTACTCATTAATATATAAATACAAATTATTTAAAATTTAAAATCTCTTAATTTAATTTAACGGAATTTAATATAATATTTAATAATATTAAATATTATATTAGTTTCATATCCACGTGTATGATTAGTTTATAAGTTTAATTAATTTACACTAAATGACCAATCCTTATTCGTTTCTATGATATAATTTGACCCAGCCATATTTTTATGATGAAAGAAAGTTTTTTTAGAATTACCATCTCTATCCAATGAACTTGGATCTGATTGTATTTCTAAAATATCATATTCCATTCGTAAGGGTCTAGAATATTTAGACAATACTACCTCCTTGATTTTGGCGATATATTCTATATTTGGGTCTGTACTAAATAACTTGTCCGATACTGTTCTCCAATATTTATCAGAATAATTAAGTTTGAAGCGTTCGTCCACATAATTTCTATTAGCAATAGAATATTTATCAAAGTCATTATTTGTAATTAATTGTGACTTATTAAACTGTGGGAATCCGATATCAAGGAGCGCCGCCGACGAAGGCGCCCATGCTGTATTATTAACAAGTAAATTCCCATTAGAGGTTAATTGTATTATAAAAGTATTGGAACCCTGGGTGATTGTTATTGGTTGAGACATCCTATATAAAATATAATTTTATTTAAAATATAATTTTATTTTATATTTAACTTATTTAATAATATACCGGATATAGTATCAAAATTAGTTTTAGATTTTAGATACTGTGAGCATAATTTCTTATTATTTTTAGATAAATCATCACTATCACATAATTCTTCTAATATTGAAGTTTTTTGTAAAAATTTATTTTTAATATTCAACATATGTAATTTTCTTTTATAAAACTTCGAAACCCATAAAAAAACTATAACCGATAAGACTACTGATATAAATATAGTTGTTGGATTTAAAATATTCAATGCGGTAGAGGAGATAAATAAAAATAAAATAGAAATACCAATAATGATTATAATGAGTGTTTTAATATCTAGATTTTTGGATAAGCGAATTAATTTATATCCGATTGATAATAATTGTTTTTCCATTATAAAATATAAAGACATATAAAACTGGTAGATAAAATAAATATTAACCCAATATCGGTTTTAATACGTATCTTTAATAACTTTTAATAGCTTTAATTCTTCTATACACAGTTGGTCGTTATTTATTTTTTGTAAAGACGCGTCTATATTTATTATTCGTTCGTTAAGAATCCTTAATTCAGTTTCAATTTTAACAATATGGTTCTTAATAGAAGAGTATGAAGTTTCAGTATTTTGGGTAGTTTTAATGACAGGAGGGTGTTGAATGTTCTTAGTGTTTATAGTAGCCATATTAGGTTTTTCCATATTGAATGAATAATGCTACCTGAAATATCAAATTTAATACATTATTACGCGGCGTTAAATATTATAAATTGTTATAAATTGTTATAAATAATATCTTTTGTTACTATCTAAAGACTATTCGTTAATATTAACTAAGAAACCAAGTGTTTTTCAATGACCATTATAGATGAATATTTAGCTTTACAGGAAAAATATGAAAAAAAATTCGGAGAAAATACAATTGTATTAATGGAAGTGGGGGGGTTTTTTGAATTGTATGGTATAGTTAATAATACAGAAAAAAGAGGTAAAATCTATGAAATATCCGATATAACGAATTTATCGGTATCTAAAAAAAGTTCCAGAAATGATGGAGTAAGTCATAAAAATCCCTTAATGGCTGGATTCCCAAGTCATTCGTTTGAAAAATGGAAAAATATTTTATTAAAGCATAATTATACAATTGTTAAAGTAGAACAGGAAAAACATGAAACAAAAAAACCAACTAGAAAAGTTACCGAAATTATATCACCAGGTATAAATATTTCTGCTACTAATTATTCAAATCATGTAATGTCTATATATTTAGAAGAATTCGCCGATAGTAAAACGTTGAAAACTATCTTACAGCTCGGTATTTCAGTCATCGATATTACAACAGGCAAAAGCTACACCTATGAAACTCATTCTAAACCAGATGATTATAATTTTTCTTTAGATGAAATATTTAGATTAATATGTACTTATAATCCTTGTGAAATTTTAATCCATACTTTACATACCAAAATTGACAGAGAAAAAATAATAGAATACTTACAAATTAATGACCAACAAATTCATTTTAATATTTATTCAGATAGTCATTTACTAAAAAACTCATTTAAAACAGAATTACTAAATAAAATCTACAGGGAAAGGGGTATGCTAACAGCTGAAGAATATATACATTTAGAACGAAGTCCGTTCGCACTGGCATCATTCGTATATTTAATCCAATTTGTATATGACCACAATGAAAATATAATTAATAAATTAAGCTCACCTGAAATATTAAATACCGAAGATTATTTAGTATTATCACACGATTCCATTAGTCAATTAAATGTGATGCCTAATAGTTATATTCGCAAACATTCAAAAATAAGCTCGCTATGGGATGTAATTGATAAAACAAAAACCGTAATGGGGAGACGATTGTTGCGAAGTAATTTATTAAATCCTATAATTAATGCCGAAATATTAAATAAGCGCTACGATAATGTTGAAAATATGATAGATAATGAAAATTTTTTAAATGTGCGGAATATTTTAGGGAATATTGTAGATATAGAACGATTACATAGACGAATGGCTGTAAAACTATTAGACCCTTATGGGTTTTTAAGTTTAGATCTCGCCTATAAAAATATTACTTTATTAGTGGAATCAATAGTAAAATGTAAAAATATCAATTTAACAGCGATAATTCCAGATGAGCATATTATTAAAGACTTTAACGCATTTATACAGATCTATAATACCGAACTAAATATTGACAATTTAGCAGGAATTAGATTACATAATATACATAAAAATATATTTCAAAAAGGTATCTACGAGGATATTGATATTTTAGAAGAGAAAATAATACATTATAAGAAGATGATTGACTTAATACGCGAACAATTATCCGAGTCAATTGTCCAACAACAACTTGAAGACACCTTACAAAAGACCTATAAAGGAAAGGAAAGTAAAAGTCAGCGCGCTAAATCGGTCTACGAACGGATATCTAAAACAAAGCATAAACTAATATCAATTAAATACAATGACAAAGAAGGGCATTATTTATTTATTAGTAATTCTAAATCAGTATTTCTTAAAAAAGCTCTAGCTAAACAAACAACTATTGATATTGCTCATCCCAATAATTTGGGATTAAAAACCAATGAATCAATTATAGCCAATACAATTGTATTAAAATCAAATAATACTGGTTCTAAAATAACAATACAAACTATTAAACGAATTTCGCAAATTCTAACTTCATTAGAAACTCGTATGATGAATCTGTCACTGGATAAATTTAAAGAGTTAATGAATACCTATTATACTCAATATAAATCAACGTTAAATAAATTAGTCGAATTTGTTTCGTATATAGATTTTATCTCTAATATAGCACACATATCAATATATAATTCTTATACAAGACCCATTATAACTGTAGACGAACAGTCATATATAAATGTCAAAGGAATGCGACATCCCATAATAGAAAAAATTAATACACAACTTAAGTATATACCCAATGATTTACATTTAGGTATAAATGCTCAGAATGGAATATTATTGTATGGTGTAAATGCTGTAGGCAAGTCCTCTTTAATGAAAAGTGTTGGTTTAAATATAATACTAGCGCAAACTGGATTTTTTGTTCCTGCGGATGAATTTATTTTTTCACCATTCAAACACATATTTACGCGAATTTCGAATAACGATAATATATTTAAAGGACAGTCTACGTTTGCTGTAGAAATGGCCGAACTACGTTCAATCCTTAAACGAGCAAATCAACATTCTTTGGTATTGGGGGATGAACTATGCTGCGGTACAGAAACTACTTCTGGGCTATCTATTGTTACTGCTGGGGTATTAAGATTATCTTCTAATAAAGTTAACTTTATTTTTGCGACACATCTTCATAAATTGAGTAAAATGGAAGAAATAGTACAGTGCGACGGGGTTAATAATTATCATATGGAAACTATTTTTAATAAGGAACTCAATACTCTTGTATATAATAGAAAACTAAAACCAGGAAGTGGAAACGCAATATATGGATTAGAAGTGGCGAAAGCGATGGAATTAGACAAAGACTTTATTGAAATGGCGGAAAAAATACGGAAAAAAATAATGAATAAAGACTCATATGTCGTTCGGAAGAAAACGTCATCCTATAACACTGGATTAGTTATTACCGCGTGTGAGATTTGTAAAAACCCTACTGAGGAAGTCCATCATATAAACGAACAGCAATTTGCTAATAAATTTGGAATGATTGGAAATATAAATAAAAATAATATGGCTAATTTAGTTCAATTATGCCACGATTGTCATAATAGTGTTCATAATGGAAACCTAAATATATATGGATATATATCAACGACAAGTGGAATTAAATTAGATTATAATTATAAAAATACTGCCATTAAAACACGAAAAAAAAAATATAATGACGCGCAAATTGAAATTATTAGACATATTTACCAACAATCGCAAAAATATACATCAACTAAACGCATATTACATACAAACCATAATATATGTATTTCACATAATACAATTAAATCTATTATATTACATAATTATTAATTTTATATTGAACATAAATTTGATTTCAGGATATTTACCTTAAATAGCAAGCAATTAGGTATATACGAACTTAAGTAAGATAATTCAAACGAAACCGTTTCTAATATCGATAAAAACTAGAGTATATTATTAGTTTTATATATGCTTTGTCAATTAAACAACCATTAAACTAATGTAAACACAATAGTTTAATTATAGTAACAGAATAAATAAATTAATGTGAACACATTAATTTATTTCTACCATAATTATTCATTAATACTAACTTTTCTTCGGGTTTAGGATTTATTATTTTCTTATGATATTCTATAAATTATTTATAAATGCCATGATCTTTAGTATTATATTTAGCCAATATAGTCCTTGGTATGAATTCCAGGAAATGCTTCCCATACACCATCCTCGTCTTGTCTATGCGTTGCCCTATACTCTATTTCGTTTATATACTCCTGTACATACTCAAGATTCTCCTCCCATGCTCCGTCAGACGATGGACCATAATCTTCAAGTATTTTAAGAATCCTATCCTCATCCTTCTTTAACTGTTGTAAAAATAAAAAATATTGGTGTTTCGGCGTAAGTGGTGTTTCATAAACACGGCTCTTTGGACTTTGTTTTGGTACTTTTAATGGCTTGTCCATGTGTTTTTTTTTAAAGTTTCTTTGAACTAGTAATGCGGCTGATTCTTTGAATTTTTCGCTTAATCCGTCGCGCCTTCGTGCTGATTCTTTAGATTTTTCGACATCCTTCGCTGTTGATTTTTTACACTGACCGACTTGTCCTTTTACTTTTGTTGAAGAGTATACACAATAGTATCCATCAGCAGACTTAGATGACTGACATTTAATAGGATTTGTATGATAATTAGCGCAGGCGGATACTCCTCCTTGTAACACACCCAAATAATTCATAATTATGTTTCTACCTAATTCCCCATTAATACTTACTTTTCTTCCTGTTTTAGGATTTATAATTTTATTATATGACATTCTATATATTATAGAGCGATATATATTTTTTAACATATTCATAACTCTATAATTAAAGATTTATCGATATTATGAATATCAGGGTTCCCCGATATAGTTTTTATCATTGGGACAAACAATTTTAATTCGGAATAACTATTATCAGTATTATTTAATAATCTAATGGTTTTTGTTATATCATCATATTGAATGATATACATATCCTCTAATTTATAATTATACAGCGCATATGAAATATTAATTTTATATTCTGGTATATAAATTTCAATATAGGTATCTCTTAATTTATAGATATACAACTTTATTTTTTTTTCACCAGTCGCGTATAACTCCGTTGCCAGTTTTAGTTTATTTACATCACGATAGAATTTTTTTAAAATTTTAGAGTGTGAATTAATAGCCTCTATATTGAAACCGTTAAACAGTGTGCTATTTTTATGATATAATCCTTGATTAATTAAATCAACGATACGGCGGATCGGCGAGGTAGAATGAGTATAATTATAAAGATTTAAGGAGGTATGTAAATTATTAGTTAAGGTGTAATTAGCGGAATTAGAACTAATAATATTCAGAAACTTACCTAATTCACCAGTGGGGGCTAGTGTTGCCGCGCTGACTGATTTGCTTTTTTGTCCTCGAAAGATAACATGTTCTGAATGTGTTTGTAAATATTGTGTAAATTTAAAATTATAGAGAATCATTAATACTTCAATAAATGAATGACTGTCCTTAATAATGGTTGTATTAGATGTTTCTTTGCGATAAATTTGTTCTAAATGTCCATAATAATATTTAATATACTTCGGATAGTTATCGTAATTATAATTTTTAGTAATTTTTCCATACGTTTTTTTAAATTTAAACGAACTATGTTTAGTGATAGTATTAAATTTAATAATTAACGTTATCATAGGTCGTAGTGTTTTTTGTAATAAAGAACAATAATTTGTAGATAGCTTAGATGATATCATATGTAATATAGTATTTGTGAGGTAAATAGACGAATAATTCATAACAGTATCGGTAAGAGTATGATACTCCAAAAATGTATATACATCAGCTATATGAATTTTAATGGTTACTATATTTTTTACGGTTGATAGAGAAAAGGCATCGTCTATATCCTTACAATTTACTGGGTCAATACTCATAATAGTATCATTTATAGTGTCTCTGGTATTTTTTAGATAATCAGTATATTCACCCGACCTATTCGTAATGTTTGAAATGTTTAAAAAACGCTTATTTTTATTTGGATAAATCATATATTTAAATAATAAAGCTAATTCAATAGAATTAATATCGTCAAAATCACCTATAATTCTAACTAATTCCCCTGTTGGGAAGATATCCTTATCACTCCATTTATTAAATTTAATAGTTATCAGCTGATTTTTAGCATGTGTTTTTTTAATTTTAGTATGAACTAAAAATTTAGGGAGTTGGCGCTGTAATGGTATAAACAAATACGCAGGTACGCCCCGTGTATTTGTTTTAAATTTATATTTAGAATATAACTCTAACACGCCTGGGATGTTATGGCTTATTTTCCGATCTATTAATTCTATATTATTATTAGAAGTATATATAACAATATCATCGTGGAAAAAATGCTTCAAAATAGTTGAATCCGTATTCGTTAAGAGTATATCTATTGGTTCATCGCTTATATATTCATTAGTTACTGGGTTAGTGTTTATTGGTTCTAATTTTATACTTGAATAGTCGCGTTTTAATATTTTCACAACGTGAGTCATAAAGCTTATTATAAAAAAATGAAGGAGATTCGTGTTCAAATTTATTATAAAGTATAGATATAGCAAACCAATATTCTATTTACACTTTATATACGTATTATATTAATATAAACAATATTCTATTATTTTAATATACATGAATGTATTTAAAACAAAGGCAATTAATAAACAATTTACTAATATTTTACTAAGAGCACCAAGTGATGAAGAATATGATAAATATTCAAACACATCGGTTGATAATATAAAGCAACTTATATACAGGGATATCAACAAAAGTTCCCTAATTTTATCACCAGTCTATAAATGTAATAGTAAAATAATAATTAATAAATATAGTGATACTCTTAAAATAAATAGTAAAATGAAGAATATTTCATATAGCGTAGATGATAATCCCGAAATAAATGTAATAATCAGTGAAGCGAATGAATTAACAGAACGAACTATACAAAATACACGGGTATTATATACTAGTTTTGAAAGCAGTAAAGTTCCTATAAAAAATATAAATTTTATCAACAATAATTATGATATTTTATTTGTTCCAAATAAAACCACTAAAGATATTTTTTTAAATTCAGTAACTCCAATTAATATTCCTATATCAATTATTGATATATATCCACAAAAATATAGAAATATACCAAAAACACTTACATTCACGTCATTACATACAAAAAAACTAATTAAAATAGGCATATACGGTATCCCCTATATCCGGAAAAATTTTCATAAAATTATTATAGCAATTTCTCAAATAAAAAAAACCCAAAAACAGAAACTAAAATTACTAATATTTGTTCCAGCACATCATAGTATACTTGATAGTGATTTTGAGAAATTTACACGAAAGTTTAAATTTATAGAATACACGCACCCAAAATTAACTATTATCGAATTTTATAAATCATTGGATTTATTTATATCTATTCCATCAGGTAGTGGATGGAATAGTATTCCTTTAGAAAGTTTAAGTTTTGGTATCCCAACCATAATATCGGATATTGCTGCGTATAAACATATATCACAATCGGGATTTTACAATATAATATCATCACAAGACAAAACAAAGAGTATATTAGAATATACAGATGAAGATACTGGTGTGTTTTTAGATATTGATATTAGATCAATCGTGTCATCTATTAAACAAATATTACATAAGTATAAAACACATAAACACACGGCAATAAAAGGCAGCAATTGGATAAAATATTTACCCACGAATATGACCTCATTTCGTAATATTATATCCATCACGAAAATAAAGTCATTTAATACTACCTTTAAAACATTATTATGTGCATTTCCATATGTTATAGATAGAAATAGTTGTATATTTGATATTTTAGATTTGTTTATAATAAATAAGACACGTGTTAAAATTTTATCGTATCAAAATATTAAAGGTTTTGAATGGACACCTGAATTAATACTTTATTATAAAAAAAGGGACATTGAAATACACTTTATCGAAAAGTACGAGATATATAAAGCTTTACTGGTTGATGAGTTCAGTGATAATATATTGATATTTCATAGCAATGAAATACCTAAACAAGTTTTACTTGATTTACGTACCAAAAAGAAATTTTTAATATATTATAATTATAAAAATCATTGCAAATATAATTTTGTGTATAAATTGTATAATAAAGTTGATATTTCCTCTGAAAGTTTTAAGAGTATATCCATAAGACTGTCGCATTATAAAGATATTTTTAATTTTAATACTAATATTTTTGATTTAATTTTAACATCCGATAATATTTCAGCTAATAATTTGTATAAAATGTATAATACCCCTGTATTAAATATTTATAACATTCCAGAATCGTCTGATCATACAGTAGATATAATCAGCAATCGAAATTTTATAATTTATTCTGACGACAATATAATAAATATTAATGAATTTTTAATATTTTACAATAATGTAATAATTAAATTAAAAACAGATATTAAAATTCATATATATGGTAAAATAACAAAATTTTTAAAACAAAATTTAAATAATTCTAATAGACTGATATTACACAATGACACTGATATTAAAACAATATATAATAATGCTATAGTCAGTCTCCATTTTAATATAAGTTCATATGGTGTTAAACATAATATCATACAATCCATTATTAATAATGTCCCTGTTATCTGCTATAAAACTTACTATAATATTTTTATTGAAAACAATGTAAATGGTATTATATGTGATAGCGATGAAGAAATGATACTTACTCTTACTTCTATAATTAATGATAGGCATATGATGGATAAATTTAAACACAATAGTAAAGCGGTACTTCATAAAGTGAAGATTTCTAATAATGAAATTTTAGATTCTATATTTAGTTAAGATTATGGAAATTAAATAGTAAACTATCTAAAGCCTACTATTTAAATTCAAAGGTTCTGTGCGTTTGGTTTATATTAATCTATTAGATAGACAGAATCATTATCAAAAATAATAGTATAATATTTATTAATATACACAAATGTATTAAACTTATAGGGGTGTTTATCTATATTATAATCTTTTAATGTTATTTTACACTCTATTTTTTTAATTCTATCTATATTTAAATGACCAGACGGCTGATATATATCTCTATATAAAGTAAAAGGGTAGTATATAATTCCTGGTACATTTGATACCCGTATATCTTCTATTAATGAACCATAATGATTAAAAGGATATCCTATTTCAGTATTTAATTCATTTCCATCTAATATAATACCGTAATTTTCGATAATATTTAATGAATTAAAATAATTAATATTATTTCGGCTGATAACGGGGAAGGTTTTAATATTCCGATACTCCCAAAAGGAGACTAAATTTAATAGATCATTATCTTCTAATAAATTATCATATCTAATAGTTAAATCATTAGTCAGGACAGATTGACTATTTTGAGGTTTATTGAAATTTAGAATTAATAAATTACCAAATATTTGAATAGAGGGTAAATATATCATATTATTTATATCAAGTTTTTTCGCATAATTTGTATTATAATATCTATATACAAATTGATTAATATTAATTGATATATCCCGTATAATTTCTGGTTTTATAAAATATAAATAATAATATAAAAAACTATGAGAGTTTAAAATAAAGGGTGTATTAAAGTCCAATATTTCCCTAATATTTTTATCTTGTATATTATTAGGATTAATATTATAATAATTAATTTCCTGATATGTATTATTCTGTGTGTACATAATTTTAATATTTGCCATATTAAAGGTTTTAAATTTAGCAAATATGTCAATATATACATTTTCCAAGGTCTCTTTATATACCAGATCCTTTTTATATTGCTTTGATGCTAACTCAAAATAATAAGTGTAAAACTCATTAAAATTTTTATCGATATAGGATAGATCGTCATATATAGTATAATTGAGCCAATCATTTCTCTGGTCTATGTCATCTCTTTGTGATAGAATATATAATTCTTTTATATTCCCCTTTTTAACATCTTTTATTTGAATATTAAAATTATTTTTATTGTTTACTAAAAGACTGGTTTTTGTATTTATTGTTATTAATTGACTTAATTGTGTATTAAATAGTGATGTTTTAACACTATCCTGTAAAAATAACGTGTACGATATTAAAACAGGATCAAACTCAAGTAAGTCTTTTGTAATAGAGATTTTTTTATCTAAATTTTGGTGTTCATATTTATATTTTTTTCCTCTGATATATAACTCTCTATTTTCTAATAAAATATATAATTGACTGAATGGTTTTAAAGTTACCTGTACCTGTATTTTTGATTTTAAAAGTTTACATAATGGTAAATAAGAGTTGACATTTCTATTAAAATATACAGGTAGTGGTATATATATATATCGTCCTAAAATATTGGGTATATTATTAAAGGTTTTGTTTAAACTTTGAAGTGTATTTGTAGAATCTACTGGTTGTTGTAATGAAAGTTTATAATAATGACTGGTAAAAGGATTTTCATATGGATTATTATATTCTGGTATATTACCCGTTAATTCATCAAAGATTTTTTTTTGTTTTGTTTTTAAATGAATAGTATTTTCAATAAAAATCATATTGGTATCTATTTTTTCAATAACTTTATCATTGATTATTAATTTTAATTCATCTATTATTACTGAACCTAGATTTTTAACCCATTTGAATCGTTCACTTGAAGTATTATATATTTTTGGCAATGATATTCGTAAAAAGATTTTATCTAATAAATCTCCTTTTAAGGGGTCAATATAAAAATTAAATATTTTCGGTGAAAATTTATTTATATAACTCGTCGCTTTATTGTACGTAAATATTCGTTCAATAGCAAAATTATTATGTTTATGAAAGACATTTTTAAAAAAACTGCGCTTTGGATTTCCTATAAAATATTGATCCTCGCTGCCTATGGCAACTAATTCTAATAATGACCCTGTCATATAATTAATATAGTAATTTATATTTAAATTATATTTAAATACTATAATAATTATTATATAAAAATTAGTAAATTATAATAATTACTATAATTAAATGAGTGATAAAAAATTGATTATTATAATGGTTGGTTTACCAGCAAGAGGAAAGAGCTATATTTCAAATAATCTATCAAATTATTTAAATTGGGTAGGATTAAATACCAAAGTATTTAACTCCGGAACTGTGCGAAGGACTACATTAAGTGGAATACAAACCAGTGATTTTTTTAATTCAAAAAATCGCGACTTATTTAAATTAAAAGAGTCTATTAGTATGAATTTATTTGACAAATTACTAAATTGGTTATATTTATCTGGCGATATTGCTATTTTTGATTCAACTAACAGTACTCTAGAGCGCAGAAATAACCTACTTAAAAAAATAGCCGTGTATAATTCTAGTAATGAAAATTGTGTAAATTCATTATTTATAGAACTGGAATGTAATAATAAAATTATCATTAATAAAAATATATCATTAAAACAATTATCATTGGATTATAAAAACATGACTAATATAGAAGCGATAGAAGATTTTAATAAAAGAATTGAGTATTATAAAGATATATACGAAAGAATTAATGATAATTTAGATAATTCATTTATACGCATTAATAAAGACACGAATATTATATCTACAAAATATATTAGAGGTGTATATCAAACCACGATAATGTCGTATTTACTTAATATTAGAATTACAAATACACCTATATATTTATCACGACATGGTGAATCACTACATAACACTCTTAATAAATTAGGAGGAGATAGTAAGTTATCGAAAAGGGGAGAACTATATAGTAGTTTATTGTATGAGTATATGACTAATGAAATAAAAGATATAAAAACTCTTAAAATTTATACAAGTACATTAAAAAGAACTAACGAAACTGTAGCATTATTTAATAACCACACTCAATATAAAGTATTAGATGAAATTAACGCTGGTATTTGTTCAAATATGACACCAACTGATATTGGAATAAAATATCCCGATATACTAAAATGTAGGGAATTAGATAAACTTAATTATAGATATCCCGAGGGAGAATCATATAGAGACTTGTGTGAACGATTACAAAATTTTGTATATAAAATTGAATCTAGACAGCAACCTTTACTTATAGTTTCGCATAGAGCAGTAAATCGAGTTTTATTGTCATATTTTGTAAATATTAATAGTACCAAAATGCCACATATTGCTATAAATTTAGGCGAAGTAATTAAATTAATACCTAATAGCACTGGTTATTCTATGGAAGTTATTAAATTAGAATAAATAAGGAGTATTCCGTATGTATGATTATCCATATATGTTATGTTAAGTTTTAAATATGAAACGGATTAAAATAAACATTATTTCAGTGTTAATAATGTTTATTAAAAATTATAACAAAGTTTCAGCCATACCATTTTTAAGTCTTAAAATATTATATCGTGTATTAATTACTACTAATTCGATATCATATATTTCATTTGCGGGTATATCATTAAATTCAACTATTAATTCGATATTATTAATATGACTTAAATTACAATGCCCACTTGGTTCTGATTGAAGACTATTTAACCCAAAACTATATTCATAAATATTATCGTTATTTGATATTCTACTATGTTTCCATTTATTTAAAATATTATAATTACTAGAGGGTTTCTGCGATTGTCGTTGGGTCTTATTAAATTTAATTTCAATATTTTTGATGATTTCCGATTTTGAAACATCAGAGTTTAAAAAGGGTATATTATTTATATCGCGATATTTCCAAATATTTAATAAATCTACAGCTGTATCCTTATTAAATGTATATAGTGTTTTGATTTTTATATATTTAATTGTAGGTTCTTTCTTTTTCATTTCTGAATATAAAAAGTTAAAAATATGTTCCGGTAATATTAGATATTCATTATTATTATTTTCAGTAATAAAATACTCTAGATAATTAATAAAATTTCGTTGACTATTGTTACCAAATTTTAGTTCATTAGTAATAATTTCTATAATTTTAGTTTGATATTTATTATACGACGAATATGAATTATCATTAAAAGTAAAATTTAATAATTCGTTATATTTCCTTATATCAGAACGTCGTGCTAAAAATGACAATTTTTTAGAGACACCACGCGTATTTAATTTAATTTTACTAATAGGTCTGTTTAAATTAGTGTAATATTCTGTTTCATATGACTCATATATATATTCTTGGGTATGTAATTCGAACCGTTGTTGTTCAGCCGCATCCAAAATAATATATTCCATAAGAAATCTAGTGTGTAAATGCGGTATTGATTCTTGAAATATTTTAAACAAAAAATCATCACTCAATGATTGGTCTAATTTTATAAAATTAATATTATTTAATACAAGTGTGAATTCTTTAAATTGCTTATTTCTTGTAATTACAGGTTTAAAGTTATACAATATTTTATTCATAATGGTTACTTCCTCTGATCCATAATTAATTATACACGCAGCGTCTATATAAGGAGTTATATCGCATTCTAGATAATTATACATATTATGTGTAATACTATTATAATAACGATCTATTTCTGCGGAAGATATATTTAAATTATTAGCAATATTCTGTTTTTCAGGTATTAAATTATAATTAATACCATAGACAGGAGTATTAGATGTTTTAAAATTAAACCCTTTTTGGATAATATTGGTTTTACCCGTAGTCATATCAATATTATTTTCAAATAACCCCCCCCTTGTATATCCTAGTATAGGGAGAGAATAGTCTGTGCCTCTATTAGAGCAAATAAAATGTGTAAATTCCGAATTATCATTAAATATTGCTTCTACCTCACAGTCCACTCCACTTCCTCCCAAAACATTATACTTATTATTTTTTTTAATTAATTTTTTAATGTTTTCGGACGAAATTTCAATATTATAGATGGTATTACTCTCAATATATTTAACTTGAAACTTAGCAATGTAGTTATTAGTGAGTTCAATAGTATTAAACATATTTTCAGTGTCGGTTTGAATGTTTTTATCTATAATATATACAATGTCGTCCGTATTAAAATTATAACCAGGGTGCTCACTATCGGATGATACCGATGCGATTCGCTTCTTGTATTTAGTCATTAAACATAAATTATAACCTTTAGAATGTATTAAATTTTCACCCAAAATATAAGCATTATCGTCATAATCATAGAATAAATTTTCATTATTTATAGTATACAATAAATCAGTATGTTTATATACTCCTGTTTTATAATTGTTTCCAGAAAATAACGTAATATTTTTAATACTGTAAATATTTTCTCCGTTTGTATCTTTATATTTAATCCATTCAATTCCATTATAGACAACTTCAATAGATAGTGGCTTTAAACCCTCATTATGTTCTGCGTATAAACTATTTAATATTATATCCTCATTAAATATCGGCGTGGAATTATTAGAAGTATTCTTAAATTTACCAGCGGCTAAAAAGACTTGGGTTATTTTACAATCTTCGAGTAATCCGAAGGCAATAGCATTTATATTATGTTGATCATAAATTATAGGAGCGTCAATATTTAATTTTACATATCGTTCGCCATTATATTCTATATCCGTCACAGGGTTATATATATAACCAAACCCTTTATTAATAATATTAATATTATATAACGAGTAATTCATTATTACTTCTATAGATATTGGAGTAAATACTGTATTATTTTTAGGGGGGTATATTATAATATTTGGAGTAGAATATAGATTAGGGATATTTTTAGTTAATATAATATTTGAAATACTACCGTTTATAATTTCAAATTCCAATTCTATTCCTGGATTTTCTTCACTGTTCCACACGATTGTTTCATTTAAATCATACCCATCGCCTCCTCCTAAAATTAAAATTTTATCTAAAAACCCTATTATATCCGCGCTAAATTCGGCTGAATTATTGTAAATACTATTTATTGTAAAATTCCTAATTGTAATATTTGGTTTAGTTCTATATCCATAGCCAGATAATTGTTGGATGTCTATTAGGTTCGTATTATTTAATATACATCTTAAAAACCCTTTATCGTTGTTATTATATGAAACGGTATTAATACACTCTATATAAAAGGGAGTGTTATACCCTCTTCCGTTTATTAAATGAATAGCGGTCATTTCATTTACGTTATTATAGGCTATTTCAAAATCAATCAGTATAGGATTGTTATTTATTTCATTAAAGGGATATATAATATTATAATTATTTATTTCATTGGAAATATTACTATTCTGATTAAGTACAATCGTATTATTAACTATATTATATAAATAAATAAAGTTATGCTTTTCAATTATATTTTTACCTTTATTTAAAATATTTATTTTTTCACAATTACCATATGAATTAATTACAAACTCAAATAGAGCATCTATATTATCTAATTTAATCGTATAGGGGGAATCAGCAAAAGAATTTTGTATAAATATAGCTTCATTAATTACAAATTGACTTGTATAGTTGTTAGTATTATTTCTAGTTATTTCTTGTATTTCTAAAACTGATCCCAAGTTTCCTGTTTTAGTAATAATAAAGCTATTAATTATCATATTTTTATAGTAAAGATTAATTATATCATTTACATTATAATTTGAACTTTTCTCCCCATTAATTATAGAATATGTATCTATATCATTGTAAAATACTAATTGCAAATCTCTGCCGTTTTTAGTTATAATTTCGAATATATCACTATTATCACTATTAAATTTATCGGTATAATCAATAATATCTAAGTAACCAAATACGGAATTATTTGATATATTTATTGTTAAATCTTTTCCTAAAATATTTGATTGACCGTCGGTACGTATATTATTTAAATATATATTATCGGGATAATTAATGCCTTCATTTATAATTGCTATACTTTTTATCCCCATTATAGGGTGTAATATAAATTTATTAGTATCATAAAACCCAATTTTATTAGAATAAATAGCTGATTGAAAAAACGATTGATTTATTTTAATAGATATAATTCCACCGTTAATACCTACATTAGTTACTTCAATATAATTCGTAATGCCGTATAAAATAAAATAATCACTAACTATATTTATTTTATCACCTGTTTTATAACCAAATCCCCTCTGTTTTATAGTTGCTATAAAATCATTATTGTAACTAATAGATATCATAATATAAGCATTCATACCAGTCATACTAGTATATTCTAACCTATAGGATGTATCTATATTATAGTTTATTCCCGGCGAATCAATGGTTATACCGCTTATTATTATATATTCATTGTTTACTTTTTCCATAATAGGTTTTACACACAACCCTGTCCCCACCCCCATAATATCTAACTTCACAGTTAAGTTATCATAATAAAATTGTAAATCTGTATTTGAATCTGGATACCACTTATAAGAGCTTATTACTGTTATTTCTGAAATTCCACCAAAACTGTTAAATCCTGTAATTTTTGTTTCTAATATATCTTTTCCAAAAATATAGGCATTAGGTGGTATTGTAAAATCAGAGCCACTATTTAAATCAGAATATTTATAGGGTGTTATATCTATTAATTCATTGTTTTCCCAAAGTGTGTCATAAATCCCACTTCCCATATATAGTTTAGCCATAGCATTGGTATCTAATTCATTGGGTATTAAGAAAACCTGTGGATTTGTTGTATTATAACCAGAACCACTCTTTATTATATCAAATTTTTCTAGTATTTTACTATACGAATTATAATATTTAAATATTGGTTTTATATCTATTCCTGTACCCAATCCCAAATTATTGATTTTAAATGTATAATTATTTGATATAATTTTATTTGATTTTAAATTAATAGATGTCAGTGCGCCATCTATAACCGATTTTATTTCTACAAAAGCATCTTCATTACCACCCATCAAATATAGTTTATCTCCTACGGCATACCCCCCGCCTGTATTTGAAAATTCGACAGATTTTATCTTAATTTCATTCGTATTATATATTGTTAAATAATCGTGATTTACTGTTATAGGTCTATTATTAATAACAGATTGCTCGGTAATGTATATTTTATCACCAGTGTTTAACTCTATTTCATCTGTTTTAAAATCTACATTGGTAATATACCCCCCTTGAAGTGTATCCGTTATTAAAATGCTACCTAAAAATATCTGAAAATACTCATTAATAACACTCCCTGAATCATCGGTATTAATTATATGATTAATATTATCTTCTATAAATATAGAGTCACCATACTGGCAATAATCAAAGGGTGGCTCGGGCCTTTCGCCATCTAAATTATAATATATATTTATTTTATCACCATTATTATAATTATCGCCACTTTCAAAATTCTTTATTACATATGTATCGTGTACTGAATTAACTTTTAAAACCATATTGGTGTATACATTGTTTAAAAATATTCCTAAATTATCCGAGGGACTCATATCGTGTCCCTGTCCAGATAATTGTAACCCATCCGATTTCATTATGTTATTATAGATTTTTGTAATCTGTATAACAGGTAAGGTCAGTGTATTATTTAGTATTTGACCCATTATAGTAGCTGGGGTCGAATTATAAGGATATAGTGTATATTCAGTTACAATATTATACCCACTGCCGCCTGAGTTAATTATATTATTATTAACTATACCATTATTTGATGTATGTATGTTTATATTATATAATGATGCGAACGAAATATTATTAATTAATAATATTACTGGATCCGGTATAGGTGGGATTAGGTGTATATTGCTATTATATTTGTTACTGTCGCTATAAATTTGCTTTTTAATAAATCCTAATGGTCTTTTATCATCGGTAGTTACGTGTTTAATGGTTTTTACACTTTTGTATCGTATATCATCTATATTAAAATATATTTTTTGACTTTGATCTATTTTATTAATTATTATATAGTCTTTATTACCATTATATATTTTTGTTTTACCCATATTAGGATAATGAATAAAAAAAATTTTACTAGGATAGCCATAATTTACAGAACTAGAAATTTCACACCGATATGAATCGGTATTCAGTGTAATAACCGAACCACTTGAAGAAGTAAGTTCTATATATAGCTGAGAACTAAGAACAGTATTAATATTAGAGCACGTATGTCCATTATTTATAATTTCAAAATTTAATTTTGTTTCACTACTATTTACAGAAACACTAACGAATTTTAATAAAATATTATAACCAATTAAACCGAATTTATCTGGGTATGTATAGTATTTATTTATATTACAGTAGTAATATTCATTAATTTTAAAACCATCATTTGAATATATATAATCATTAGTTATCTGTATAATTTGAAATTTTTTAACATTTTTTTTATTAAATAGAACATCACAAATAGCAATATCTGTCGCCCTAATAAAATTGCTATTTTCTGAATAAAATATTTCCATATTATGTAAATTAAAATTTACCTGATTATTATTACTACAGGTAAAATTAGTTAATATGTTTTCTTCTAACCCAATTACCTCAAAAATTTCATCAAATCCGTTTACAGAATTGATAGGTTTTATTTTAATAATATCTCCTATATTATAATTATTCCCCCCATGTAATATTGTAACACCCTTTGTATTAAAAATATTTTCATAACTATTAATATGTACCTGTTCTCTTAAATTATTAATAATACCACTACTTATGTCTTCTGATGTGATATTGACTACTGCGTCTGAATTTTTATCAACAGGGTGTCCGCTCTCTTTTATAGTATATTTACCGGGAGTGATATATTCTCCATTTTCTAAAAATTTATATTCAGCAATAACGCCACTACGGAGTTTTAATGATTCAAGCGTATTTATAAAAATATCATTTTGTTCTTTATATGACCCATCTGGTAAAAGCTTTTTAAACGTAATGGCATTATAATCATATTTATAATTCTCAGTAAATATACTATTCACCGCAGTTTTATTTATGTCTAAATGTATATCAAAACTTTTAATACTTTTTTCTACAACTGTAATATCTTTAATACGGAATCCTTTACCAAAATTATCACCTTCATTATATATAGGGGCTAATGGTATAGTTTTATATATAAGATTATTAAATATAATCGTGCTTATATCCGGTAAATAGGACATATAGGTCGCTGATTTAAAATCAGGAGCGGTATAGCGAAAATAGACTACACGATTTATATAATTCTCAACTGTAATAGAATTATACTTAATAGCAACTTCAGAATCTGATTTTTTAAAAACGAGTGTAAGTTTTGAATTATAAGGGGGGATAACTTGCTCAGGGGTATATGTGCCGCTTTTTATATTATAAGAACCATCTCTTAATTTAGATATTAAATTATAATCGTTTACTGTAACCAATGGTTCCGTAAAATGAACTTTACTAATTAGGGCACCTCGTCCAGATGTTTTAGATTTACTATAATTAATACTGACCAGATCAGTTTTCTTATAATTTGTTCCGTTAAATTTAATAATATAATCATTAATGCTGTTATTTGAAAAAACCAATGTTGATTCAAGTGGTTTGTCCTTGTTAATATATGACTCAATCGTTAAATATGGCTTCCCTAATACAGGTCCTATATTATTAGGTGAAAAATTATTTGGGATTATATTTTGAAAAACATCTTTTGGGTAATTCCATATTTTAAATATAGCTAAAATGGGTTTTAATATACACCGTGAACCATATAAATTATCTATTTTAAGGTCTGGTATTGAATTAAATCCTAAAGGTGTTTCAATTATATCTACTTTTATTATTCGCCCCTGATACGTATTAATATAAGTTTTAAAATTAGCTAATTCACCATAAATATACACTTTAGGAGATGATACATAGTATTCCCCTGGATAACTAATTTCACTGTATACCAATGGGGCTGACATAAATTCATTTTTAAAGGGCGGAGCATATATAGTACTATTTGAATTATAATCACCCATGGTATAAAAGTCTATATAAGCAGTTTTAACATTTATATCATACTCTATATAATATTCAGTATTAATATTTTCATCTATAGTTTCACCCATATCAATTATTTTAACTTCCATTATTTCACCTAAAATACTTATTTTAGTGATTAACACAATGGGGTTTCTATTATATTTTGTAGTAAAAATTATTTTAGGAAATAATGTATGTAAATTACTTTCTGGAGAATTTTCTAATAATGTTCTATCAAAAACACATTTTTTATTGGATTCATCTATTACTCCAGTTGTTCCGTATATATTACACTCTATATGTTCCGTAAATAAATTAGGATTTTCAGATAAGATACCATGTGGATTAGGGCAAAAATACCCATAGCCCTTATCAATGATATTAACAGATGATACTCTTCCGTTTATTAAATTAAATTTTAATTTAGCTCGTTTAAAATAAGTTTTATCTAAAAAATAGGGCAATGAAACTCTCTTACACTTCTCAAATTTAGTTTCTGACCCAGTTAAATTTGCCGAATATCGTGTAAATACTGTATTATCCAATGAATATAGTGTAATTGATTCTTTAGAATATCCAGTATTGTACAAATCTGTAGTTATACTATAATTTGGTGTATATACTGAATTAGTATATGTATTATTTTGAGAATTAAGTATCGATATGGTACTACAATTTAAAAATATATCAACGTATATTTCATCTTCCCGGTTGTGAATATAACTAGTTACTACTTGATATTTTTTATCATCTAAGTTATAGTTTCTTTGTAAAGGTTTATACATTAATAAATCGCATAATGGACTAATAGTCACTTCTATTTCTAAATTATTAAATTGTAAAAATTTAAGCGGAAAAGGTTCCTTCTTAAACCAGGCTGGTATTGGTATTAAACATTTTAATTTTTCATATTTAGGAGATTTATTAAAGTTTTTGTTATAATAAAATAACTGAGTATTTTCAACCTGTTGTATACTAAATTCAACGTCATTATTAGAAATACCATTTATATTATTTATATAAGAACTTCTACTAATTGTATTAAAAATATCATTATCGTGTTTATCTAATTTAGTTTTATAATATAAATATAAACTATCCATTGTGAATTCTTGGATTATAGTTCCATTTATAATATATTTCAAATTTTTAACAAGTTTATATTTAAGATCAGTTGCCCACTCTATATCAGATAGTATGTTTATATTATTATATATCTCGGGCAGTTCCAACTCTAAATATAAGTTACTTAATAAATCTCCATTTTTAGGAACCGTTATTTTATACACAGATTTATTGAATACCGATGAATAAGTTTTCAGTGTATTATTGGGAGTTAAAATAGTATTTATTTTTTTATAATTACTATATTGATTATAAACATAGTCATAATTATGTGTTAATATAGATAAATGTTTATCTTGGATATTACTGGGGTTTATTAATTGAATTTTTCCACCAGGCATCTATTATATACTTATTTTTAATTCTTTAATTAAAAATACATTATACTTAAAGATTTATTATTTTAATAAATGTTTTAAATTGAAAATAGCATTATTTTCAATTTAAACTCTGTTTAATTATTAATTACCAAATGTAATATAGCCTTTACCGTATCTAAATTCTATAACATTATAATACGTTGTGTAAATATAAACATTATATTTAAAATTCTCCGTATATTTACTAGGGACTTTTAAGTCTATATCTAATTCTATGTCATTCAATGAGGCCATATTACAGTAACCTTTTGACTTATTTTGGGTGATTTTTTTTTCAAACGTGTATAAATATTTATATTTATTTTGAGAATTGTTATTTGAATAATATTTATCTAATACACCATATATATCTGTATTATGCTTTTCTTCGCGTATTACATTATTAAATTTAATCATAATATTGTTAATAATTTTTTCAGTGTAAAAGTCAATATTTTGTGGGGTGATATTTCTAATTTCGGCGTTATACTTGTGTTTATTGAAGAAATTTTTGATATAGTCTAAATTTAAACAATTTTCGGCAGCTATAATATACGATTGATTAATACTTTTCCATCTACGAAATGAGGTATCATCGCCAATTTTATCACATATACCGCTATTATTTTTAATACAAATTTTATCGCCAACCTTATAATTATAGCCTTCATCGCATATAGTAATCGTATCTACTCCCATTAAAGTTGATAATTTACACCCAGTACCTATTTGTATAACAAAATTTACTTTAGCTCCATAACCACCGCCATCGCCTAATACATTTAAAGTATAATAGTTCCCTCTAATATTATTATTGTGCCCCTTTGTAATTATGTTTTCTTGGTAGTCATTTGTCTGTATAATATTATTAGTAATACCATCTAGTAATACTAATTCAATAGCATTTTCGACAATATCTATTTCATTTCCTGGATGAATTATAGTTATTTTATTTATTATACCCCCAAAAAAAACTTTATCAGTTGATATAAAATTAAAATTATTTAATATATTCCCCATATTATTATTTATATTAAGTGTATCTATTTCACCACCAATAACTATATAACTTTCAACGCTTTTATAAATATTTTTTGAATCATATATTTTTATAAATAGATCCGTATTTTTAATACTTATCGCCCCCTTATTAATAGTGTATCCGCTATTCCCTAAAGCATTTTTTGTATTAAAATCAAAGTCGCGTATTAATTTATTCTGATTATTTTTATATAATACTATAATTTCAGGTATATCAGTATAATTGCTACCACCGTTAATTATATTTAAACCAGTAATGTATCCCCCTAATTCAAGTAATATTTTTATATAGTTTACATTGAATTGTAAATAATTCTCTGTTTTATTAGTTAATATATCCACTGTATTATGAAACTTATTTGATATAGTATAAAAATTATTATTTATAATCTTAAATTTATCGTCTGTATTTAAGCTAACATTCGTTATTTCTCCACCAACTAAAATTCGTGTATTATTAGAATAATTATTTCCTATATTTAATATATTTACTATGACTATAGTACCTTCTGATATAACACAAGTTATATTAGCATTAACACCTAAATCATCTAATATATATATATTAGGCGGGGTTTTATAATTTTTACCTCCTTTTATTATATTACATTTATATACTTGTCCATTTTTAATAATTGGTTCTAATACAGCACCATATCCCCCGAAATCTAAAATAACATCCAGTTGAATGTATTCGTTTGTATTAGTTGAATTTGTTATTTTTAATATAGGTTTATCAATATACAGTTTTCCGCTATTAATTATATTTAAATCAGTAATTAAAAAGGACACCATTAATAAATCAGTGTAAATATCAGTCAATATATTAACGCCTTTATCTAATATAGTAAAACCAGTTAATTCCTTTTTAGTTGTTATTTCTGGATATATATTGTGAAAACTATCGTCTATTGTATTATAATAGACAAACGGCAGTTCATATGTATCTTGTATGTTTAAGGTAGATGGTATTATTGATATAGTATCTATAGCTGTATTGTTAATATTACATGTAAATTTTATTTCTTCATAGTTATCATAAAATATATTTTGTTGAGGTAATGGATTATATAATTTGAATTGTATATTACAGCCGCCGTCGTTTAAAACATAATCTGAACCACCATTAATTAGGGTAATATTTAAATCTATTAGACCGCCTATTATAAAATTATAATGTGTAAAATAACTATAATCCGTATCCGTAATTGATATAGTCGCTGTAGTAGAAGTATAATTATAACCAGGAATTCCAGGGAGTATTAATATGCTATCTATATAATCACTGGAGTCTAGTATATTTTTTGAATCATATAATTTACTACTTTCTATATAACCTTGATTTGATTTTAAATAAAACCGTTTTAATATTTTAGGTTTGCTTATCATAGTGTTATTTTTATTATAAGCTACTAAATAGCAACTAATATTGTCTTTATAATTTAATCCTGCCTGGTACAATGAAATATTTTTTATCACGGTATTTGTAGTTTTATTAGTTTCAAATACCAATTTACCATTAAATCCCCCGTCGTCAATTCTAACTAAACCTGTAAATCCTGCGCCACCATAATCTATTATTCCTTGGATTAAAGCATCCGCATATATATCACTCTCTTTGTAGATAACACTCGTATTCTTTAAAATATATATTGGGTTATCTCTAAATCCTGCCCAAGGATCAGTTGAATTAGTCAATGAAACTCCAATTAGTTCATTCAAAGCATTAAAATTTAGATTTATATTACCATTTACATTAGTATACATGGACACCGAATTTTTATAAATTGTGTTAATCTTAAAATTATTACCAATGCCTCCATAATTAATTTCGACATTTAAATCAAAATCTTTTCCACCATAATCTATTATAGGTTCCAAAACTGCTTGGGTAATATTTGTTCCGCCTGTATTTTTGACAGTATAGTTTAAATCTAAATCCGCATTCATAAATGAATCTAAATATAAACCTACATTATCCGTATATCCATATCCACCACCACCTTGTGCTGCTTTTTTAAATTGATTTAAAACTTTACCAAATTCTATGTCAAATACATTTTCTTTAAAATCTCCAAAATATAAACTGCTTTCTATATTTAAAATACTTTCAGATAGTCCCTGTCCATAGATTTTATCACTACTTGTCACGAGATCACTGTACCGCATTATGACAACAGTATCTATTAAAATCCCATTTAGTATTAATGACACAGTATCTCCTGGCTTAACAAGTGTTTTATAATGGTTCTCATCTAGTGGTGATATTTTAAATACATAATGACTAATTGAGTTTTTAATGTAACTGACTTCTATTATAATTTGTTCAAAATGACTAGTGATATTAGTGCTTATACTATAATCTATTGACCCACTGGTAGTATTTGTATAGTGTAGTAGTTTAATATCTATTTCAATGTCCTCCGTATCAAGTATGTCGTTTTTTAATTTCAATTTGTCTACTTTTACAAGAGGTATGCGTAATTCATTAAAATTATGATAGACTAAATTTGAATTATAATTTAATATTATTACTAAGTTATTGTGTATTTCGCTGATAATATCAAACAATGTATAACTGTCGAATATAATATAGGAAGGATCTAAATTAATTTTAATTTTTAAAGTAGTATTATTTATAATTTTTGAATGGACTGTTGTATTGTTGAATAATCCCGATTGCCTTCGTGTTGGGGGCGAATGCTCGTTAATTACGATATTTTGAATTCCTAATATAACATCATTTTTATAATTAATTATATTGTATGTTTCATTTAATGATACTAAAATATTCGTTAAATTTGATTTTATAAGCCCCAAATCATCAGTTTTCACTAAAGGAATACCCTTTAAACGTATTTTAGTTTCTAATTCTAAAGAAAATTTTGCGTTAATTCCTCTCGTAAAATTATTTATCGTATAGTCTAATATAGGTTTTGTAGTATAATTTAATAAGGGTTGATTATTCTCGGAAGCCCGATTAAATTTTGGATAATATTTTGGGGCCAGTTCAATATTTATATTGGATACTATACCAGCAATCGGTTTATCTAATATTATTGTGTCTATTATTTTACCGACACATAATTTACTATATTGTGTAAAACCATACCCAGATTCTATTGATATATCCAAGTATTTATCATTATTAAATGTATGGTTTATTTGCGGGATTAACAGATCATTATATGGATCATAAAAATGTAGCGAAGGTAATATATGAGTTGTATCGTAGGGAATTATATTAACGGG
>TARA_B110000208_G_scaffold48682_1_pt1 | contig 30507 bp, 25 predicted proteins | sample TARA_B110000208 | Tara Oceans TARA_B110000208 (sample SAMEA4397426) | marine metagenome | biome: Polar Biome; feature: [SRF] surface water layer (ENVO:00010504); material: water (ENVO:00002006), including particulate matter (ENVO:01000060) such as... | depth 5 m
CACGGAAAGAAGCCGCTTTGGGTGGTGAGCCGCTTGAATGAGTGGTCGCGCGCGCGTTAACATCGCGATTGACCTTAGCCCTTGTAAGCAAACGCGGGCACGCCTTGTACGCCGAGGCCGTCGATCACGAAGACCTTGCCGGCGTCAGCTTCTTCGAGTTTACTGTGAATTCCAGTGGTGACGAACAAGCGATCAAGGTTTGAGCCGCCGAAGGCGCAGGCGGTGGTTTCAAGACAAGGTAGTTCCACTTTGCGAAGTTCTTTGCCGGTAGTCGGATCAAAGCAAGTCACGCAGCCACCGTGGCAAAATGCCACCCAGAGGTTGCCGTCGGCGTCGATCGTCATGCCATCGGGGGAGCTGGTGTAACCCTGCGCTGCGGTATCGACCGCGATCGTGGCGTTGCTGATCGAGCCGCTGGCGTTGTCGTAATCGTAAGCGCGGATCTGCTTAGTCATGGTGTCGATGTAATACATCGTGGTGGCATCGGCGCTCCAGCAAATACCGTTGGAGTTGGTCACTTCGTCGACTTTGAGCTGCAGCGTGCCGTCGGTGTCGAGCATGTAGAGGTTAGCGTCGCCGATGTTCTTAACTAGGCTGATGGTGCCTGCCCACAAGCGTCCAGCAGGGTCGCACTTGCCGTCGTTGAAGCGGTTGGTCGCGCGTTTCTCGGATTCGGGGTCGGCTAGGTTTTGTTTCTCACTGGTTGTGGGGTCGAAAGTGCTGATACCATTGTCGCCTGCATAAAGGAAGCCACCTTGTTCACGTGGCACGACTGTGCCGATGCGTTCACCTACATTCCAACTGACTTCTTCGTTGGTGATCGGATTCAGGGTGATGAGCGCGTGGCCTTCGATATCGACATAAACGAGTTGATTGTTCCACCAGATTGGGCCTTCGCCCCATTTTGAGGTGCGTGTGCCAATGGCTTTGATCGAGAGTTCTAACATATTTGCATTTTTGTGGGAGAGCGGAGAGAACGTCAACTGATGAGAGGGCTTTGAGTAAAAAAGACGGATCAAACTCGACCGACGCTGTGGGCTGACATTTAATCTGTTTTTCGTGCTGCTTCGACCGCGGTATTTCCAAAGACCCGCGCTAGTTGTGAGTGCGTAGCTAGCCAGTGGCTGGAGGATCTCGCCCAACTCGAATCGGAGCGTCGGACCCTGCAATAAGATCGAGCCGATTAACCCCGCAAGGTCAGACTGGATGCAGCGGGGTGGGAGGACTTCGCGTTTACCGTTACACTTCAATGGAGTTTTAAATTATCAGCATGACTTCTATTCTGGCGTATCCGAGGTCTCTTTGTGAGCTTCCTTATTAATATAATCGTTACTTGACTGGATAGGGTAAGCCAAAAAAACGCCACCCAGAATTGGATGGCGTTATCAGAAATGTTATACGGAAGGAGCCTTGTAGTGTTTTCTATTTGAGCTTGCTTGGACCATGTCTGCGGCCCGCGCCAATTCCGCCAGATTCAGTCAGAGAACCTTCTGAACGTATTGCGAGTTTGGCGTCTTCTTTGCGCTCGAGAATTAACGCGTGAGCATCGCCAGATACATCCAGATAGACGTGACCTTTCTCCAATACATGAAATGTGGCGCGTAGGCTCTTGCTGGCGATTCGATCCGCTTGACCGCGGTTGCGTTCGACGACGGTGCCGTATTTGCGGATGAAGGAACTGACATCGCCTTCAAGCACTGCGACCACGATACTGCCGCCACGTGCTTTATTGTCGTCATCAATTGTATGAGCGACGAAGAAGACGAGACCATCAATTTGTGGTCCACCATTGATACGTGTGACTGATACGCAGTCGACGCTGGCTTTTTTGCCGTCCCAGTCGTCGGGGTGTGTTTTATAGAATGTAGCAGAATCTCTTCCGGAGGTAGTTCCGGCGAAAGAGCTTGTGACGAATAGTGCGGCTGTCAGGGCGAGCAGGATTTTTGATAATAGTTTCATAGTGATGTAATTTGGAGGTTCGAAAAGGGTATCGTTCAAGCCTCTCTGAAGTTTCAAAATAATCAATAAAACCTTAACGTTGCAGGCTCAGGTCGATTCGAGCTCGAATCCGTCCTTGTTGTCTTTAACGACCCATCCCTTGGCCAGTAGAGCGTCGCGCAACTCATCCGCCTTGCCCCAGTCTTTGGCTTGCTTGGCATTCCAACGGGCTTGTGCGAGGGCGACGATGTCGCTGGGCGCCTCGACCGTGGCTACGTCGACTGTGAATAGTTCGAGTCCGAGCGCGTAGAGTAAAGTTCCCAGCGCTTTGAGCATTGCACGAGCGCCGTCCGCGTCGAGGGATGCTGCAGGGTTGGAGCCGATGACGCCAAAAATCGCTCCTAGGCAGGCTGCGGTATTGAGGTTGTTGCGCAGGGCGTCCCACGCCTTAACGAGGCGGCCGAAGTCTTCGGGCGCCTCGGCGGTGATGTAGCGATTCATCGCGGCCTTGTCCTCGCCGGTGACTGCCAGTAGCGACTCGGCAAAACGCTCGATTTTGCTGAGTCCGCTGTGTGAGGCGTGCAGCCCGTCGAAAGTGAAGTTGAGCTGCTGGCGGTAGCTGCCGGCGATCAGTGTGTAGCGTACGACCATCGGGCTGAAGCCTTTCTGCTGAAGATCGTCCAGCGTGTAGAGGTTGCCGAGGCTTTTGGACATTTTCGCACCTTCAACCATGAGGTGGGCGCTATGGAACCAATGCTTGCAGAAGTCGTGGCCGTGGGCGCATTCGGACTGTGCAATCTCATTTTCGTGGTGCGGAAAGCACAGGTCGATGCCGCCGCCGTGTAGATCAATGGTTTCGCCGCCGAAGGCTGCGTCGGCCATGGCGCTACACTCAAGGTGCCAACCAGGGCGGCCCTCGCCCCACGGGCTGGTCCAGTAGTTGCCTTTATCTTCGGCCTTGCGGCCTTTCCAGAGAGCAAAGTCGGTCACGGACTCGCGGTCATACTCATCGGCGTCGTTAACTTCGCCTGCGGAGTTTTCCACCTGGGTCTTCAATTCGCGCTGTTTGAGGCGAGAGAGGCGACCATAGTCTTCGAAGGAATTAACGCGAAAATAGACTGAGCCGTCATCGGTCGCGTAGGCATGGCCTTTTTTGATGAGCGTTTCAACTAGGGCGAGTTGTTGTGGAATGTGCGCCACGGCACTCGGCTCGATACTCGGCGGACGCATGTTGAGCGACTCACAGTCGGTGTGGAATTTGGCGGTCCATTTGGCGGTGAATTCGCCCAATGAAAGGCCTGCTTCGATCGAGCGGCGAATCGTCTTGTCGTCGACGTCGGTGATATTACGCACGTGCTTCACCTCAATGCCGTCGGCTTCCGCGACGCGGCGTAACACGTCCTGAATCAGAAAGGTGCGAAAGTTGCCGATATGCGCTGGGCCATACACGGTGGGGCCGCAGCAGTAGAATCGTAGCGCTTGGCCACTCGAGGGAGCCAGTGCTTTGATGGATCGGCTGAGGGTGTCGTAAAGTTGAACGGACATTTGATGAAGTGTGACGGTGAAAGAGTGTGAAGGTTAAAAAGTGGGACGAAGCGCGAGTCGCGCGTAGGTAGTCTGCGAGGTCTGCCGAGCTGAGCCCGCAGGGCTGAGTGAACTGATTGCCTTTTGGGCAAGTGACGGAAAAAAGAGGGAAAGTTAAAAAGGCAGAGTGAAGGGGGAAAACTAATGTGTGAAGATTGAAATTAAGATAAAAGAGTTCGGCTTGAAATGAGTGCAGGAATCGTCATGTTGCGCGTATGACTGCTTCTTCTGACTTCCGCTTGGACCTAATACATCGGCCACGTCGTATGCGCCGTACTGCTGCCTTACGTGCTTTGGCAAATGAAACGGAGTTACAGGTGCATCATTTAATTCAGCCGATTTTCGTGATTGATGGCGACGGTGCTGCGGAGCCGATCGAGTCGATGCCCGGTATTTCGCGTCTGACGATTCCGCTATTGATCGCGGAATGCCGTGGGCTGTTTACGTTGGGGATTCCAGCGGTGGCATTGTTCCCGAAGTTGGACGATTCGTTGAAGACCGACGATGGACGTGAGGCCTTGAACCCTGGCACGTTGGTGCTGCGGGCGATTCGGGCGATCAAGGCAGAGCTGCCGCAGATGGCGGTGATCACCGACCTAGCGCTCGATCCATATACGGTGCATGGCCACGATGGATTGTTCGATGTGCAGGCGGGCGATTTGGTCAATGATGCCACGGTCGAAATTCTTGCTGAGATGGCAGTGCTCGCCGCTGAGGCGGGCGCCGATTTTGTAGCTCCCTCGGACATGATGGATGGTCGTGTCGGTGCGATCCGCGCGGCTCTGGATGATAATCGCTTTGAGAGGACCAATATTATGGCCTATTCCGCGAAGTTTGCATCAGCCTTTTATGGTCCGTTCCGTGATGCCGTGGGCAGTGCAAGCAGCGCTGGCACACATCATTTGGATAAGCGCACATATCAGTTGAACCCCGGCAATCGTCGGGAGGCGTTGATCGAGGTGGCTCTGGATGAAGCGGAAGGTGCGGATGTGCTGATGGTCAAGCCTGCGGGCCCGTATTTGGACATCATCCGCGAAGTACGGGAGTCGACGGAGTTGCCAGTCGCGGCCTATCAGGTTTCCGGTGAATATGCACAACTTCAGGCGGCTGCGGAGCGGGGTTGGCTAAATCTGGAGCGTTGCCGAGATGAGTCATTGCTAGCGATTCGTCGGGCTGGGGCTGATATGATCCTGACTTATTTTGCGCGGGCGTATGCCGAGAGCGTCGCTGCGGGGTAAGCGCACAGGTGTACGGCAAAAGGAGGGGGGGGTGACTCGCCTTCGTGTTCTTTGAGTTTCGCGGGCGCGGGTGGCTGAGGATGTGCTGCGGGCGGGTTGGCCGCGCTGCTTTAGTGCGTGTCAGCCTTTGCGGCTCTTGTGTTTAGTCGCGAACTGCTGGCGACGAGCGAGTTCGCGCATGTCGATGGCTGGATCGTCGTCTTCGAAGATTTCTTGGCCAATAATGTGTTCGATGACGTCTTCCATCGTGATGACGCCTGAGATGGTGCCAAATTCATCGACTGCGACGCCGAGTTGTTGATGTTTCTTGAGGAAGATCTGCAGGGCATCATCGACTGTCGCGTTGTCAGGGATGTAAATAACTTCGCTGGTCATCGAAGAAATCGGTCGATCGTCTTCGTCTTTCGCCTTAGCGCTGAGGATGTCGCGGCGGCGGACGATACCCGTGATGTTTTCGGTTTCATCGCGGTAGGTTGGGATACGAGCAAAGGGAAGGTTGTTTTCTTTCTCGAATAAGGAGCCGACGGTTTCTGTTTCATCGATCGCGTAAAGCACGGTGCGCGGTGTCATGATGTGGTCAACAAGCACTTCATCGAGGCTTAGTGCGTTGTGAATCACCTCACGTTCATTCGAGGTGAGCGTGCCCTCCTTCGCGCTTTTCTCGGCGAGTAAGAGGATTTCTTCGTCACTATCGGTGGTAGTGTTAGCTGGTTTGAGTAATATGCGCACCAGCACCGCGACAATGTTAGACAGCGGGGCCATGATGGCGCAGACCCAAGTCAGCGGGTAGATCAATATCGGCTGTAGGGCTGGGCGATACAGCACGCCCATATTTTTGGGGATAATTTCTGAGAAAAACAGAATGGCGAGGGCCATTGCGGCGGAGACTTTAAACAGAATATTGGCATCTTCAGGCCAAATCTTAACCGCAAGCCCGCCGACCATGGTGGCACCGAGGGTATTGGCGATGGTGTTGAGGCTGAGGATCGCGGAGCTGGTCTCAGCCAGTTCGATCTTATACTTTTCCAGCTTTTCACCTCTTTTTGGGTGCGTTTTCTTGAGCCCTTCGATTTCAGCGGTGGTGGTGCTGAGGATCATCGCTTCCAGAATGGAGCACAGCGCGGAGACTCCGATCGTGAAGGCGATTGCTAGAGTGAAAGTAAGTATCATTAGAAGATGGCCAGTCGCTGAAAATAAGGGCATTTCGAGTGTCGTGATTGTTGGCCTGTTAAAAAGTATGTTGATTTAGGCGAGTGCGAATGTTCAAGCACATTCAGCTATTTTATCTGGGGTAATGTCATTGCGGGTATTTTGCGCTAAAGTCTTGACCAATAATAATACCAGCGGCTAGGCTTGGCTTACTTTTATTACTTCATTTTTTTCAATTGTATGAAATCCCCTATTTACGTTATTTCCGTTTTGGCACTCTCGCTTCTTTTTTCTGCATGTGCTTCTTTTGATGAGGGCAAGCCGCAGAAAGTGGTAATCGCTTCGTTTCCCGCGGAAGCGAGGGTTTATATTAATGGCAATGCGACTGGCATCACGCCATTGACTGTCAATCTTCCTCGCAAATTAAGCCACGAGATTCGTCTCGAAAAAGAGGGATACAATCCGGCGGTTAAATATTTTTCCCCAGTGTCGAATGACAAGAGTCAGAATTTCGTCCGTTTCGGCTTAGCGCTAGACCTCGGTTATTATCATGATCTAGAGCCCAGTGTCATGGAAGCGAAGATGAAGAGTGTCCTGGTGCCGAATTCGATTGGAGCAGATCCGTTCGAGCGTATGGCACAGCAAACACTCGAAGCTGACCGTCAGCTGGAAGCGGGTGAGATCACTCCGCTTGAGCATAAATATATCATTGAGCAAATTATCGAATTCTTCGAGTAGAAGAATTGACACTAGGCGATCTTCAGGGATTTTCATGTCTTATGACCGAACTACCTGCTGACTACCTATATACTAAAGATCACGAATGGATTCAGTTGCACGATGATGGCACTGCGACGATCGGGATTACCGATTATGCTCAAGAGAGCTTAGGCGATATTACATTTGTCGAGTTCCCTGAGTTGGGTGCGACGCTTGAAATTGGAGAGACCTTTGGTGTGGTCGAGTCGGTGAAAGCGGCATCTGATCTTTATATGCCTCTCGGCGGTGAAGTGATTGAAATTAATGAGGAAGTTGATTCCGCTCCGGAGCTGGTCAATCAGCAAGCGTTCACTCAAGGATGGCTGTTGAAAATCCGGCTGACCGACGATTCGCAAGTCGCCGATTTGATGAAGCCAGCGGCTTACGCTGAATTGATCTAAGTTCAAAGCGCACTCGTTTGATCGAGTGGTTGACGTTTTTTTAAGAAAGTGAGCAGTCTCGCTTTCTTTTTTGTTTCCTAAGGGTTAATCTACGCGTCATTTTTCGCATCCACCCATTAAATACGACAACAGCGAACACTTATGACGCAAACCCCCGAACCGACTGAGAACGATTGGACAATCGCCAATGCTGAAGACTATTATGGCCTTAAGCGCTGGGGCGGTGGGCATTTCTCGGTCGATGAGGATGGTTTTATGCTGGTGCACCCGTCACGTGATCAACGCAGTATTCGTATCCATGATATTGTCACTGAGGCGATTAGCAAAGGGCTCAGTCCGCCTCTGACGATCCGCATTCAGGATCTTTTACGCACACGCGTTGTTGATTTGAACGAGTTGTTCGCACAAGCCATCAAAGACGAGGACTATAACGGCAAGTATCGCGGCGTCTTTCCGATCAAGGTCAATCAACTACGCGAAGTGATCGAAGAGATCCAGGAAGCCGGTGAGGCGTTTAACTATGGCCTAGAGTGTGGCAGTAAACCTGAGCTGATGATCGCTCTGGCGATGCATAAAGACCTAATGTCTTTGATCATCTGCAACGGCTATAAAGATGATGAATTCATAAAACTCGCGCTCCAGGGTCGACGCCTCGGCAAAGAGATTTTCCTCGTAGTCGAGCAGCTCAGTGAGGTGCCACGCATCATTCAGTTGAGTAAGAAGCTCGGTGTGCGGCCGTTGATTGGGTTCCGCATCAAGTTGTCCACCTGTGGTGAGGGGAAGTGGGCGAGCTCTTCCGGTGAGGATGCCAAATTTGGCCTGACCAGTCCTGAGATTATCGATGCCACGCGCCGCCTCAAACGCGCGGGCTTGGGGGATTGCCTGCAACTCATTCATTTCCACATCGGCTCGCAGGTGCCCAATATTCAGACCATTAAAAAAGCCACAGTCGAAGCCACGCGCTTTTTCTGTGAGCTAAAAAAGATGGGCTTCCCTATGAGGCTGATGGATGTCGGCGGTGGTCTCGGAGTCGATTACGATGGCTCGCGCAGTAACTACGAGAGCTCGATGAACTACACCATGCGCGAGTATGCGCGCGATGTGGTCTATAATATTAAGACTGTTTGCACAGATGCAGGGGTCGAGGTGCCAGACATTGTAACGGAGAGTGGGCGATCGATTGTAGCGCCGCACTCGATCCTTGTCACCCGCGTCTGTGATCGTATTTCGAAAACTTCAGTCGATCCGAAGATCGCAAAGAAAAAGAAGCGCAACCTAATCTTGTGTGATCTTCAAGCAATTCTAGTGAACGAGCATGGCTCCAGCCCTTTGGAGCGCTACCACGATGCGCAGCAGAAGAAGGAAGAGGCCAATAACCTCTTTTCACTAGGCTATCTCGATCTCGCTGAAAAGGCTGAGGCCGATGCGACTTATTGGAAGATTTGCAAGCAGCTGGCTGAACAAAGTAAGGGTGAGGGCTATACGCCAGAAGAGTTAGAGTCGCTGCCGCAGATTATGGCCGAGCAATACGTGTGCAATTTTTCGGTCTTTCAATCGCTGATTGATCATTGGGCTTGCGATCAACTGTTTCCGATCGCGCCGCTGCATCGGCTCAATGAGTCGCCGGATGTCGATGTTACTTTAGTTGACATTACTTGCGATAGTGAGGGTAAAGTTTCCAAATTCACAGATGTAGAAGATGTGCGTAGCACACTTCGTTTGCATGAGCTCAATAAAAAGGATCCTTACTACTTAGGTATCTTTTTGGTCGGCGCTTATCAGGACATCATGGGCGATTTGCACAACCTCTTTGGCCGCGTGAATGAGGTGCATGTCTTCCTTGAAGACGATGAAGAGAACGGCTTCTACATTGAAGATAGTATCAAAGGCTTTACAGTGAACGACGTGCTCGGCTTCACGCAATACGATGGTCACATCTTGACGCGCCAATTGAAGAAGCAAATCGATCACGCCACCAAGTCCGACATCATCAAGCCGCGCGAAGGCACCCGTATGCTCGATGAATATGCAGAGATCCTTCGTGGGCATACTTACCTTTCGATGTAGGGAGAACAGCAACTCCTGGCGTAAAGCCAGTCGCTACAAATGAATCGTCGTTGTGAGCGGATTTATCCCGCGCTTAAATTGCGTATTCGGGTTTACCCGCGTTTTGGGTGAGGTCTTGCGAATACAGGATTACTTGATGATCATCATAGCGGATTTATGGATAACCTTCACACCAATGCATTGCTACTGAGCTTAAGAGACGCTCCCTTGCTCGTAGCTAATTTGACACAAGCTGCATCATTTGATCGTGCTCTGCTCGGCTTGCCAACTTCGGCTATGCACTTGAATCCGAATCAGAAACTTGGGCATTTATATGAGGACGCGCTGCATTTGCTTCTGAGCGCAGCAGATCAATTGGAAGTCTTGGCGGATCATGTGCAAGTATTCGATCGCAACCAGATCACCTTGGGAGAAATGGATTACATTTTACGCGATGTGCGCACCCAGCAGGTGTTTCAACTCGAACTGGCGGTTAAGTTTTATCTTGGCGTGCCGACTGCGGACGGTTGGGAATTCCCGGGTCCCGATCCACATGACAATTGGCAGCGCAAGTTACAGCACATGCGCACACATCAGTTGTCGCTGGCGCAACGCCCAGAGGCGCAGGAGCTTTTACGTGAGCGTTGGTGCTGTGGGGAGGTGGAGGTTCGTCAATTGATTTATGGCTGCATCTTTTATCCGATGGGAGCGGTGGAGTGTCCCTTGCCAGAAAGTCTGCGCCCAGATTGCCGAAAGGGGCGTTGGCTGTATGTGCAGGATTGGGAGCGTTTTTTTGCGGGAATCTCTGAGGTCTATATAGTTCCTAAACCACTGTGGCCGGTTGAGATGACTGTGGCGCTGCGCGAGTCATTGCCACGCGCATCCGTCTCAGCGTTACACGCCGCGAGCGCTCAACGCTGTGTTATGTTTGTGCTGCCGGATGCAGCGGAGCCGCATTTTTTAGTGCCGAATCTTTGGCCTGGGTAGTCACTGCTGTAATCAATTCACCCGCGCTCTTGCGCTCTTCTGCGGGTGCCTTTATAGGTACGGTTTATATTTATGAAATCGTTGTCGCCAACACATGCTGATTCGATCTCCGTCAAAGGGGCGCGTGAGCATAATTTAAAGAATATCAGTCTTAAGATTCCGCGTAATCAATTGGTGGTGATCACCGGGGTCAGCGGTTCGGGCAAGTCGTCGCTCGCATTTGATACGATTTATGCGGAGGGCTATCGGAAGTATATTGATAGTCTATCGACCAAGGCGCGCATGGTGCTGGAGCAAATTCCGCGACCAGATGTGGATTTTATTCAAGGCTTGTCGCCAGTGATCGCGCTGGAGCAACGCACTGGCTCTGGCGGGAGCCCGCGTAGCACGGTGGCAACCGTCACGGAGATTGCGGATTTCAGTCGGGTGCTGTGGGCGGTCTGCGGCACGCCGTATTGCCCGAAAGATGGCGGTTTGATTGAGCGGCGCTCGATGGATGATTGTTTGACGCGTGTGTTTACTGAGCCTCAGAATAGTCGCTTGATGATCCTTGCGCCTTGGATGATTACCAAGCCCGCTATTTTACGAGAGGAATTACCACGCTTGCAGCAACGCGGCTTTCAGCGTGTGCGAATCAACGGCGCGGTGCGACGTTTAGACGAGCCCGATTTGATCGATTCCAAGGCCTCGGAGATCGTGGTCGAGATTGTGGTGGATCGTATCGTGTTAAAGGCGGATCAACGCAGCCGTTTAGCGGACTCGTTAGATCTTGCTTTTAGTGAGGGCGGTGATCGGGCGATTATATTGATCGCGGATAAAGCTGCGAAGGCTGGCTGGCGCGAGTTGCCGCTGAGTAATCGTCTAGCCTGTGTAACTTGTGGGGATGTATATGATTCGATCTCGCCGAGGCATTTCTCGTGGAATCATGCCGAAGGAGCCTGCTCTGAATGCGGCGGACTGGGAGAGACGCTGCAATTTCAACCCGAGCTGTTAGTGCCGGACCCGTTGAAGACTGTCAAGGAGGGTGCCATTAAGCCGTGGCGTCTCGGCTCAAAGCAGATGATCATTAAGCGAAATGCCATCTTGAAGCAATTGGCTGAGCAGTTGCCATTTGATCCGGATGTGGCGTGGGAAGAATTGGCTGCTGAGGTACAGGCGCAAATTTTGCATGGCACGGGCAGCCGGCAGTTTAGCTTTAAGTTGAAAGGGGGCAACTCGAAGCCAGAGGCGATCGAGTTTGCTGGCGTGCTGGCTGACCTAGAGAACATGCGGCTCACCACGACGAGCGACGGATTGCGTGCGCGACTGATGGCCTATCAAACCAGCAGCGTCTGCGAGACTTGCAATGGCCGACGCCTGCGGCCATCGAGTTTGAGTGTGTTGATCGAGGGCGTGTCGATTGCAGACTTTTTGTGCTTATCGTTGCACGATGCGCAGGCATTTGTGGCGAAGTTAGAGTCGAGTGGAGATTACTCAACGGTCAGCGATGCGATTCATGGTTTGGCCGAACGCTTGTCTTTCCTGAATGAGGTGGGTCTGAGTTATTTAACGTTGAATCGTAGCTATACCACTTTGAGCGGCGGCGAGGCGCAGCGTGTGCGCTTAGCGACTCAGCTCGGTATGTCTCTGATCGGAGTGGTGTATATTTTGGATGAGCCGAGCATCGGGCTGCACCCACTAGATAATCGCCGTCTGATTCAGACTTTGCTCGGGCTGCGAGATCGGGGTAATTCCGTGGTCGTGGTCGAGCACGATGGCGACACCATGCGCGCGGCTGATCATTTGATCGAGCTCGGGCCTGGTGCGGGTGTGGAGGGCGGCGAGTTGATTTTCGAAGGTGTTCCACAGGCATCGTATACTGCAGGGACGAGTCGCTCCGGGCCGTTTTTGAGTGGGCGGCAACGCGTGGAGAAATGTGTCGATTCCTTGCCGCCGACCAACGATTGGTTGACCGTCAAGAAGGCAACCGAGAACAATCTGAAGTCAGTCGATGCAGCGTTTCCAGTCGGTTTATTAACAGTGGTTTGCGGATTGTCGGGCTCGGGTAAGAGCACTTTGGTCAATGATATTTTGGCGAAGGCCGCAGCGTTTAAATTGAACCGAGCGAAGTCGATTCCAGGTAAACATGCAGGCGTCCAAGGCTTGGATCATTTTACCTCAGTGGTGCAGGTGGATCAGTCTCCGATCGGTCGCAGTCCGCGCTCGAATCCAGCGACTTATACCAAGTTGTTTGATCAATTGCGCGATCTGTATGCGAAGTGTTCGCTGGCGAAGATCCGAGGTTATAAGCCGAGCCGCTTCAGTTTTAATGTGTCGGGTGGCCGCTGCGAGCGCTGCAAGGGCGATGGGGTGATCAAGCTCGATATGCAATTTATGGCAGACGTGTATTCGGAATGCAACAGTTGCCATGGTCAGCGCTATAATCGTGAGACTTTGGATGTGCGCTTTAAGGGCTTTAGCATCGCCGATGTGCTGGCAATGAGTGTCGACGAGGCGTTGGCAATTTTTGATAAGCAGCCGCGCATTGCTGAGAAACTGCGAACTTTGTCGGATGTAGGCCTAGGCTATATTAAGCTCGGCCAACCTGCGACGACCTTATCTGGCGGTGAGGCGCAGCGGATTAAACTTTCGCTAGAGCTGAGTAAACGCCAGCAAGGCGAAACGCTTTATATTTTGGATGAACCCACCACGGGACTGCACTGGTTGGATGTGCAACGTCTGATGGATCTGCTCTTCAAACTGCGCGATGCTGGCAACACGATCCTAGTCATTGAACATGACCTCGATGTCATTCGCTTAGCAGACTGGATCATTGAGCTGGGACCTGAGGGTGGCGGTGGTGGTGGCGAACTTGTATTCGCGGGTGATGTCGCCACCTTTGAAGAAGGCAACGAGACGCCGACACAGCAGGTGTTTGGTGGTTGATTCCTTCGTGGAGGGCAACGCTCCGTCGTTGCCGCCTAATTAGGCTAATCCTGATGGCCACATTTGGAAATGACAGAGCATTTCCCTCCAATAATGCAATTAATCTCTACCCAAGGCCTTCTCCACATCCGCGCCGCTAGGTGATTGAAAAGCGCTGAGCTGAAATTCGGGGAGGATCGAGAGCAGGTGATCGAATATGTCGCCTTGGATGTCTTCAAAGTTGGCCCATGCGGTGTCGTTGGCAAAGGCGTAGATCTCGATCGGTAGACCCGTCTGGGTTGGCGCGAGTTGGCGCACGATGAGCGTCATGCCGCTTTGGTGAATCTTCGGGTGGTTGCGTAAGTAGGCGACGCAGTAGGCGCGGAAGGTACCAAGGTTGGTGAGGCGGCGGCCGTTGATGAGTTCGGAAAAGTCGTCTGCAACGTCGGCGTTGTATTTTTGAATGTTTTCGAGTTTCGTTTCAAGGTAGGGCCGTAGGATACGGATGCCTTCGAAGCGTTTGAGCAGTGTTTCGTCGGCAAACTGTATGGTACGCAGGTCGATGTTGAGCGAGCGCTTGATGCGGCGGCCACCAGACTCGCTCATGCCGCGCCAATTTTTAAAGGAGTCGGAGATGAGCGCGTAAGTCGGTACCGTGGTGATCGTTTTGTCCCAATTCTGCACTTTGACGGTGGTCAGGGATACGTCGATCACGTCGCCATCGGCACCGCGCCCAGGCATTTCGATCCAATCGCCAACCATGACCATGTTGTTGACCGAGAGTTGGAAGCCCGCGACTAGGCCGAGAATGGCATCCTTAAAAATGAGCAGTAGGATGGCAGTGACTGCACCAAGCCCAGAGAACAAGACGAGAGGGGATTTGCCGAGGATGGCTGAGAGGATAAAAATGCAACCGATGAGGTTGATCACGAGCTTTGCGGCTTGGATGAAGCTTTTGGCAGGGAAGCGCCTGCCGACAGGGAGTTGATCCCAAATAGAGCGGCAGAAGTTGAGCAGACCGTCGATGATCAGGAGGACGATGACGACAAGGTAGGCGTTTACGACGACTTGGCAAAAGGCGATGAGCTGTGGGTGGGTTTCAAACAGTGTCGGCGTGAAGATGTGTATGATCGCTGCTGGGACAATATGTGAGCAGCGTATGAGAACACGCTGCTCTGTGAGCTGATCATCCCATTTGGCCCCAGATTTATGAATCAATGGGTGGATGACTGAGGTGATGATGCGCTTGGCAGCGTAGTTGGCTAGCCAAGCGAGTATCGCGAGGTAAAGGGCCGATAAGACCAGTCCCAAAATTCCTGCCATCTCGGCGCCGAGTTTAAACTGTAGGAGCCAAGTAGAGATATTTTCTGCAGACATAAAAAGAGTGATGAGGAATTCGTTGCACTATTACAATCATAGAGGCGTGGATGTTTGGGTGTTTTGTTGGATTGGCTTGCCTGAACTGGGTGGCTTCCTTCATACTGGTCCAAATGCGGCTCCTTTTCATTCTTAGCTATGTATTCATATCCTTTTCATTTGAGGCGATAGCGAACGCGAGTGATTCATTCGTGGTTCAGCGTATTCTTGAGCGCTATACGGAGACCTTAGGTGGGCCGCGATCGGCGGCGGCATTGTCCTCGCTGAGTATTGAGGGATCTCAAGTTCAGGATGGAACGAGCTATCAATTTTCGATGCGCAAGAAGCGACCAAACTTGATTCGTTATAGTTTGACCGTGGGGGAAGCGTCAATCTCCTGCGGCTTTAATGGTCGTCAAGGCTGGCAGCACACTAAGGTCGAAGAAGCGGTGACGATTGAAGATTTGTCGACGGATCAACTCTCAGCACTTCGTAGTGAGGCTGATTTTGACAGTCCCTTGATTCGTCACTTGGAGAAGTCGTGGAATCAGATCTCGCTTGTTGGTCGTGAGCAACTTGGTGATACGTACGTTAATGTGTTGGAGGTGAAGAAGTTTCTTAGGCCTTTTGTGCGCTACTACCTAAATCCAAGTAGTGGGCTGATTCTTAAACGTGTGCAAATTCATCCGGATGGAACGTCCGGCTTAGAGACACAGTATCGGGATTACCGCGAGATCGATGGTTATCAGTTTGCATTCAAGGTCGAAAATCGAATCGGAGACCAGCTGGTGTCACTCGTTAAGATCGAGACGATTGAGGTGAACCCTGGCTTGTTGAGTTTCTATTTTGAGAAGCCGAACAACTGATTTGGCAAACATTCCACTGTATTAGACCAAGAGTGTGGCGCATATACTAGGGCTGCACCCAGCGAAGCAGGTCTCGACTAGGCTTCATGCCAAATAACCAAGTGTACTGCACACTAGTTGTGTCTGATATTTTCATCGTCCAGGCCGCCTTTTAATCGAATGTCGAGCTTGAGGCGTTCGATCTCGGATTGTAGGAAATTGGTAAATTTCTCGTAGCGTGGCACTATGCCGCGCGTTTCTAGCAGCTCCTGCTTGAGCGGCGCAGACGAGCAGAGCGTGTAGATCGCTAGATCGAGCGCGTTTCCTGGTTCGATGATGTTAGCTAGGAATTGCAACACCTCCTTGGGAATGTCTGCGCCGAGTCGACGCTGGGTTTGGATCAGGCTCAGTAGTCGTCTGTTCAGCGCTGTGATCTGGTCCTCCGAGCCGCCTGATTCACTGAGGATTTGACGAATTCGGGCTGTGCGGTAAGGGTCTTCGCTGACGATCGCTTCGAGCTCGACGCGGGCGAGTCCTTGCAAAACCAAATTTAAGCTGCCGTCAGAATTCTTTTTGCAGGCCCGTACGACGCCAATCGCTGCGATCGAGTAAGGCGTTTCGGAGTGGATCGCGTCTTCGCTGCGTTCGTCAAGTGTAGCGACTGCGAAAATGCGGTCGTTGTTGAGCACGTCGCTGAGCATCTCTTTGTAGCGTGGTTCAAAAATGTATAGCGGCATCATCGCCTGCGGAAAAAGCACGGCACTGCTGAGTGTCATGACGGGGACTTCGGTTGGGATTGCGCTGTTTTCAATCATGGCTGGTAGTTTGATCGTTGTTCTCGGTGTTGGTCTAGTTCCACTCATCAGGATGCATCTTGGCGTGATCAGGTTCTGGAGTCTCGGCGTAGTAAACCGCCATGCGGAAGTAGCGCATACGATCACCTGGTATGTCTTGGTTCTTTAACTTGGCCTCCTCGAATAATACCTCGGGGGCCCGACCTTGGAGCTCGTAGATTTCGCAAATGCCGATGTCGATGAAGTTGCGCGTAGTTGCGACATCCATGCGTGGGATACGCATGAGCGGCGAGTTAAGCGCCTCATAGTCGACCTTCTTTTTTTTCTTTAGCGGGAGCATTGACCACAATTGAAGCTATAATTTTACGAAATGCAACCAGTTCGGGGCAGCGCGTTGATTTTTGTGTCACAGTGAGGGACAGTGCCTAGTTCGTGTGACACAGACTGTGACATAGTGGCGCTGATTATTGTGCTCTGTGGTCATTGGAATTCTATTGATATATGTTAAAGTTGTTGATAATAAGTTGCTTATGTTAATTATTCACTCATGGCATCGAATTTGCTTTAAGGTTGGCATGGCTAAAATAATTGGAATCGACTTAGGCACGACAAACTCCTGCATGTCCGTAATGGAAGGCGGCGAGGCTGTTGTTATACCAAATTCGGAGGGTGCGCGCACCACTCCTTCTGTTGTGGCGTTCGCTAAAAATGGCGAACGTCTCGTAGGTCAGGCTGCAAAACGCCAGGCTGTAACAAATCCGAGTAACACGATCTTCTCCGCGAAACGCTTCATCGGACGTAAGTTCTCTGAAGTCCAGGAAGAGGCTAAGAGTCTACCTTACGAAATCGTTGAGGGCAAGAATGGCGACGCTTACATCGAGTGTGAGGTTAAGGGCAAGAAGGAGCAGTTCGCTCCAGAGCAGATTTCTGCGATGATCTTGCAAAAGCTCAAGTCTGACGCCGAAGCATACCTCGGCGAAAAAGTCACAGAGGCGGTGATCACTGTGCCTGCTTACTTCAATGATGCGCAGCGCCAAGCCACTAAAGATGCTGGGCAGATCGCGGGTCTCGAAGTGAAGCGTATCATCAATGAGCCGACTGCTGCGGCGCTCGCTTATGGTCTTGATAAAGGTCAAGACGAAGTGATCGCGGTGTATGACCTAGGTGGTGGCACGTTTGATGTGTCGATCCTCGAAATCGGCGACGGTGTCTTCGAAGTGAAGGCCACTCACGGTGACACGCACCTCGGTGGTGATAACTGGGATAGCACATTGATCGACTACCTCGTTGAAGATTTCAAGAAGGAGCAAGGTATGGACCTTCGCACTGACAAGATGGCACTACAGCGCCTCAAGGAAGAAGCAGAAAAGGCGAAGATCGCACTGTCCTCGACTCAGAGCACAGACATCAATCTCCCGTTCATCACTGCAGACGCCAGCGGACCGAAACACCTAAACATTCAGCTGACTCGTGCTAAGCTCGAGCAGATCTGTGATTCGCTCTACCAGCGCACTATCGCTCCTTACAAAGAGTGTCTCAAGGACTCAGGGCACACGACATCTGAAATCGGCGAGCTTGTGCTTGTTGGTGGTATGACACGTGCGCCTAAGGTAGTTGAAATTGCGACTGGGCTCACGGGCAAGGCACCACACCAAGGTGTGAACCCTGACGAAGTGGTAGCAATTGGTGCTGCGATTCAAGGTGGCGTGCTGCAAGGTGATGTGCGTGACGTGCTTCTCCTCGACGTCACTCCGCTCACACTTGCAATCGAAACTGCAGGTGGTGTAGCAACTGCTATGATTGAGCGTAACACCACAATCCCGACTAAGAAGAGCCAAACATTCTCTACCTACGCAGACAATCAAACTGCTGTGGACGTCAAGGTGCTTCAAGGTGAGCGCCCGATGGCGAAGGATAACAAGACACTTGGCAACTTCCGTCTCGACGGTATCCCTTCCGCTTCTCGTGGTACTCCTCAGATTGAAGTGACTTTCGATATCGATGCTAATGGTATCCTTAACGTCAGCGCTAAGGATCAGGGCACTGGTAAAGAGACGCACATCACCATCTCTGGTTCGTCCGGTCTCGATAAGGATGAAGTCGAAAAGCTCAAGCGCGAAGCCGAAGCACACGCGACCGAAGACGAAGCCCTCAAGGCTGGCGTCGAAGCACGTAACGAACTCGATAACATCGTCTACCAGTCTGAGAAGCAGATTACTGATCTTGGCGACAAGATCCCTGCGGATAAGAAGACTGAGCTCGAAGAAGCAATCGCAGAAGGTAAGGCCGTTCTTGAAAACCAAGACGCTGATGTCGATGCATTGAAAGCACCGAAGGAAAAGATCAATGCGATCATGCAATCCTTCGCTGAAGAAATGTATAGCCAGCAAGCTGCTGAAGGCGCAGCTGCAGGATCAGAAGGTGCTGAGCCAACTGGTGACGCCGCGACCGATGCAAAGCAAGCTGAGGGTGAAACAGTTGACGCTGACTTCGAAGTCGTCGATGAAGACAAGAAATAATCTTATTCAAGAGGTGCGTATGAACGACTGGTTGATGCGCACCTTTTTTAATCAACCAATTCTCCAAACAATAAATAAATAAATAATACTATGAAGATCAAACCACTCGGTGAACGCGTTCTATTGAAGCGCATTGAAGAAGATGAACAAGTCCGCGGCGGCATCATTATTCCTGATTCCGCTAAGGAAAAGTCTCAGGAAGCTGAAGTTGTAGCACTTGGCACTGGCAAGAAAGACGAGAACGGGAAAATAATCCCTTTTAATGTCAAGAAAGGCGACAGAGTTCTCCTTCCAAGCTACGGTGGCACACCTGTCAAAGTCGACGGTGTTGAATACATCTTGATCGAGGAAGATAGCATCCTCGGCGTCATCGCTTAAGCGATTTGTCTCACTTATTTAATACACAAAATTCCAAAGAAATAACATATTATGGCTAAGCAAATCTTATTTGATGAAGCAGCACGCAAGAAGATCCTTAAAGGGGTCGAAACACTTTCACGTGCAGTTAAAGTAACACTCGGACCGAAGGGACGTAATGTTCTGATCGACAAAAAATTCGGCGCCCCGATTGTCACAAAGGACGGTGTCACCGTTGCTAAGGAAATCGATCTTGCTGATCCTTTCGAAAACATGGGTGCACAAATGGTGCGTGAAGTGGCTTCCAAAACTGCAGACTCTGCAGGTGACGGAACCACTACAGCAACAGTTCTGGCTGAAGCGGTTTACCGCGAAGGCATCAAGAACGTAGCTGCTGGTGCCAACCCGATCTACCTTAAGCGTGGTATTGATAAGGCAGTTGCTGCTGCAACTTTAGCTTTCGCGAGGCAGAGCAAGAAGGTAAAAGACCGCGAAGAAATTCGTCAGGTTGCGACTGTTTCTGCGAACTGGGATTCTGAAATCGGCGACATCATTGCAGACGCAATGGACCGCGTTGGTAAAGACGGTACCATCACTGTTGAAGAAGCAAAAGGTATCGAAACATCCCTCGACGTGGTCGAAGGTATGCAGTTCGACAAAGGCTACCTTTCTCCTTACTTCTGCACAGATGCAGAGTCTCAAGAAGTTAACTTCGACGACGCACACATTCTGATCAATGAAAAGAAGATCAGCAGCCTCAACGAAATTCTTCCTTTGCTTCAGCTTGTTGCTAAGACTAACAAGCCACTTCTCATTATTGCAGAAGACATCGAAGGCGAAGCACTTGCTGCACTGGTGGTGAATAAGCTCCGTGGCACATTGAACGTAGCTGCTGTGAAGGCTCCTGGGTTCGGTGATCGTCGTAAGGCAATGCTCGAGGACATCGCGGTTCTCACTGGCGGTCGTTGCATCACTGAGGATCTCGGCATCAAGCTTGAGAATGTTCAGCTCAGTGACCTCGGTAGTGCAAAGCGTATCTCGATTGATAAAGAAAGCACAATCATCGTCGAAGGTGGCGGTAAGAGCTCCGACATCCAAGGCCGCGTTAAGCAAATTCGTCGTCAGATCGAAGCAACTACTTCCGACTACGATCGTGAGAAGCTGCAAGAGCGTCTAGCTAAGATCGCTGGTGGTATCGCTGTCATCAACGTTGGCGCACAAACTGAGCCGGAAATGAAGGAGAAGAAGGACCGCGTTGACGATGCATTACACGCGACTCGCGCTGCTGTTGAAGAAGGTATCCTACCCGGTGGTGGTGTCGCACTTCTTCGTGCTGCTAAGTCAATCGAGAAGGCTGCTGCTGAACTTGAAGGCGACGAGCAACTCGGCGCACTCATCGTTCGCCGTGCGATCGAAGCTCCGCTTCGTCAGCTTTGCCTCAATGCAGGTGTTGAAGGTTCACTCGTCGTTTCTGAAGTTCTCAAGTCGAAGGGCTCGAAGGGCTACAACGTCGCGACTGGCGAATACGTTGACCTGCTTGCAGCTGGTATCGTTGATCCAGCCATGGTAACTCGCACAGCGCTTCAAAACGCTGGTTCGGTTGCTGGTATGCTCCTCACCACTGAGTGCATGATCACAGACGCTCCTGAAGAAGGTGGCGCACCTGCTGGTGGTGGCATGCCTGACATGGGTGGCATGGGTGGCATGGGCGGCATGATGTAATTCCTCTGGGGATTTCATCTGCTCAACACTTAGCACATCATTATTACAAAGCCTCGACTGGCAACAGTCGGGGCTTTTCTGTGTGTGAAGGTCTACCCGTTGGTGGGCCAAGCTAAAGACGAGGCGAATGGTACGCAGCTGGAAATTGGCGATGCATTGCAGTTGTTTGCGGACTTCGAGTGTGTAGCCGCACGAGATGGAATCGCCAATTAGTAAAACACGCGGCAATTTAGGATTATCCAGTAGATAGTCCTAAGCAGTTTCAATTTCATTGAATTTGTATTTTTTGTAATCTTTGAGGTGAAAAACGCCTAAGTTGGGCTCCAATACACTTCCCCATGTGAGTTCTTTAGCAGTTATTCGTTTTTTCGATCGTAGTCGATTTTTTCCTGATTTCTGAGTATGGGATGTTTTAGATACGCTTCTGGTTTAAGTGTAAATTGAACCACATCCACCCAGTTGGATTACAACGATTTCGGTGTTTCAATCTGTATATTATCTCCAACCTGTTTGAAGCTGAGCTTGTTGGCACCTTGTAACGGCGTGATTGATTGCACATTTGTTATTCCTTTAATCTGTAGCGTGGTATCCTTTCCTTCGCTTTGATCTTCATGGAAATCGACCCTGCCACGAATGTATTTGTAGGTGAGTATCCTAAATATATATCTGACGTTTTCGCGTGCAGTTGCCTAGTGCGAGGTGATTTGCCCCCTTGAGCAGCGGATGGCAATCCGTCACAGCCTCGCGATTAATCCACATCCAATCGGGAATTACCTATGTTTGCATACGCTTTATTGGATGTAATTTCGGCTCTAATATCCTGTTCTTTATTACGTGCGTCTTGGGCAGTGGTAGAGCAACAAAATGTGCCATCGGATCCGACTAATAAGAAAGAGGGGCTGCCTCTAGTAACACGGAACACGCCGCACTTTCGGCGTTTGCCCGAATTGGAGCTGGTTGAACATTAATAGGGTGTGCAGCCGCGCCTAGCCGCGCATTTTGTGGTTTCAGATGTTCCCGAGGACCGTGGCGTCGTTGCTTGCAACGGCCATCAGCAGTGTGAGGATGATCGCAATGAGGCCGTTGCAAGCAACGACGCCACGATCAAGCACTTATTCTTTCTCACTAGTCGCTTTGCACCGCGGTTCATTGCTTTGCACCGCGGTTCATTGTTTCGCAAAGCGAAACCTAAGTACTAACTGCTTCTGGTGCATCTTTTTCGACCTTCAAATTGTCGATAATAAAGGTCTGGCGATCAGGAGTGTTCTTGCCCATGTAGAAGGTGAGCATGTCCTTAATCGTCATACTTTTGCCGATGATGACTGGATCGAGGCGGATGTTCTTGCCAATGAAGTGGCCGAATTCGTCGGGGGAGATCTCGCCCAGGCCTTTGAAACGGGTGATCTCTGGCTTGGGCTTACATTCCTCCATTGCTGCAATGCGTTCCTCATTGCTGTAGCAGTAGCGGGTGATCTTCTTATTGCGCACGCGAAACAGCGGTGTTTGCAAAATGTGCAGGTGCCCTTGCTTGATCAGCTCAGGGAAGAATTGCAGGAAGAAGGTGATGAGCAGCAGACGGATGTGCATGCCATCGACGTCGGCATCGGTCGCGATCACGACATTGTTGTAGCGTAGATCTTCGATGCCGTTCTCGATGTTGAGTGCGTCTTGCAGTAGATTGAATTCCTCGTTTTCGTAAACGACTTTTTTAGTCAATCCGAACGAGTTAAGGGGCTTACCCTTGAGTGAGAAGACCGCCTGTGTGTTCACATCGCGTGCCTTCGTGATCGAACCAGAAGCAGAGTCGCCCTCGGTAATGAAGAGGGTGGATTCGAGGCGGCGGTCTTTCTTGGAGCCAAGATGAACGCGGCAATCGCGCAGCTTTTTATTGTGCACCTTATTCTTGCGAGCGCGGTCTTTGGCCAGTTTTTGAATCCCTTTAAGTTCCTTGCGGTTGCGCTCTGATTCTTGGATTTTCTTAACCAAAATATCCGCCGTCTCGGGATTGCGGTGCAGGTAGTTGTCCAGCGCTTGCTTGATGTAGTTGATCAAAAAGGTGCGCACGGTAGGGCCTTTCGGTCCCATCTCAGTTGAGCCAAGTTTGGTTTTGGTCTGCGACTCGAATACGGGCTCTTCGACTTTGATCGCCACCGCAGCGCAGATCGAGGTGCGTATATCCACGGCGTCGAAGTCCTTTTTGAAGAAATCTTTAATGGTCCTGGCTAATGCTTCGCGGAAGGCTGCGAGGTGGGTGCCACCCATGGTGGTGTGCTGACCATTGACGAATGAGTAGTAGTCCTCGCCGTAAGAGTCGTTGTGTGTGAAGGCTATTTCGATATCGGTATCGCTGAGGTGGATCATCGGATACATCGGCTCGCCATCCAGCTTATTCTTGAGCAGGTCTTTGAGGCCGTGCTCGGATTTAAATTTTTTGCCGTTGTAGAGGATCGTGAGCCCGCGATTCAGGTAGGCGTAGTTCCAGAGCATGTCTTCGACGTAGTCGTCGCGGAAGCGGATGACGCCAAAGATTTCAGGGTCTGGATCGAAGCGTAGCGCTGTGCCGTTTTCTGCGCCCTTGGCTGATTTGTCTTTCTTGTCTTCGCTCAGGACTTCGCCTTGGGAGAACGTTACCGATCGGGTCACGCCCTCGCGGTAGGCCTGCACTTGGAATTCCGAAGAGAGGGCGTTGACCGCCTTGATGCCGACACCATTCAGGCCAACCGACTTCTTGAATGCCTCGGAGTCGTATTTCGCGCCCGTGTTGATCTTGGACGCGCAGTCCTTGAGTTTGCCGAGTGGGATGCCGCGGCCGTAGTCGCGCACTGCCACGTGTGTGCCGTCTATATTGACCTCAATCACCTTGCCGTTGCCCATGACGAACTCGTCGATCGAATTGTCGATCACCTCTTTGAGCAGAATGTAGATACCGTCGTCAGAAGAGGAGCCGTCGCCGAGCTTGCCGATATACATCCCCGGGCGCAGGCGGATGTGTTCTTTCCAGTCGAGAGACTTGATGCTGTCTTCAGTATATTTAGCGGACATTTAGGTGTAGGAAAAGTGGGAAGGTTTAAAAGCGGGAAGGTGTGACGGAGCGTGAGTAGCGCGGAGATGGTGAATCGGAACGATTTGCCCCGCAGGGGTGAGTGAAGTGGGTGCCCTTGGGGCGACTGAAAGAAGAAATTAGGTCAGAAGGTAGAAAAGAAAGAACAGAGGGTAAGTGGTCAATTTGAACGTCGAACGCCGAACGTCCAACTCCGAATTTTGAAATTTTAAGGGATTCGGCGAGTCTTCTAAAGAGTGAGGTCTAGCTGTAGCCACGTCGCTTTGTTATGCCCTTGGGTATTGCCGACGTGTCTGGCTCGGCTAGCAGAAACTTCGTGGATAGAAAAAATGCCGGGCAGACTTGATGATATTGCAGGCAAAATGTCTGTGCTATTTTGTGATGCTGTGGCGAGTGTGATTAACTTTGGATAGAATCTTGCTTTGATCCTTATATCCTATGTCTTTATGGGATATGCATGTGAGCGGCATAACTCCTGGTGAGATTTTGAAGGAAGAGTATTTGGATGCGTTGGAGCTATCGCAAAATGCGTTGGCGCGGGCGATTGGTGTTACGCCGCGTTCGGTGAATGAGATCGTTCTAGGGCGTCGATCGATTACGGCGCCGATGTCGATTCGACTGGGGGCCTATTTTCGGCAGAGCCCGCGCTTCTGGCTGAACCTGCAAACCGAGTGTGATATTCGCAAGGCGTTGAGGGATGAGAAAAAATTGACTTCAGGAATCATCCCAATGGAAGCCGTCGCAGAGGATCAAGGGACATACGGCGTACGATTCGTTCGTTCGCAGATCGCGCAACCCGTCAATTATGGGAGACGGAGAAGTCCCAGGTGTATGGGCAATTTGCCAGAGCCGCACTGCGGAAGCTGATGCAGCCCAATGCCGCGGAGCACTTAGATGATTTTAAGATGCCGCCGGGGAATCGCTTGGAGGGTCTCAAGGCGGATCGACTCGGGCAGCATTCGATTCGGATCAATCAGCAATGGCGTATTTGTTTCGTTTGGAACGAGGGAGGCGCATGCGACGTCGAGATCGTTGATCACCATTGAGGAGTGAGATTAGAGGGCTGAGACTTAAGGTGAGGACCGAGGCATGAGGTCTGAAATATGAATATTGGCCAAATCACTGAGCCTTAGCCTTACTAGAATAACAGACAGGACGGAGGTCTGCCGGAGATGGCGTAGCAATGTGGCTATCACAGATAGGTATATCTGTGTTACAGTGCGTTGAGCTCAACCAGCTTCGCCATGATTGCCTTTTGCGCGTGCAGGCGGTTTTCGGCTTCGTCGAAGATGATGCTTTGTGGGCTATCGAGGACCTCTTGGCTGACTTCTTGGCCGGCGTGGGCGGGTAGGCAGTGGAGGAAGTAGGCGTTTGGCTTTGCGAGTGCAAGCAACTCGGCGTTCACTTGATACGGGGCCATTTCCTTTAGGCGCTGTTCGGCCTCGGCTTCGTCGCCCATTGATACCCAGACATCAGTGTAGATTGCGTCGGCATCTTTACACGCTTCTTTAGGGTCGTCGGTGTAAGTGAAGTTGACTGGTAGGCCTTCGGCTTCGAGAGCATCGACTACGGGCTGCTTCGGCTCAAAGCCTTTTGGGCCAGACACGACTATTTCCATGCCAAACATCGCGGCAGTGAGAATCCATGAGTTGGCCATATTACAGGCGCTGTCTCCGAGGAAGGCGACCTTCTTGCCCTTGAGCGTGTTGATGTCGACGGCGTCTGGCGAGTAGCGCTCCAGCAGTGTGAAGATATCGGTGTAGAGCTGGCACGGGTGATTAAAGTCAGTCAGGCCATTGATGATCGGCATGGTGGCATGCTTTGCGAACTCTTCGATAATTGAGTGTTGGTAGGTCCGGATCACCAGACCGTGCAAGTAGCGTGACAATACCTTGGAGCTGTCTTCAACCGTTTCGCCACGGCCAATCTGTGTCTGCTGGGAGTTGAGCACGATCGGGTACCCGCCGAGCTCGTTAATGCCGACCTCGAAGGAGACGCGTGTTCGTGTGCTGCTCTTGTAGAAGAGTAGGCCCCAGGATTGCTTGTTCAATGCTGCCGGTGTGTTGAACCGGTCGTCTTTGAATACTTTGGCGAGTGAGAAGACTTCTTGCGCTTGTTCGAGTGTGAAGTCGGTGACTTTTAGAAAATGGTGCATCTTATTAAGTGTGAAAGTTTAAAGGTATGAAGGTGTGAAGGTATTAAAGTAGAAAGGAGTGAAAGTCGGAAGGTTAGCCCAGTTCAGCAAAGACTTCGTCGAGGATACGGGTGCTCTCGGCGAGTTGTTTAAGGGTAGCTGTGAGTGCGGGTAAGAGACGGATGGTGTTGTGGCCTGCTGGCACGATGAGCAGACCCTTATCCCGTGCTGCGATCGTGACCGCGCTGCTGTCGGCATGGAGTGCCAAGCCGACCATGTAACCAGCACCCCGCATGCCAGCTAAGTGTTGGGGATACTTTTCGACCAAACCTTGAATGGCTTCGTGCCAAATTGCGCCGTTGGCTGCCACTTCATGCAGCAGGTTGTCTTGTTCGATAATGTCGAGCGTCGCGTTAGCAGCGGCGCAAGCCAGTGGCGAGCCGCCAAAAGTGGTGCCGTGCGAACCGGGCTGGAATAACTCAGCATAAGGCTCCGCGACCCAGATCGCTCCGATAGGGAAGCCGCCGCCGAGGCCCTTGGCCATACCGATTGCGTCTGGCTTAACGCCGCTTTTCTCAAAAGCAAAGAAGTGTCCACTCCGACCGATGCCACATTGGACTTCGTCGAGCATGAGCAGTGCGCCCCGTTCGGTGCAGAGTGCCCGTAGTTCCTTTAGGAAGCTGTCTTCGGCTGGGAAGACGCCGCCTTCGCCTTGTATAGATTCGATGAATACAGCGGCGACGGTGTCGTCGACGAGTTTGTCGAAGCTTTCAATCTTGTTAAGCTGGCCAAATTTAAAGCCTGCAAGCATCGGCCGGAAGCCGCCTTGGATTTTCTCTTGGGGTGTGGCAGCCATGCCGCCGAAAGTCCGACCGTGGAAGGCATCTTCCGCTGCCACTACGGTGTACCGCTTCGCTTCTTCTCCGCCGCTCAGCTTGCGGCCATGGAGACGTGCGAGCTTAATAAGTGCGTCGTTAGATTCGGCGCCACTATTGCAGAACAGCACCCGCCCGGGACCTGCTTTTTCAATGAGCCGATTTGCGAGCTTTTGTTGGCCAGGGATACCGTAAAGATTACTGCAATGGCTGAGGGTAGCCGCTTGGTCTTGCACAGCCTTAACCCATTTTGGGTGAGAGTGACCGACTGATGTGACGGCGATGCCGCTGCCGAAATCGAGGTAACGCTTACCGTTCGCGTCGTAGAGGTACACGCCTTCGCCCCGCACTGCGTCGAACGCGGGCGGGCCATAGTTTTTCATAAGTGTCGGGTGGTGCATTATAAAAGTTGTTCGGTTGTTTGGTTTTCAGTTAAAGAACGGATCACTGGATCACTGGATCACTGGATCACTGAGAACAGTGTAACGGTCCGCGAAGCGGGCTATCTGTTGACGATCTCGGTGCCGACACCTTTGTCGGTAAAGATTTCGAGGAGTAGGCTGTGTGGGTTTTCACCGTCGACAAAGTGCACGCGGTGCACGCCGCTACGCAGTGCTTTTACGGAGCTGTCTGTTTTGGGGATCATGCCTTGGCTAATGGTGCCGTCCTTGACGAGATCCGTGATTTCGTCGGCTTTGAGCGAGGAGATGAGTGATTCGGGGTCGCTCATGTCGCGCATCAGACCGGGCACGTCGCAGAGGTAAACGAGGCGTCGCGCGCGGAGCGCAGCGGCGACTCTACCTGCTGCTGCATCGGCATTAGTGTTGTACACTTGTCCGTCTTCGTCGCAAGCAATCGGTGAAATTACTGGAATGTAGCCGTCGTTGAGTGCCTTCTTGATGATCTTGGTTATGACCGTATGCGTCTCACCGACAAAGCCGACGTCAACCGTTTCGCCATCAATGACGACGTTCTTCTTGTCGCATAACAGCACGTCGTTGCCAGCTAGGCCGAGTGGACGTGCGCCTTTCTGTTGGAGGATTTTGCAGATGTCTAGGTTGACGACTTTGTTGAGTGTGTGCTCGACGATCTTGACGGAGTCTTTGTCGGTGACGCGGAGGCCGTGTTCGAAACGCGTCTCAATATTGGACTCCGCGAGCGCGCGCGTGATCGCTTTGCCGCCGCCATGCACGACAACGACTTTGATGCCGACCGCCGATAGGAATGCGATGTCGGTCGCCACGCGGGTCCGCACTGCTGGGTCGGCGGCGTCCATGAACGCACCGCCGTATTTCACGACAAAGATGGAGTCGCGAAATCGTTGAATATAAGGGAGCGCTTCAAGCAATACAGCTGCTTTGGTGGTGACGTCGAGGTGTGAGAGATCGGTCATTGGAAATGAGTGTTTGAATCTTTAACCACAATTGAACACTGGCTAACCTAGAGCCTGTGAGTGTCTGCTCTGTGGGTTTTTGATTATTCTGATTTGTTGAAGTCCACGTAGGCTTCGCTGAGGTCGGAAGTGAGCAGGCGGTAGTGGCCTACGCCTTGATTTAAATTGAGTGTGATACGGAAGCGCTTCTTTGACACGATATCTTTCCACTTTGAGAGGTTACTATCCTGCGGTCTGCCGTTTATGACCGCGGCTACAGAGTCGTAGTAGATGTCGAAGCACTCTTCTTTGAGTCCAACGCGTGCATAACCAGCGGCGTCAGCGAGCCGTCCCCAGTTTGGGTCGGAACCATACCAAGAGGTCTTAACTAGCAGAGAATTGCCAACTGCACGGGCGATTTGTTCAGCATCGGCTGTCGTCTTGCAGCCTTCGACGACGAGTTCGACGAGCTTCGTAACCTTTTCACCATCACCGACAATTTTTTCGGCTAGATCATCGCAGACGAGGAACACGGCTTGTTGGAAGGCTTCGATAAGTTCTGGGCTGGTATCGCCTTTGACGCCACTCGCACCATTGGCGAAGAGAAGCACGGTGTCGTTGGTGCTCATGTCGCCGTCGATCGAGATACGATTAAAAGTAAGGTCACTGGCTTGTTTGACTACGGATTTGAGTAAATCACTGTCGGCTTCGAGGTCAGTTGCGAGGAAGGCCAGCATGGTAGCCATATTTGGCTCAATCATCCCAGCGCCTTTGGCCATCCCCGATACGGTGATCGTGGTGCCCTCGTAGTCGAACCGTGCGGTGGCCACCTTCCGCCGTGTGTCGGAGGTGAGGATCGCGTCGGCAGCGTCGTATGACGATTGCGTTTCGGTGTCGAGCTTGTGGGCGGCAGCAGCGATGCCAGCTTTGATCTTGCTCATTGGTAATTGCCGCCCGATCCGTCCAGTGGAGCAAACGAGGAAGGAAGTATTGATGCCTGTCGCGAGTTGGGTAACCGTGTTCATCTCTTGTCCGTCGGTCATGCCTTGAGCGCCAGTGCAGGCGTTGGCGTTGCCGCTGTTGATGACACAACCGGCGACTTGGTTGCCGTTTTCGCACAGAATTGCTTTGCAGATGTGCACCGGGGCGGCGCAGACATCGTTGAGTGTAAACACGCCAGCTGCGCTGCAGGGTGACTCAGCGACCAATAGTGCGAGGTCGAGCCGCGGATCGCCATTTTCCCGAATGTCGCAACCGACCCCAGCGATTTTGTAGCCAGGGCAGTCTGCGATACCGCCTGAAGTTTCGATGAGTTGAACGGTAGTCATTGTGGGAAAGTGGGAATGTATAAAAGTGGTAATGTGTTACTCTGACTTCTGTTCTCTGACCTCTGAACTAGACCAGTCCGGCAGTTTCTTCGAAACCGAACTTTAGATTGAGGAGCTGTACTGCTTGGCCGCTGGCTCCTTTTAGCAGATTATCAATGGCTGAAGTGATCACGAAGTTTTTAGTCCGTGGATCGTAGACTGCAGAGATGTCTGCTCGGTTGGTGCCAGCCACGTATTTGGTGTCAGGATACGTGCCGCTTGGAAGCACGCTGACAAAGGGCTTGTCGGCATAGGCGGCATCCCAAGTCGAGTAGACGTCTTGCAGTGAGCCGATAGCTTTGGCCACGATCGTGGTGGAGATCCCTCGCGACATTGGTGCGAGGTGCGGATTGAATTGCACGATGCAATCAGTGAAGGCTGCTTTTTCAAGTTGCTCTTCGATTTCAGAAAGGTGCCGATGCTTGGGCATACCGTAGCCCTTCATACTCTCGTTGCGTTCGCAGTAGATGAAGTCTTCTGCGACTTTCCGACCTGCGCCACTGACGCCGCTATAGCTGTTAATCACAATGCCAGATGGCTTGATAATGCCAGCTTTTAGCAGAGGAATGAGTGGCAGTTGCACGCTGGTTGGATAGCAACCTGGGCAAGCGATGAGCGACGCGCGCTTCCATCTTTCGCCCGCGAGTTCGGGGATAACGTAGGGAGCAGCTTGGAGTAAATGCGGTGCGGGGTGCGGTTGGCCGTAGTAGTCTTCGTACGCCGCTGTCGAGCCGAGCCGAAAGTCGGCGCTTAGATCAATGATGGTTTTGCCTGCTTGGAATAGCGGATCTGCATATTCCGAGGCAACGCCGTGTGGAAGTGCGAGGAAAAACACATCCAAATCGTCCCGGGCGGCGAGCTCAGCCGGATCTGAATTGCTAAACTCAAGGTCGCCTACTAAATGCCGTAGTCCTGGCATGACATCTGCAACCGGCTTGCCAGCTAGCGAACGCGAGGTGACTGCAGCCAGTGTCACGTTTGGATGGCGTGCCAGTAGCCGAACTAGTTCTTCTCCGGAATAGCCGGATGCTCCAATGACTGCTGCGTTCATGATAGAGAAAGTGAGAAAGTGAGAAAGTGAGAAAGTGAGAAAGTGAGA
>TARA_B110000208_G_scaffold81394_1_pt1 | contig 30380 bp, 22 predicted proteins | sample TARA_B110000208 | Tara Oceans TARA_B110000208 (sample SAMEA4397426) | marine metagenome | biome: Polar Biome; feature: [SRF] surface water layer (ENVO:00010504); material: water (ENVO:00002006), including particulate matter (ENVO:01000060) such as... | depth 5 m
TGCTCTTTCTTGCGGCAATTTATTGCGATCATTGGTTGCAGCTGCCTAATAACTTTACCCTTCTACAGTCGCTTACGCTCTTGTTCTTAAAAAGTTTGGAAATTCTTTATGTTTAATTTTTCTGTCAGACTATTAACGCTTTTACTTCCTCTGCTGCTGATTTCCTGCGGTGATCCAAAGCCTGTACAGGTGCCCAGCTCCATCCCCGCCCCTACCCCAATTTTTGACACGCTCATTAGCAATGCACAACTTATCGATGGGCTCGGCAGCTCGGCCGTTCTAGCTGACGTTTATCTAAAAGATGGAAAAGTGGCACATATTTCTACTATTGGTCAGAGCCAAGCAAAAGCCAATCACATTATCGATGCCAATAATCGGGTTCTAGCGCCAGGCTTCATCGATGTGCACTCCCATGGTGATCCTTTGCAGACGCCCGAATTTGAGAACTTTCTAGCCCAAGGCGTCACGACTATAACCCTAGGCCAAGATGGTGACAGCCCGGTTCAGGTGAAGGATTCGAGCCAGTGGATAGCGCAGGTGAATGCCAGCGGGATTGGGGTGAATCTCGCGCTATTTGTAGGCCACGGGAGTTTACGAAACGAAGCCGGAGTAGGACAAAAGCCTGAACCAAGCGCGGATGAACTCAAAAAAATGCAGGAGCTTTTGAACAGCGCCCTAGATTATTCTTTCGGGCTTAGCACGGGTCTTGAATACAATCCGGGACTGCATGCGTCGGAATTAGAGCTAGTAGAGTTGGCCAGGGTGACTGGCATTCGAAACCGAATAGTGATGAGTCATATGCGTAACGAAGATGACGATCAGCTAGAGGCGTCCTTAGATGAACTGCTGAGTCAGGGCAGGGTAAGCCGTGTCCATGTATCCCACTTAAAATCAGTCTATGGCAAAGGCATAGATCGAGCAGAAGAAATATTGGCAGTTCTGGCCAACGCGCGAGGCGAAGGCATAGAAGTCACAGCCGATGTGTACCCTTATAACGCCAGCTACGCTGGTATCGCCCTGTTGTTTCCTGTCTGGTCAAAAACCGCTGAAGAGTTCGCTGTAGCCAAAGAAACCAGAAGAGAAGAGCTGGAAGAGTATCTCCGCAATCGAATCCAACGGCGCAACGGACCTGAAGCCACCCTACTTGGCACAGAGCCTTATACCGGAAAAACCTTGGCCGATCTTGAGCAAGAGCTAAATTTACCTTTCGAGAAGATACTTATTGATGTGATCGGCCCACAAGGTGCTGGGGGTGCTTATTTCATTATGAATGATGCCCTGCAATCGCGATTGCTAGAGAATGATCTAATAACCGCTTCCTCTGACGGCAGCCCAACTGGTTTTCATCCGAGAGGCCATGGCACTTTCGCCAAGTATATTGAAGAATATGTAGTCAATCGAGAAGCATTAACTTTGGTGGAAGCCGTGCGCAAAATAACTTCTTTCTCTGCTAATATTCTCGGCTTGCAAGACAGAGGCAGCATAGAGATTGGTAAAGTCGCCGACCTTGTTTTGTTTACACCCGAAAACGTAAAAGCTAACGCTACTTATCCTAGCCCACTGCAGCTGTCGTCTGGATTTGACATTGTTTTTCTTAAAGGCGAGATAGCATTTGAAAACGGGGCTTCTACCAAGGCTGGCCTAGGCACAGTGTTAAAACCAAACAAGTAGATTAAGTATTTCTGACCGCAACAAGGCTAGGTGTCCGTATCGCTGTTTCTAATAGATATTGGTGATGAATGTTTATGACGGCTATATCTATACAGGAAATGTTCCGGATTTTATGAAGGGAGTACTTGCAAACATGTTATAACGCAGACCCAACAGTATTAGCGTTGGCCTATTGCAACAGGACACAGCACTTAAAAGATATAAACTACTGCAGTTGCTGCTTGACTGCAGTGTTATATAACTAACTGATTTTAATGAGATAGTCTCAATGAAAACAACAAAATTACAAATATTCTATGGTTTGCTCGCCGTTGTAGGCGCTATCGTGACATGGTATTTCAACCTGCAACCGATGGATACCAGCTACATAAACGGCCTATACGCCAACCCCGCTGCATCGTCTTTTACTAATGACCTAATTGTCGTGGTGACTGCGTTTCTGGTTTGGTCGTTCATCGAAATAAGAAGGCTCAATATGCCTAAATGGCTATGGCCGGTTGGCTTTATTCTTACCTTTGGTATTGCCGCTGCGATGACAGTTCCACTTTTTATGCTTTTAAGAGAGCGGCAGCTGCTTAAAATTGCTGCAGAAAAAAACTAATACTACCAAAAACACATCGCTTTCTGAAACTTAGGTTGTGAGAACCTAAGCCACTGGCTAGCTGTCGTTATCTTTTGAGCTAAACATTTGTCATCAATCTTTAATTTTACTTTTACATCGACTACTCTACGCAAATTCAAACTTCATGAACCCTTGTTTTAAATCTATCCATGCTCATCGATTGGTTTCAACATCATCAAGAAATACTTTGGTTTACCACCATTGCGGTAGACCTCAGCTTCGCGATTCTTTTGTTTCGCTTGTTTGGCCGACAAGGCTTGTACGCCAGTATTGTCATCAGCTTATTGTTGGCCAACTTACAAGGGCCAAAGCTCACAGAAATTTTTGGCTTACAAACCAGCATGGGAGTGATTCTTTACTCGAGCATCTATTTTGCAACAGATCTTCTAAGCGAGCGCTACGGTAAAGCAGAGGCCACACGTGCGGTGATGATTGGATTTGTTGTAAGCATTGTTATTATTGTGATGATTAGCTTAAGCTTGCACTACTTGCCATCCACCCATCCAGAAACAGCAGACTTTGCGCAAAGCGTGCATCAAGCAACAGCAACCCTATTTAGCTTCACCCCGCGCTTTGTACTTGGCTCGTTGCTCGCGTACCTTATAAGCCAGCGCTTAGATGTCTGGATATTTCACATCATTAAACGCAAAACTCAGGGTAAACATTTGTGGCTACGCAATAATGTTTCCACAATGTTATCTCAGGCTATTGATACCGGGATCTATGGTGTAGTTGTTTGGTGGGGTGTAGTGGATTTTGATACAGCTATGCAATTGGCTTTAACGAAGTACTTTTTCAAAATCATTATTGCACTTATTGATACACCCTTTATTTATCTCGCACGGGATTGGGATGTGGAAGGTAAAGATTGGGTAGCGGGGTAATTTTTCGAAGCCACCGCTTAACTTTTGTGCCTCCTTTAGCTCCTTCGGGAAAATCCTTTAGCTCCTCAGGAAAATAAAGCTTCGAAGACAGTTTCAGGCTCCGCTAGCGTAAACCCAATGGGTATCTTTACCACTACAATCATTCAACTCAGGGCGGCCAGACACCATCAAATTTCTGGCCTGCAACCCCACAAGTTCGCACTTAGCTGAAGCTTTTTATTAAGTAGCCGCGCAGCCAAACGTTAAAATTTAGCGAAATAATAAGACTAAGTAATCGAAATTTGAGATCAGCGTAAACACTCAAAACAGGCGGTAACAATACTTTGGTTCGCAGATAGAAGAACAAAATAGCCGCCTCCATTAAAAAAAGGTCAAGCCATCGACATTCTCTGAAAAATTGAACGTACCATCTGAAACAACACATTTAAGCTAAAAAACCTAATATTTTGGACACTCTACTGCTCTTAATTCAAAGTAGTCGCCCGAAAATAAACGATGTGGTATCACCGTAAGCATGTTGGAAAGTGACAAAAAGCAGCGCTCTACAACGGCACGCCACGGTCGGCTTTGGTGCGAGTATTATTTTCTCTAACTGTCTTCTAATTGTTGTTAAAGAAGAAATGCTCTCGAATATACAATAAATTCAGACCCTTGAGAGCAATAGTATTTTTCAAGCAAAGAGACTCAAAGCTTGGCATAGCTATTGCAAATGTGAAGTTAATGTAAAAGTAGCCGCATCCGGCTAAATCAACGGAAGAAAGCCTGCTCGATTAAGCGGGCCAGCTACCACACAAATCAATGACTGGCGAGCAGCGAATAACGACTCGTCAAAGTCATTGCAACATAACAATGTAGCCTAGTTGAAGAACTGTAGTTTCATTGTTGTAAAGTTGCGAGGCTTTGTATGTCTTTATGCGCGTCAAATAAAATTTATCAATCTATCTTTTCCCTGCTTTTTACGATCCCTTTTTTGCTAACTACCGCCCAAGCGCGGGCGACGGACCACGCCACTCAAGCTGCGGAAATCACTCAGTGGCAATCATTACTCAGTAAAGTGCAAGGTGAATATGGCAGCTATTCTCACTATCTTATTGAGCCTTATACTCAACTCGCGCGAGCCCAGCTAACAGCCTACCGATTAGCTGATGCACGGAGGTCTGTAGACAAGGCCATCCACAACAGCAAAATTAACAGTGGCTTATACGCATTTGAACAGATCCCCTTACAAAAATTATCTATTGAAATAGACTCGCTAGAATCAGATTGGGTTGGCGTTGAGGAAAAGATAATAAACCTAGTTAATCTCGTAACTAGACAACTGAAGTTAGAACCAAAACAGATTATAGACGAATTGCAATGGGCTTCAAATTTTCGCAACTTGGCGGCCCTAGAAGATACTGAAGATCGATCGGCACTACACATCATTAACTCCACAATCCTTCTTGAGCATATGGTAATGGTCGCACAGCGCTCAGGGCTGACAGGCGACAGCTTTTATCCCCACCTGCTGCATTCATTAGCAAATCAGTATTATATTGAAACCAAAGCTATCATTGCTGGTGGTAGTATCGGTTATAGACTTCGGGTCACCGACCCCGGATTAGATTTTATAGACAGCCGCCTAGACGCTATTGATAAAAGATATGAAGCAGGCTTAGACAAACTTCACATGATCCAACATCTTGCCAGCGATCCGATTGCACTCGCTTTTTCGAAGCTTAATATTGCAGACTGGAAAGCTATTTTTGACCACTCGAAAAACATTAGCGTAGAATATGAGCGCATCTATGAACAGTTCACCCTAACTTCCGCGAACCAGCAGCAGATAGACAACTTGTTTGCTACAAATAAAGTTTTGCCCACTGCTGATTTACAACAGGGTTTTGACGAGCAACTAGAAGCTCAACAAAAAACTTCATCTAAGAATTTGGAGTTAGATGTGCTCTGTGAGAATAAGCACCGCGTTCAAGTAACCGAGATGAGCAAGCACCTACCCAACGTTGGCAATACTATAGCCAAGCGCGGAAAAGAAAATATGCTACCCGGAAACTGGAATGAAATAAGTGCAGAAGTTACGCTGGATCCACATAAGAGAAAAACTGTTAGTGGTGATGGATACCGAGTTAAAAGTTTTGTAACTGGAAAGGAAATCAACATTATCGACAACGGCCAAATCAAAGGCCAAGAACTAAGAAAAACCGTTAGCCGAATCAAGGCATTGAATTTCCGGCCAATACTACGCAATGGCAAAGTGGAAGCTTCTACCATCTTCGTGAATTACTCGTTCAGACGCGACCAACTCCATAGTTTCGACAACTTAGTGGTTTTAGGTAGAAGCTAGGATAGTTGTCAATGGGGCAATTGCGCTGAGAGCTGAGGCGGGATTTGAGGCAGGAGTCGATACAGCAATCAAGATAGACGCCTTGATAAAGATCGAGATAAAGCTTGTTTAAGCATGGGCCGTTTAGCCCCACTCAAACAGCGGACGACTCCGATGAGCCCGATAGGCTGGCTCGTTGTTCCTGCTGTTCTTTGTCTTTAATCATCTGATTTACCTGCTTAATTCCCCACAGATAAAAAACCAAAAGTACAGCCAAACAGACAATCCCAATATTTACATGACGATCTATAAGTTCCTCCCAGCTCCAACTATAATAGCTGATAAGCTTGAAGGCATCGGTGGGCTCGCCGCCCGTGAGCCCATAAGGGACATTGGCTCGGTCGCGCTAAATCTGAAGCGCAGGTTTATGCCTAGAGTCTCATTCGCCTGCCACTGCTCAAGTATGCTCCTAGGCAGGCCAATATAGTCGTTATTCTGAAAGTTGACGTAGACACTGTTACTGCCGCAGTTACTTTCATTAAGATAAGTGCTGAAGCCCGTAAAATTCTGGAAGGGTGCAGCGTCAGTTAATACCCCTTGCTCTTGAAGGAAGTAATTAGTCGCGGAAAACTGATTCAACGTGTCATCGCGCCTATTGTTGAAGGTGTAATTATGTTCTGGGCATTACTAAAGGATATAGATAGCATGGCATAAGTGAGCTAGATAGCCTTCTTTTACAGTTCATTACAATAGCCTAAATAGTGATGTCTAAGACGAAGATCAACGGTATGATGGCAAGTCTGCATAATCAAGCGATGTTGGTATTAGTCATGGATAAGCTTATTATTTATTTATTATCGATAGAAACTTCTTCTTAATATGGATAATTTAATCGTAAATTCTGAGGCTATCATTCGTTTATTAGTGTTTATCTCTGCATTTATTTTGCTTGCAGTTCTTGAGCATTATTTCCCTCGCCGCACTCTAAAATATTCAAAGGTCCAACGCTGGCTGAGCAATTTTGGCATCAGTGCTCTCAATACCTTGCTGACTAGATTGTTGATGCCCATAGCCGCGGTCGCCGCGGCCATTTTTGCTGCTGAGCAAAATTTAGGTCTACTTAACCTAATCAACCTGCCTGTTTGGCTTGGCATCGTTGCTTTTCTTCTTATATTTGACCTTACTATTTATTTTCAGCACCGCCTTTTTCATGTCATACCAATTCTGTGGCGACTGCACCGTATGCACCACACAGACATGGACTATGACGTCTCAACTGGCAATCGTTTCCACCCTCTATCCATTCTCATATCCAGCGCCATCAAGCTCGCCCTGGTCTTTGTAATTGGGCCCTTGCCTGTCGCTGTAATTGCCGCAGAAGTACTGCTTAATGCCTCATCAATGTTTAATCATAGCAATTTGAAAATTGGGCTCGGGTTAGAGAAAGTCCTGCGTCATTTCGTGGTCACCCCAGACATGCACAGGGTGCATCATTCCTCGAACCCAGCGGAGCACAGCAACAACTTCGGCTTTAACTTCCCATGGTGGGACAAACTCTTTGGAAGCTACCAGAATCAGCCGGAACTTGGCCATGAAAAAATGGAGATAGGCATTCAAGGCTTAAGTAGCCCAGACTCAATCGGCCTTGGCAAGTTGCTGCTGCAGCCGCTAAAAAGTGACGTTGAGTAAAAGCAGATTAAGGCTTTATGAGCTAACAACCTCTTTCAACAAAACTCAAGCTCATCAACCTTTAATAGCGACAACCTGGCCACGCACAGCCACCACGCGCCCCGCTGCAGTTTCACCTACCGCTGCATACATGACTGGTGAGTTCAAGGAAATACAAAGCAGCACAGGTAGTAACATATGCGCTCTAAATAATTTTTTGCCTTTTTTATCATAAAAATGCTCGATGCGATGGCTTCTTTGCCAGTCTAGTTATTACCGCTAGAATCTGTATCTGAAACCAGCTTGAAACCTGAACCGCGAGAAATCAAAGAGCTCGATATTGCTTGAATTCTCTGTATAGCTGACATCGCCGGTGACCATTAGCTTTCTGCTGGCCTGCCAAAACCAGCCTGCCGTTGCAGATTGATTATCATCGCTACGCACAGTATCGATAAACACAGGGTGTTCATCATCATGTTTAACGTTTTGAACTGAGATTCTTAAATAGGGGGTGTGCTGTGTGCTCAAATTGTAAAGTACGCTGTAAGCAAGTCCGGTAAAACGTCGGCCGTTATGGGAGCCACCATTAGGGTTTTCAGGATCTTCGTCAGCGTGATAAAGGTTTAAAGACTGGGTAAAAGGACCGGCTATCTTTGTTAATCCAGCGGTTAGCAAAACCTGATCAATGTCACGTAGATCATTCAATTCAGCACCAAGTCCTGTATTGAATCTAATCTGAGAGTATGACCCGGACACGGATTGATACCAGCCGGTTGACCCACTGCGCTGCCAAGAGGAATTCAGTGCTACCGCATCTTGAAAACCTTCGCCATCCAAATTGACTTTATTAATAGATACGCCATGCCGAAACTGGTTCGTCTCATCCCCCCAAAGATACGCCAGCTCACCGCGCAAACTGTCTATATCGAATTGATCAGTATTGAAATTATCAAGATGAGTCAGATTAACTCGGGCGTCGATAGACCGGTTCCTATCGAGAGGGTAGTTATAGACCATAGCAAGTGAAGAATTGTTGAAATTATCATCGGTTTCCCTACCATCTTGACTGAGTTCAATCTGCCCTATCAATGGCGTATCGATCAAACTATTGCTCGTGGCACTATTGATATTGTCGTCCGAGCCAATTGAAGAGGACAAGGTCCAACTGAATGCAGACTCTCTAGCATTTTGCCTTGTCTCGATAAGCTGCAAAAAGGCTTCAATATTTTGGCGAACATTTGCTGGAGGGTCGCTCTGTAACACAGCATTAAAAAGATTTTCGGAAGCTGTCAGATTATTAGTTACGAAATAGGCTCGAGCCAACTCTAAGCGAGCGCGCCCTCTAAGAACTTGGTCCGTTGCTGTCGTCGCTGTTCTTTCAAGAGCGAACACTGCCTCATTAGGTTCGCCGATCTCTAAGGCTGCTAGGCCATAAAGAAAATCAAAGGCTTCATCTCCCTCCCAATCAAACAGACCAGGTTTCCCAAGATCGTAAGCTTCTTGGTATAGACCTAAAGAGATCAATCGATCCAACTCAGCAATGGGCGGCAGGTTTTCATCTTCTGCAGCGGACACAGAAAAGTTCATGCCGAAAGCGAGTATCGGGAGTAATAGGAGACGGTATTTCGCCATAGTTATATCCGTTTATATTATTTGACGATCATTAGGGAAAAATCGTCTACTTGATAAAAGCTTACGCCAATATTTCGGCATACCTGAGGGACAGGCGTGCCATCTTTCTTTTTTATCGAATTCAGGCGCCGACTTTATACAACTCATCGGGTTTTGCAAGGTATAGACCACGGATCTTCCGATAAATGAGCGTCTCATTACATTTACAGCCCATCACAGCACACATTTATCAGCGGATTATCGTGAATCTGAACGGACGAGCTCCATATGACGAATAATTTTTGAATGAGAGTCTACTTTTATTTGTTTCAGCTTTATCTATTGCCTAAAAACCTATTGAATACTAGAACACGACAGTGGTGCGGCACTCTTTCTAAAATCGCACTTTCATCGAGCACTCTTTTAACTGCTCTATTCGCTTTTTTACAATATATTAGAGCAATACAACCAACGGGGACCATTTATGCCAGTTATCGTCATTATTCTCGCAATACTATTCGCTACGCTCATAATTGGCATACCCTTGATCGAAAAATACAGCAAAGAAAAGTCTAGCGAAGAGTTACAGAAAATCAACCGGTTCATGACACCACTAATGATCATTTTCCTAATTGCTGCTGCATTTAGGTATTTTATCACTTAAAGTGCCAGCGCTCAGTGCGGCTGCTTTTTCTCACTCATCGCTAAACCCTAACGCTGAACAGTAAGTCTGAATGTAGTCCGATAATGACTAAGGCGCAGTCATACCAATTAATTGCATCTCAGCCGGGATTCATCAACCTTCACAACAATTGCCAGCTTGCCCTGTCGAAATTACCCGTCTCATCCTTTTTTTGCTAACCTTGTCGACTTTAGTCAATCTATCGATACCTTTTGCTGCTGGAATAAAGTCCCATGCCTAATAAAAACACCCTTGATCGTGACCCACCATATGGCTGGCTAATGGTATTTGTCGTGTTTATTTTGAGCGCCCTTTCTTTTGGCGCTTTGGGCGCGATCTCTGTCTTTCTAAAGCCATTAGCCGCAGAATTTGGCTGGGGCCGAGCTGAAACATCCCTAGGCTATACCGCCATCGCATTTTCATCTGCACTGTTTGGTATTTTATGGGGCTATGTTGCAGACCGCTGGGGTTCACGCTGGTTTGGCGTGGCTGCGGCTATAGCAATGTCCACGAGTCTGTATTTGTTGAGCAATCAGACAAATATCTTTCAATTTTACGCTTTTTATTTTGTGTTTGGTGCTTTTGGTAATGCCATGGCGAGCACTCCGCTGTTTGCCAATGTCGGCTTCTGGTTCAAACATAATCCCGGTTTGGCGCTGGGCCTTACCGCATCGGGCGGCGCAATAGGACAAGGTATTGTGCCCTATTTGGCTGGTTGGGCAATTACTGCCCATGGCTGGCAATGGGCCTATCAAACAATGGCCTGGGTTTATCTCGTGATTGCTCTGCCCATCGCCTTTTTGGTGCGCGAGTCTCCGCGTCGGGAGCAGGCAAGAGTTGCAACCTATGTAGAGGAAAGAAACTTTCCCCTTTCAGAAAAAGAAGTGATTATATGGATAAGCATCGCGGTGATGTTTTGCTGTAACTGTATGTCAGTACCTATAGTGCACCTGGTTCCCATGCTCACCGATGATGGCAGAACAATGGAAGTCGCTACCAGCGTCCTATTGGCACTTATGCTATCTGGCGGTTTAGGCCGAATTATGGGTGGTAAGCTTGGTGACGTAATTGGCGCTTTGCCCACCTACATTATTATGTCCGCCGGACAAACCGCATCAGTCTTTTGGTTCCCTCACTTAGACGGCCTCGTCGCCATTTTTTTTCTCGCCGTGGTCTTTGGCTTCACCTACTCCGGCGTCATGTCTAGCATTCTGGTGTGTGTTCGCATGATGGTGTCAGCAAAATTCTCTGCCCGAGCGATGAGCATGACTTCGTTCTTTGGATGGAGTGGAATGGGGTTAGGTGGTTATTTTGGCGGCTTATTTTTTGACATGAATGGAGACTACTACTGGTCTTTCGCCTTTGCATCATTTATGGGCGTGCTGAATTTAATTGTACTGTGCTTATTTTACTTTAGAGTAAAAGGCAGCCCTGCACCACGAAGATACAGTCCTGCCTAGAGTCTTAGCCTACTTACTGACCTAACCCGGCAGGCAAGCGATAGTCCAATGGAGGGGCTCGGTCTCCCAGTAATGGCTCGTACTCCCACCCTTCTGGAATCCGGCCCTGATGTTCAGTTTTTGCGTTTTCCACTAACTCAGGGTTGGTAAACAAATCTACCGCAGTCATGGCCAGAGTTTTAGCTGCAACGATCATTCCCTTGTTACCTATAGAGGTTCCACCGGCCGCTATTGCCTGCCAAGAGTGCGCGCTGGTGCCGGGGACCCATGTCGCCGCAGACATTCCGCCGGTGGCAACAGCCCAGCTAACATCGGCGACATCAGTAGAGCCACCACTGCCGCGCTCGCTGATGGTAAGGGGCTGGATCGTTGCCGCCTGAGTTATGGCAGGAGAGTTTCCCGGCAAGGCTTCCTGTAAAGTTTGCGCAAAGGCGGCTTCATCTGGCGTGTAGTTAACACCACCGACCTGTTGAAGGTTCGAGTAGATTACTTCTTGCAGGGAGACATTCGGCAGCACGTTGTAAATACCATGAATAACTTCTACTTCCATTGTCGTTCCCGTACCCAATGCTGCTCCTTGCGCGGTTTGCACCACGCGATCAAAAAGCTCCTTAACCTGCTCAGGATCTGGGTGGCGGACGTAGTAGTAAACTTCTGCAAAATCTGGCACCACATTAGGCGCCGATCCGCCGCTGGTGATCACATAGTGAATTCGCGACTCCATCGGCACATGCTCACGCATAAGATTAACCATATGATTCATAGCTTCCACACCGTCCAGGGCTGAGCGCCCGCGGTCTGGCGCCGATGCGGCATGAGCAGATAAACCAGAAAATCTGAATTTGGCCGACTTGTTGGCTAGTGAACTACGGGCGCTCGCCGAATTCACTGACGAGGGATGCCAGTGCAGCATAACGTCCACATCATCGAAAAGGCCGTCACGGACCATATACACTTTGCCAGCGCCACCCTCCTCCGCCGGGGTTCCGTAAAGACGTATTTCACCTGGCCGACCTGATGCTTGCAGCCACTGCTTGGTTGCTATGGCTGCAGCAACAGAACCTGTGCCGAAAAGATGATGACCGCAGGCATGCCCCGCTGCTTTATGGTCAATGACTAAACGCAGTGGACTGCGATCTTGGCTAATACCAGGCAGTGCATCATATTCAGCCATGATGCCGATAATCGGTCCCGGATTAGCACTCCATGTAGCAACAAAAGCTGTTGGAATTCCTGCGACTCCCATACGAACTTCAAACCCAGCGACCTCTAAAGTTTGACTAAGCAGTGCTGCGCTGCGATTCTCCAAATACCCCACTTCTGCCAGGTCCCATATTTTTTGGGCTATTTCGCCATACTTAGCAGCTTGATCATCGATAAGATTGCTTACGGTGGATTTTGCATTCTGTGCTCCTGCCCCAGACGACACTAGTGCAGGAATAAGTAGACACAATGTATATAAATAGAATTTGAGTTGAAACATAAAGCAAGACTCCGCGTGATAGTGGGATAGCCTAAAGAAATTGACACTCGATTAAACCAGAAGCCTGTGGCAGTGTCTTTAGCTCGCGATTTATTTTCTGGCAGAGGTTGTTCGATGTTGAAATAGCTTTTATTATAACGTTCGTGTTACTTCTTTTTTAGCGACTTTTTTTGCGATTTTTCTAACAGCTTTTTTGCACCCCTTTAAAACAACGATGCCCTCTCAGTGAGTCAACATGCCAGACCCTACTTATCTAGCCCTCAGTTTGATTTTCAGCTCAATTGGGCTTGGCTATTTTATTTACGGGCGCAAGCAAAAGCACAAGGTCTCTTTTTATACAGGCATCGTCCTTATGGTATTTCCCTATTTTGTTACCAGCACTTTAGGGCTGGTCGCGATGGGAACGGGACTAATGCTTACGCCGAAACTTATAAAGCATTTCTTATAAAATGCGTCTTAGAAGGCAAGCATCATTGGCTCGACGCCTAAAACCTAGCAAATTAAAGCCTCGCAACATCGAAAACCAAACGGCTTAGCACCGGCCTGCCCTCATCAATCTTTGGTCTAAAAGTGGATTGGTCTAACTTGATCGCAATGACTCCCAAATTCTCACTTACCAAATCAGCATTGTTGCCTTGAATGCCAATATTTTGGATCTCACCGCGCTCGCTGACATCAAAAGAAATGGTGCCATGTAGCTTATTATTAAGTGCTGAGCGATCGAACAACTGATTATCTAACAGACCTTGCATAACTCTTACTGGCGAACCCATTAATTGCTCTCGAACAACCACCGAGTCACCATCAAGGCTTAGTAGTTTCCATGCTTTGGAGTATTGAGTATTGGCTCTTGCATAATCTTGCACCAATAAGCCAGCATCCCCTAATCGTAAAATAGCCTCTCCCAAAGCACGGGAGCTAACAGAAGGTTTGGATTCCAGTATTACAACCGCATCAGCAAAGCTTTTTCTCATTGATGCAATATGACGTCGCACAGTGTCATTTTTCGCCCGCTGTTGAGCCGCATAAATTTCAGGGTCCGAGGAATTCATACTTTGGCAAGCGCTGCGAACGGGTTGCGGGCCATCAACTGACATCACTAACGGATAGCATTGCAGTTGCGCACCGGTAGCCGGAGCCTGACTTCTAAATTCATCCAAATCAAGGTCAGCAACGTACAGCGCCGAGTAGTAATAGGCCAACCCCTGCGCCGACAAGTATTCTGCCTTTTTCTCGACAAAGTCAGGGTCCTTCTCCGGCAAGCCTGCAATTAGTATCCGGTAAATTTTTGTGGCTTCCTGCACAGACCGATCATCCTCAGCACGATAAATACCTGTTTGATAAGCTGTAATCTTCCAACTTGCCAAACTAGTGGCTGACTTTATGTAACGAGGGTCTTGGGCATCAAACAATTTTCCAGCAATATAATTTGCCAGATGTAGATTGCTATCCAGCTGTTTCCAGTTCTGCTGAACATATAACGAATCGTTAAATGCCTCCATTACGCTCAGCTGAGCCTCTGAATTAAGGCCCTGTGACACGCGCAAAGATTGAATTGCCTCTGCGTAATTTTGATTAGCAAGCTCATAATCCCCTAGCTCGTGTTGAATTCCCGCAAGCGCTGCAAATACCTCGCTAGTGGTCTCGTTATAGCTCGCGTTCAACTTAGATAATTGCTGTTGATATTGGGCTGCCTGCTCGCTGAGTTTATGGGCCCGTTGTCCCGAGCTATCTTGCCCAAAACTGAACGTACTGGCAGTAAATACAGCGGCCACAGCAAAATCGCGAAGGTTGAGGGCTACGCGTAAACGTGGTGCGGGGGGGCTTAACTGGGTAATTGAGAGGGTTTTCTCCGAGCCTTTCTGTAAACCCTTCTCTAAACCTTTTTTCAAGACAATAGACAAGTGATGGTAAGACTTCATAGCTGAAGACCTTTTGCTAAATAGAGATCTCTTTTTGAGAGTCTATTAATTTAACACAGTAAAAAGTAAAACCGCAGTGAGTATTCTAGATTAATTTGAATAATTTAACCCACCGATTTGGTACTCTGGAAGCGACTTACTGCTCACTGGGAATAATGACAATGACGACGACGCTCACGGCAACAATCATTACGACTATTATTACGTCAATCACTTCAGCAATAGCACTAAAGACGAATACCCATTCTCAGAGACAGAGCTTTGTTTTTGCTAAGCCGCTGATGTTTATCACTATCATGATTATAGCCCTTTCGGCACCGGCAGCATGGACACAGTCGAGCGATGACGAAGCCCTTGAGCTGCTTATGTCTGACTATTGGAATTATCGCCTGCAAGAAAACCCAATCACAGCAACATATTATGGAATTACAGATTTCAATCATTTATTGCCACAAGTGTCGTCCCAGGACCGCGCTCGCCGCCTGCGTCAAGAACAAGCGCTGCTAGGCCAAATCAAAGAACTTAACCGCCCCCAGCTTAGTGTGCAAAATCAGGTAAACTTGGATTTACTGGAGTGGGTGATTGGGATATCGATGGAGGCTCAGCTATTGAACATCAGCCGTGTGCCGTTCAATACCTTTTCCGGTTTTTTTACACGGGCCTTACGAGCTAGTTTTGGCGTACAAATGACGACTACGGAGGACTACCAAGCCTATATCTTACGCTTGCAAGAATTCCCCCGATATTTTCGAGAAAACATGGACAACATGCGAGAAGGCATTAGGACTGGTTTCGTGTTGCCTAAAATCGTAATCGATGGGGTATTGCCCACTGTACAGGCACAAGTTTACGACAATCCAGAGCAAAGCAGTCTGTTCGAACCCTTCGAAAACCTTAGTGATAATCTAACCACACAACAGCAACAGCAAATACTCGCAGAAGGACGCCGAGCCATTAATGAATTTGCTGTACCCGCTTTTCGTGAATTGGCTGAATTTTTAGAGAACGAATATTATCCAGCAAGCAGCACCAGTATTGGCGTTACCGAACTCGTCGGTGGTGACGACTACTACGCTCATCAGATTCGCAGGTACACAACCCTAACAGATTTAACCGCCGATGAAATTCACACCATAGGCCTAAGCGAGGTCAGCCGGATTCGAGAAGAAATGGACCTTCTCATTCAGAGCCTAAATTTCGAAGGCAGCTTCGAAGAATTTACTGACTTTCTCCGAACCGAACCCAAATTTTATGCATCCTCGAAAGAGCAGTTATTAAAAGAAGCTGCTTTTATAGCAAAGAAGATTGATTATCTAATGCCAGAGTTTTTTGGCCGACTGCCAAGAACTCCCTATGGCGTGGTGCCAGTGCCTGACGAAATTGCCCCTAATTATACGACGGCGTCATACAACTCCGCCCCAATTGGCGGCATCCGAGGAGACGCCTATTGGGTTAATACTTATGCCTTGGATCAGCGGCCTTTGTATGAGCTCACAGCTCTAACGCTGCATGAGGCGGTTCCGGGGCATCATCAGCAAAACGCTATTGCTCGGGAACTTGATAATCTGCCGGCCTTTCGCCAGCAACTCGGATTTAGCGCGTTCGGTGAAGGTTGGGGACTCTATGCGGAAAAGCTTGGCATCGAAATGGGGGTATATGAAACTCCCTATGATGACTTTGGTCGTTTGAGTTATGAGATGTGGCGCGCTTGCAGACTTGTTATTGATACTGGCATCCATACCAAGGGATGGTCTCGGGACCGAGCACTTGCCTATCTAAGCGACAATACGTCTTTGACTGAAGCCAATGTGCGGGCCGAAGTAGACCGCTATATATCATGGCCTGCTCAGGCGCTTGCGTATAAGCTGGGGGAAATGAAAATTTTGGAATTACGGGTAAAAACAGAATCAGCGCTAGGCATCAATTTTGATATCCGCGCATTTCACGACGCAGTTCTTGGCGACGGCGCCCTACCTCTTGATGCACTCGAAGCCTCTATCAATAGATTTATTGCAAGCCAGCTCGCGAAGTAATACCGTGTACTATGTAGGAGTAAACACGGGTCGAGTGTAAAATTTACCCAGTTGCTTTTGGATCGCTAGGTTGCTGCAGGTAGAAAACCTTAACGTGACCTCGGTCCTTGCTGAACCCATATTTTGTTATGACCCATATTTTGCGAACGTCCATCTGACAAGTTGTCAAAAACTAATAAGAGAATAAGCGACAATATGAAAAACATTAAATTGGAAGAAAAATTGCCTTTCAGCTCCGCTGAAATTTGGAAAGTTGTTGGCAACGTTACTCGTGCCGACTGGGTGCCTTCAGTAGACGCAATCTCGTTACAAGATAGCATTCGCATATTCGTAATGGAGGGTGTGGGTGAAATTCAGGAGGAAATTCTTCTTTGTGACAATAAAAACCATCGCCTTCAGTATTCAGCGATCAAAACGCCATCGGGAATTGAACACCATTTAGCTACGATTCAACTTACCCCAATCGGCAACAGTTGTCTGTTTAGCTGGACTACTGAAATTCAGCCAGATGAGTATGCTCCAATAATCGAGCAAGGAATGGAGGTGTCTATTGAGAAGCTTAAGACGGTGCTGGCTCGCGACACCGGCTCGGCAGCGACGGATTCAGAGTTAGGGTAAAATTGACCAGACATGGAGCTAAGGTAAAAATCAATTAAACCTATCGATGACTTTAGGCAATAAATATATGGTTTTCATTTTAGCTCAGCTCTTATAATTTATTGGCGTTACCAGCCACTGTAATAAGGAACCTGTGGGTTGAATCTTAAAAATTATAGAACCCTCATTGTTCTTACCATCGCCCAATGCTTTGGACATACCGCAGCCCCTGTTTTGGTATTGCTGGGAGGTATCATCGGCGCAAAAATCGCACCCTCGATGGATCTGGCGACCCTCCCAATTGCAATCCAAATCACCGGCGTCGCCAGCGCAGCAATTCCTGCTTCTTATATAATGTCCAAAGTGGGTAGAAAAATAGGCTTTCTTGCTGGAACTGCCTTAGCCATTTTCGCCGCCCTCTTGGCTGCCTTTGCTATCTACCGAGAATCGTTCACTGCTTTTTGTTTCGCCTCATTCCTAATCGGTAATTACATTGCCTTCTTGCAGCAATTTCGTTTTGCCGTTGCCGAGTCAGTTTCTCCAAAGCAGGTTCCAAGATCTCTATCAGTCTTAATGCTATCAGGTATTTTTGCAGCCATAGTTGGCCCTGAATTAGGCAGGCGATTCAGCACCGTTGGAGAACTACCACTTTATGTAGGCTCATTTTTGGGAATGGCCGGAATGCTATCCGTATCATTTCTTATCCTGCTCTTTTTTTATAGAAACACAAAAATTCAATCTAAAGATCAAAGCAGCGAAGCTCGACCACTGAGGCAGGTTTTCAAGCAGCCCCAATTGATATTAGCAATCACATCAGCTTCTATGGGTTACAGCGTCATGAGTTTAATAATGACAGCGACTCCCCTTAGCATGCATGAGTTGGATCATCATTCTTTAGATGACACCACATGGGTTATTCAAAGTCATATTCTTGCGATGTATATTCCATCTTTCTTCAGTGGGCTTCTAATCTCTTGGCTGGGTGCCCAGCGCGTTATTCGAGCTGGGCTGGCATTAATGGTGACATGTGTAATTATTGGTTGGGGGCAGCCTGCATTTATCCACTACTGGGGCACATTAGTTTTTCTTGGCATTGGTTGGAATTTTCTTTTTCTAGGTGGCACCACCCTGCTGACCCAAAGCTATCGCAGCTCTGAACGATTCAAAGTACAGGCCCTTAATGACTTTACCGTCTTTGGCTTTCAGGCTGTTGGCTCACTAAGTGCAGGCGTTCTTCTAGCTACAGTTGGCTGGAACGGCGTGATGGGGTTCGCTATACCTGGGCTTACGCTATTGATAGTAGTTTTAATCTTTGCCGGTCAGGCTATAAAGAGAAATACGAATAGGTTAGCGATTGATAAGGTGTAACTTGGAATTCAAGGTTAGTGTTAGGATAATGTCTCTCAAATAGGGACAAAAACAGATATGAGGTTGCAGTGACAATTACTTAAGTCTGGTGAAAATTTTAGGCGGTGATCGATACTCTTTTTCCTCTGCGCCTATTAATTATGACCCGATTGCCTATTGCCTATAACCCCGTTATCTTATAGTCCCATTACTCAAGTAGTTTATCCTCGCAGAATCACATCCTATGACAAACAATACAAACAGCCTTTTTGGTAATTTACGCGTAGTAGAAATAGCCTCCATGATACTCGCACCCTCAGCATCAGTTCTGCTGGCAGACTTTGGCGCGCAAGTTATAAAGATTGAACCACCAGTCACCGGCGACTTAAATCGCCAATGGCACAAGATCAACGGTTTGCCTATTTCAGAGATGGCCTACGCATTTCAGGTAGATAACCGCAATAAGAAAAGCGTGGTGTTAGACCTTAAGACTTCTGCAGGTTATGAAGCTTTTTGTAAAATTGTCGCCGATGCTGATGTACTTGTTACCAACTACCGCTTAAAAGCTCTTGAGAAACTCAAACTAGATTACGACACTATTCGTAAACTGAATCCTAAAATAGTTTATGCCCTAGCGACCGGTTTTGGAGAAAATGGCGAAGAGGCGCATAAGCCAGGCTATGACACGGTGTCCTATTGGTCTCGCTCAGGAATCGAGCATCAAGTATTCCCCTATGAAGGCTGGCTGGCGCAATTTCCTTATGGTTCAGGCGACCACCCCAGTGGTATGGCCTTGTTCGGGTCTATTATGACTGGGCTTTATCAACGGGAAAAAACCGGCGAGGGCTGCAAGGTCTCCACTTCACTTTTAGCTAATGGGGCTTGGTCTAATGCCGTGATGTTGCAAGCTCAACTTAGTGGTGCCAAGTTTAGAGAAAAGCGCCCACGGGACGATGCCTACAATTTTATTTCCCTGCACTACCCCACCATCGATAATCGCTTGTTAAAAATGAGTATGGTTAATACAGCCAAAGACTGGCGGCCTTTTTGTAATGCTATTGATAGAAATGACCTGCCTGAGGACAGCCGCTTTTGTGACAACGAAGCTAGAATTGCCAACATGCCCACTCTTATTAAAGAGCTAACCGATACCATCGCTAAACTAACAATTGGCCATGTCACTAAGAGGCTCGAAGAAGCAGATGTACCCCATACGGTAGTGTCAAATTACGAAGAAGCTGCCAACGACAAGCAAAAACAAGCCAACGGTATTATTATTCCCTTAGACCACCCTGAATTTGGCCCGATGCGAACTGTCAACAGTCCATTTGAAGTTAGTGGGGCAGATAAAATCCCGCCCAAGGCAGCCCCCAATCTGGGAGAACATACAGCGGAGGTATTGGCACAGTTTGGTTACAGTGATGAGGAAATTGCCGCACTGGTTGAGCCTGTGTTGGAGTAACCGCACTGGTTGAGCCTGTATCGGAGTAGATACACTGGCACACGCCCTCACACCAAACCTGAAATATCCTCAGGCCTGAGCCTATTAGACACACTGCCTGCGTCAATCGAGCGGGCAAAACCCTTAGCCAGCCTCGTCAAAATAGAATATGGTAGGTAATCCATTGTCAGTGCCGGAGAACTCTTCCTATGTTACGAGCAAGTATTCAGCGTAGAGCCTTGAAGATAGCGAGTCTAAGCTGTGCGTTAATCTTTTTATCGAACCCGTTGCTCAACGCGCAGCAAAACGGGTTCATCTCCAACAGTTCTGACTGGCAAGATGACTTAACAGCAATTACTGACAGTAACTGGAATTACAGCAGTGCTGCACATCTTTTGGAGCGGGCAGGCTTTGGCGGCACGCCAGAGCAAATCAGCTTGCTCGCTGCAATGGGACCCTCCGCAGCTGTTCAGCAACTTATTGATTTCGATTCCGTCGACAATAGCCATCTTCACGCCTTTGACCATTCTGGCATTCATGATCCGGGTTTAGAGCCTTTCCCACCCAGCCGTCCAGCTACAACAGAACTTGCAAAAGCCACAGGTGAAGCCCTTGGCATCAAGATAAAGCCCGACGGCAATCGGCGCCTGCAGCCGGTAGTTAATAAATTCTTCTATTGGCTTCGGGCCAGCGTGCTGGAAACGAACCGCGTGTCCTATTGGTGGGCAAACCGCATGGTGTCAACCAACAGTCCTTTGCAAGAAAAAATGGCGCTGTTCTGGCATGGCCATTATGCGATCAATGAAACCAAGGTCCGAGACTACCGCAAGCTACTTAACGAATTAGAGCTCTTTCATAAAATGGGCACTGGCAGCTTTAGAGACTTAATGATTGCCGTAGCTCAAGACCCCGCCATGCTGTCTTTTCTAGATGCTGGTGTAAATGTGAAAGGCGCGCCAAATGAGAACTTCGCTCGGGAAATTATGGAGTTGTTCACCATGGGCGTGGGTAATTACAGCGAAAGTGATATCCGAGAGGCTGCTCGGGCTTTTACTGGCTGGAATTACATTGATTTGGATTTCGTTATTAACGAGGATCAGCACGACAACGACCAAAAGCTATTTCTAGGCCACACTGGAAACTTTGATGGCATTGACGTCATTGATTTAATTATGGAGCAGCCTGTCACCGCCGATTATATCGCTGGAAAGATTTATCGATTTTTCGTTCGTGAAGACCTTAGCCCCCAGCTGCAAGCCGAACTGGGCAGCGTCCTGCGAAATTCAGACTACGAGATAGCGGCCTTACTCGAAACCATATTTAACTCAAAAGATTTTTACAGCGAAGCCACTGTCGGTCAGCAGATCAAAAGTCCTGTTCAGCTAGCCATTTCCACTTACCGTAAATTAGGCTTGGACACAGTGCCAGGCGTACCTGACTTTAATCGCTCCACCGGCGCCCTCAGCCAATCACTTTTTCGTCCCCCTACCGTTGCCGGCTGGGCCGGCGGTCGCAGCTGGATAACCCCGGGGCTGCTCCTCGCTCGCGGCAATTTTGCCCGGGATATCTTGTTTCCTGACATCAACTTCATTCCCCTAGATCGCTGGAACCCGAGCCGCGAAATTCGCAGCGTTTCTGATCGCATTCGACTAGGTATGGACATTACCTCTGCCACCCAGCCTTCGTCTCTAGGTGAAGGAGAGACCATGGCAGAGTCTAATATGATGTCAGACCGGGACGAAGATTTTAATACGCGCTATGGAAGCTACCGCGGTTGGCAGATGGCTATCGAGCGAGTTAAGCCAATACCAAGACACACAGCCCGAATAAATCTAAGCCAGATGGTTTTAGAACAAGAAATCGGAAACACCCGCGAATTAGTAGATTATTTTATTGCTAGATTTATGCTGGTGCCGCCCGGCGACGATTCGCGGCAGATGCTCGTGAGTTTTATAAACGATGAACTAGGCACCAACGATATTCTCGACGCCCAATCTTACATGGAAGACTCCTTGAGGCTATTGCTGCATTTAGTTTTAAGTCAGCCTGAATATCAACTTGGTTAAGGTAAGCGCTTTTACTTTTAAAGAAAAGCATTTAGAAAATTATACTTAAGAACCTATGATTGAAGAGGTCACTATGAAAAATCAGTCACAAATCCGCAATCTTTTAGGACGACGTGAGCTTTTAAAAAAGGGGGGCGCTGGACTCGGGCTCGGCGCCTTGGGCATGGGCCGATCCGCCTTGGCTACTGCAGCTCAAGCCGTCGCCGCACAAGCGGAGGCAGACGGGAAAGTGCTGGTGATAATGGAATTATCAGGCGGCAATGACGGCCTAAACACTGTCGTGCCATACGCCGACGATGTCTATTATCAGAAGCGACCCAACATTGGAATTGCGAAAGATAAGCTAAGAATTATTGACGACCATTTTGGGTTTAATCCTGGCATGGTGGGATTTGAACGCCTTTATAAAGATGGCAAGATGGCCATCGTGCACGGCTGTGGCTATGAGAACCCTTCTTATTCTCACTTCACTTCCATGGCCTACTGGCATACAGCAGCACCCAATAGCGGCGAAGAATATGGCTGGGTTGGCCGGCTTGCCGATTCTATGGAACCTACAGCCCCATCAAATTATTTGGTAAATATAGCGGCCCGGCAGTCACTGGCTGTTCGCAGTCAGCGACATGTGCCCGTGGTGTTTGACTCACCCGATAACTTTTTACGGGAACAATTTCATGAGCAAAAAGAAGTTATGGCCCGAGTTGCTGATGTTGGTGACATAGAAAATCCATCTCGACGGTTTTTATTAGACATCGCAAAAAGTGCCAACAACGCCTCAGAATTAGTTCGCGAGGCTTGGGACAACTATGAGTCCCCTGTCGATTATGGTCTGGCCAATGGCTTGGACTTACCGAAGGTTGCTGCGCTTCTAGACGCTGGCATGTCGACCAAGCTCTATTATGTTGCCTACCGAAACAATGCTTTCGACACTCACGTGTTTCAAAATAATTTGCACCAACGTCTACTAACTTACACCTCCGATGCTGTCTCCGGGTTTATGCAAGACCTAGAGCGTATTGGCAGGGCGGACGACGTTGTGCTGATGGTGTTTTCTGAGTTTGGGCGACGGGTACCAGAGAATGTAAGCCTCGGCACTGATCATGGTGCAGCAAATGCAATGTTTGTGGTCGGCAAGCAGGTCAATGGAGGCCATTACGGCGACATCCCAAGCCTTACCAAATTGGCTGAAGGCGATAATCTGGCCTATACAACCGATTTTAGAAAAGTATATCAAACTATAATTCAAGGCTGGCTTGGCCACCAAAATGCAGAGCAGCTTCTGGGCGATGATTTTGGCGCATTTAACATGTTCAGCTAGTTTTTATATGGCAGAGTTTACTTTTACTTCGCGAGTCAATTTTACCGAGAACGATCACGATGAAAAGAATACCGGCTATCCTCAGAGTACTAGGATTAACCATTGTATTTGCCTTTTTTGCTTTTGGCGGGCTAGGCCATTTCACAAACACTGAGCTTTTCGTCGCGATTATGCCCCCGTACCTTCCTTTTCATTTAGCAGCCGTTTACATTAGCGGAGCATTTGAAATAGCTGGCGCTCTTGGCTTGCTTCATTCAAAAACTAGAAGAAGCGCAGGGATTGGGCTCTTTGTGCTCACTATCGTGGTGACGCCAGTGAATATTTATATGTGGATGACGCCCGACGCTTTTCCTGATGTACCTGAATCGTTCTTAGCCTTGAGATTAGTAGCACAGGTGCTGCTGTTGATGTGCATTTGGTGGTCTACTAAGCCCGCAGCCGCGCCAACAGCTGAGCCCGCTGTTTAAGAGCTTTTCCGGATGAAGAAGCTGAGTGCTTCTCAACTAGAGGTTATCGCAACGAGTAAGGAATGAGTTTGAAATTGGCTTAAAGAGCGCGGAGGCATTTACCCCGACACTCTTTAGGTTCTAGACAATGTGAATCACATGTAAAATGCTAACGCGCAACTCGTGCCTGAAACGGCTTGTTAGATAACGAGCCCACATCAATCTCGCGAAAGAAGGTATCGCGCCGGCCTTCTGAGGTCATTGTTGTCACTTTAATATCAACTGTCTCAGTGAGAAGAGTAGCAATATGAACAGGTTTAGCATTTTGAGAATTATAGCCACTGCCAGTATCAACTAACCGAGTACCCAGCAGTTCATCTGTACCTGCCTTGTAAACCCGCACTTCGGATCCCGCCATGACTTGATGTCCGTCTTCATTCAGCACCAAAACTTGAATAGACTGGTTTGCATTATCACCGAAGTCATTGCGAAACAAATAATGAGAACCACTGGGATCGTTAGCCGCCAACGACAAATCTAAATCCCCGTCTTGGTCATAGTCTGCAAACTGAACACCATGGTCCGTGTCATTAGCCATCACCGTATCAGGAATTTCATTTTCGAAATGATCACCCTTGTTAATGTACAAATAGTCTGGTGTCCCTGGCTTTCCGTTTACGTAACCCACAATGTATAAATCTGGCAGTCCGTCATTGTTTACATCACCCCACACCCCAGTGACGATATGATCATGAGTCGCTACTCCCATATCTGCTGCAACATCGGTAAAGGTCCCGTCGCCGTTATTTCGAAACAAGCTATCGTCACCGTACTCTGCTACATAAAGGTCTAGATCCCCGTCAACATCAAAATCGGTGATAGCGCAACCAACACCTCCATCAATAAGAGGTCTGCGCGCCTGATCGATGTTTAGCGCCATTGCCACATCACTGAAGCGACCACCTTCGTATTGATACATGCCATCACGGTCGCCACTTTGATTGGTCGTAAACGCATCTAAATCTCCATCGCTGTCCATATCAAACCAGCAGGCACCGACGGTTCTGCGCGGCTCGTAAAAACCTGTTTGCCTCGCGACATTAGTGAACACACCTTCATTGTTTTGAAAGAGTCTGTTAGTGGATGTGCGAAGCGCCACATGCAAATCCAGATCGCCGTCGGCATCATAGTCCACAAAATTTAGCTGGCGTGTTGCGCCAACAAAACTTACCCCTTTTTCAACACCGACATCGATAAACGATTTTTGACTTGGCTTTGAGTGATTGCTTATTTGATTTTCCATCAACACGTTTGGATTTACGCCATCTGCGTAGGCAATGTAGAGATCCAGATCGCCGTCATTGTCATAGTCACCCCAGGCAACCGCACGTGCGTTACCAGGATTAGTTATAAGATTGACCGCTTGGCCGACATCCACGAATCCAGCTGTACCCCTGTTTTCGTAGAGCCGCAGTGGCCCATTTAAAAAAACCACCGCTAAATCTAAATCGCCATCGTTGTCATAATCACCCCAGGCGTTGGACTGACCAAGGGGGTCGGAGAAAGTTTCGGTTTGCACCGGGGTAAATTTAATATCCGCGGCGTAGACCGCGTTAAAAATAGAGGCGGCAAGCAGACCTGTAAAAAACAACCCTGTGCAAACACTACTGGGTCCGGTGCCTAACCTTAAATTTCTAAGCATAAAATATCCTTTAATTATTTTTAAACTGACAAATACTAATTAGCCCTAAGAGCACACTAAGGATTTAAACTAACCGTCTCAACCGCCGCCGCTTCAATCTCACTGCGCTGTAGCAACAGAGGTCTAAATTCATCAGCCGCCAAATGGTCCAACTGATCGCTATAATTTTCTGTATTCTTCTGCCTTGAATTCCCGTAGCTCATTAGGCCGTAGGCTTTTATCGGATCGGAGAACTCGACCATCGCCACCCAGGTCTCGCCGTGGCGTGGGGTACGATATCCCTGCTCGTTAAGTGCTGACCAAGTGATCACTCTGAACACACCTAAGTTTCCATAACCACCATGACCCGGGATATTTTTCCCATCAAGGTCAAACCGAGACACATCACCAAAGCGCACGTCCAAAGCCCCATATTTAGCAATTGTATTGGCAACTGCTTGCTTCAGCATTCCAACAGCCGCTACTGCATCTTTAAGCCCCGTTGGCGTTGTTAATGGCTTTTCTAAAGACCAGCGTTCGGCGTAATTGTCTTGACCTGCGAAATTTCCACCGGCAAACAGAGAAGCCCATTCTTCAAACAACAGACCCGCCTTAGTGTCTTCAGTAAAGCGTCGATCCCAACCGCTGAGTAAAGCGGTGGCAGCCAAAATATCTGAATCAGTGCTGCTAGACGCCGCTGCCAACAAATCATCTAAGACACGCTCCGTCATCAATGCGTAGTCGGAAAGTTTAAACTCAATAAATTCATCAAAACTGACACTTTCTTTTTCTGCCATCATTTTTACCGACTGCTGAGCACGTAAAGACATTGGACCACGAGGGGCTATATAAGCAGGAAAGTCATCTGGAGAATATGTTGGTGGATAAGTTGCCAGCCACGGTGGATCATTTGAATTTTGAACGAAGCCAGTACCAGGATCAGTTACCTTTGGAAGCTCAGCATAGCTATGAATCTCATCCCAAACATATTCGGATGAGTCACCGGGAACATGGGCGCCCCAAAACGCGCGATCACCGTCGCCTCTTTTTGGTAATATGCCATTGTCGATATACTGAATATGACCGGCTTTATCTGCATAGGTGATATTGAATGTTGGCACCTGATTACGCGACATTATTTCTTCGAATTCAGCAAAGGTTTTTGCTTGTAGCATATCGAAATACTGCTCGAGCATTTTTGGCCGATCCAGCCCAGACACACGAAGAGCTAAAAGGTTACCGTTGGGAGTTTCAAACACCGGGCCGTGAACAGTCGAACGTAAATCAAACGATACATCGCGAAGCTCACCGTCACCACCTTTGAGTTTGTAACTTATTTTCTGTGTTTCAAATTCTCGTTTTTGTCCATCAAAAAGGTAGCCATCGTCCTCTTGAGTCAGCAAATAAGTCGTGGCACCTAACATATTGTTTACAGTGTTTGAGATGCCCATATTTTGATTAAAGGCGAAGCGAATTACTGGCAACCCTACTTGCGTTGCTCCGTACATTTCAAAATCAGGACCGGTGACATGGGCTTCATAATAGGTAAAGAATCCACTCGCCCATGGCAGATGAGGATTCTGGAGTAATAGGGTATTTCCACTGGTCGATTTAGCCGGCGCTACAGCCCAAGTGTTAGATCCTGGATTTGGCTCAGGTGCAACGGGCGGCGTTGAGTTGCCATCGTTAATTCGATTTGGTGAAGCCACATAAACATAATTCATCAAACGGTGAGCGTGAGCAACCACATCAACGCCGGTGATAGGAAGAACAATCAATACATCTGGATCTAAATTCTCTGCATGTTCTTCAGCATAGGCATTAATACCCCCTGCAAAAGCATCAAGGTTAGCTTTAAACTGCTTGGACTGTTGACTATACCAACGCTGTGCTCGCTCTGGCACCCCATTACTCAGCAACCAGACATCTACATCCTCGTAATCTTCCCCCCAATACTCACTCCCTCTTGCTCGAGCTTGCCCATAAAGTCGCAATAGCAAATCACCTTGACTATGAGTCTGAGCCCAGCCAAAACCATAGAATGTGGAAGCCTCATCTGCACCATAAACGTGCGGCACGCCATAACTATCCCAAAGAATTTCGGTTACGCCGGTTTCGGGAGAACTAGAGGTTGCTGAGCAATTGGTCAAAAAAATTAAAACAGCTATAGATAGCACTTTTAGGTTTTGAGAAAAGTCGTAATCGAAGTGGAAAAAGCGAAAATTCATCGTCAAGATCTCGTTTTATTATTTCAATGAGGGGAAAAAATTACTCTCTCCACAGTATCAAAGTTAAGACAGATTACAACCAGCTTTCTTGTGCTTTTAGCAGGCGCAGGAAACCAAAGAGCAAGCCTAAGAAATCAAACTACTGCACTAATTTAGATCAGGCCCAAGACCTTTTTGAGGCAGGATCAATATTTGTAACTTTAGAGTTACTAATGAGACAACCAGTCAGAGGGTGGCAAGTAAGACTGCCAGTATGGAGCCTCGCGGTAGTGAACAGCTCCGAGGTAAGAAACTATGTGGGTTTAAGAATGTCTAGAAGACTCTGAGCAAAGACGAGCTAACTGAACTGATTGTGGCAAGATAAGGTTAGCTTAAGGAAGTTCTGGCTAGAGAGGCCCTTGCTGGCTCGGCTTGAAAATATTAGGCTAAAATAACCGGCCTAGCAAAAAATATAAGCAAGCTTAATAGCCTAAATAATTACCCGCTTAAAGATTTGCCTTTAAAGGCGCCGGACATATGAATGCCACCGGGCACCTTTAATTATAATTGGCGTGAATTTTTTAAAACCAATAGCTGGCTATAAAAGCCAGCCGTTCATTACCAAAGACTACAGTTAATCATCAAATCCAACAAAGTGAACAAAATCTTCTAATGGCGCGCGAGTAGACTTAACGTCGTTAGCGACAAATTCATCGTTTGGATAACCCATGGCTATGCAAGTCAGAATGTTCTGATCTTCAGGAATATTGGCATGCTCGCGCACGACAGGTGTTTGCATTACCCCTTGGCCATTGATGACAGAACCAAGCCCGCGATCCCAGGCAGCCAACACAATAGCGTGGCAAATAGCGCCTAAATCAAACTGAGCGATGGCAGCCGGCTCAAGAACCCTGTCATAGGTAAGCACAATAGATACTGGTGCATCAAATTGGCGAAAGCCTCGCATAACCCAATCTTGACGCTTCTCTTTGTCATCGCGAGCAATACCCATGGCTTCGAATAGCTGGACCGCAATACCAACTTGGCGATCACGGTGGATTCCTGTGTAGCCTTCATTCGTTGGGAAGTCCCGAGTAGGCTTAACGCCGCCCAGCATTCGTTCGGTGTTTCCCTCCCGAATTCTATCGAGAGGCTCTCCTGTCACAACATGCAAATGCCAAGGCTGGGTGTTCATTGAAGATGGAGCGCCCTTAGCGACTTCAAATATCTCTTCTAGGATTTTGCGCGGCACAGGGTCAGGTTTGTAACCTCGAACCGAACGCCGTGTGCTTATAAGAGTTTCGAAATCCATAGAATATTCCTTTCCAGTAGTAGTTAAGACAACGCCGCTTTTAGTCGCTTAAAGCGGATGGTCAAATTCAGTCGCAAAAGAGTCTAGCATAGAGATAAGGGCTATTTAATAGCTAGATCGCCGCAATCTCATATTGATGTTTTAACATTGAAGTTACATGGCCGAATGAGGGGAGGCGGACGGCGCTGGGCTGCATAGTCAAAGAGATACTGGAAATGCCGAGATTGGCACCTGCGACATCTTAGAATTAAAGGGGTTGGGTGCAAGTTTGTGAGAGTCACAAAGCCCTGAACGAAATCCAATAACAGGTTTAAGTAATCTTAAACCTGTTATTGGCGGTGGTGGGTGTAACTGGAATTAAAGTTAATTGGGATAACGAGGCAAAGCAGCTTCTATTGCACCGCGTACTTGGTTAATGCACCACCAGCCCAGCTCAAAGAGTTTGGCCCTTCAGCTGCATAGACATTGCCGTCTGCGTCCACGGCCACACCTTCGCCTGCGGTACCCTGATAGACACGGTCGTCTCGCTCAAATGGAGGAATAAATCCAGTGATATGATCTTCGTCAACATGGCCAATGCGAACGCCATTGCGCCAGCCTACATGATTGGTTGGAGCTGACTCTGAATCAATCGCGTAAAGCGTGTCATCCGCGGTGATGAATAGACCACTAATGCGGCCATACATGTATCGTGAATCTAAGTAGTTTCCTTCTTGATCGAATATTTCGAGTCGGTGGTTGCCTCGGTCAGCAACCCAAAGACGACCTTGAGAGTCAAATGCCATGGCGTGAGGAGTTCGGAACTCACCGTGAAGAACGCCAATTTGCCCCCACTCTTTAAGGCGAGTGCCATCGGCTGAAAATTTTATAATCCGTGCTGTGGACCCAGATGCCCGGCCCTCAGCCATGGCATCATTACTAGTCATACCTTGACCATTATGACCGTCTGATACAAAGATGCTGCCGTCAGGGGCTGTGATTACATCGTTAGGCTGATTGAATTGATTCGGACCGCTTCCTGCCTGCCCGGGGGTACCCAAACTCATTAGCAATTCTCCGCTGGGACTAAACTTATGGACCTGATGGCCCTTAGTGCCTGCTTCATTGCCCGCGAAATCAGTTACCCAAACGTTGCCTTCGGCATCCGCGTGAATACCGTGTGGGGTTACCATAAGGCCACCACCGAAGTTAGCCAAAACCGCACCGGTGTCGCGGTCAAATTTAAATATAGGATCGACGGGGTTATTGTCGCAATTCACCGGGACACCGCTGCCAAAGCTACTTGCTCCACATCGCTCATAAGCCCAGACATTGCCATCGATTTGATCGATATCAACACCCGCAGTGGAACCCCACTCACGGCCTGCGGGCAAATCGCCCCAGTTTGTCATTACGGTTGAGGCGGGATTGGGTATGCCTTCTCCGGAAATAGGATTGCCAGCATCAGCCATTACGGCTACAGGTGCCGGAGCGGCTGCTTCAACAGCTGTATCAGGTGACGAGCAGGCCGCTAAAATCGCGGGCAAGCAAACGCATAGTGCGGGAAGGACAATTTTCTTTGAAACCATTAGGGGCTCCCTCTTTTTGGTTTTAGTTTTAGTTTCAGTTT
>TARA_B110000208_G_scaffold28989_1_pt1 | contig 28473 bp, 30 predicted proteins | sample TARA_B110000208 | Tara Oceans TARA_B110000208 (sample SAMEA4397426) | marine metagenome | biome: Polar Biome; feature: [SRF] surface water layer (ENVO:00010504); material: water (ENVO:00002006), including particulate matter (ENVO:01000060) such as... | depth 5 m
CTCAGCCGCAAACCGCAGACACATCGCGCGACCTATGCCTTGGGCGGCACCAGTCACGACAATAATTTTGTTCTTAAGATCCACGTATTATGCTCACTTACCGCCAGTCATTAACCGACTGGTGGCTTGTTTTGTATCGGCTTGACGCGAGTTGCTGTCTTTAAATGCCTTAACTTCAGCACGCGCAATCACATGGTGATGCACTTCATCTGGACCATCAGCGTAACGTAATGTGCGCTGACCTGCGTACATACCCGACAGCGGGGACCATTGAGAAATCCCTGTCGCACCATGTACTTGCATGGATTGGTCAATTATTTCACAAACTCGCTCTGGCACCAATGCCTTGATCATAGAGACCCAAATACGAGCTTCTTTGTTTCCTAATACATCCATGGCTTTCGCCGCCTTCAGCACCATCAAACGCATGGATTCAATATCAATCCGCATCCTGGAAACGGTTTCCATGTTCTTGCCTAGATCAATGATCGGCTTGCCAAACGCTTCGCGGTTGATTGCCCGGTCAAGCAGCAAGTCCAGAGCTTTTTCAGCCTGACCAATTGATCGCATACAGTGATGAATACGCCCTGGTCCCAGTCGCACTTGTGAAATTTCAAAGCCGCGGCCTTCACCCCATAGGATATTCTCTTCTAGAACTCGAACATTCGTAAAGCGAATATGCATATGACCATGCGGCGCGTCATCGTGGCCAAACACATGCATTGGACCAAGAACCTCAACACCTGGCGCATCCATCGGGACCAAAATTTGGCTTTGCTGTCTGAAACTTTCAGCATTTGGTGAGGTTTTCACCATAACAATCATGATCTTACAGCGTGGATCGCCGGCACCTGAGATATAGTATTTCTCACCGTTGATGACCCATTCGCCGTTCTCAAGAACCGCTGAGGTGGAAATATTCTTAGCATCTGAAGAGGCTACATCTGGCTCAGTCATTGCGAAGGCAGAGCGAATTTCACCAGCCAACAGCGGCTTGAGCCACATGTCTTTTTGTTGTTGCGTACCAATGCGCTCCAACACTTCCATGTTACCAGTGTCAGGTGCAGAACAATTGAGGGTCTCTGGGGCGAGGGGGCTCTTGCCCAATTCCGCAGCAATATATGCATAATCAAGGTTTGATAGCCCTTCGCCTGTTTCTGCGTTTGGCAAGAAGAAGTTCCACAGACCTGCATCACGGGCTTTTTGCTTTACCGTCTCCAACAATTCCAATTGGCCAGGTGCATAAGACCAACGATCTGCACGACCTTCGCCCATACGGTAAAATTCGTCTGCGATCGGATCAACGTTTTCGCGGATGTGTTTGATCACCGCGTTCAAAAGCGGTTTATTCTTTTCTGACATTTCTAGGTTGTTCATATCGAGTGGCGTTTGGCTGTCCGTCATGCGGCGATCCTTGATGTGGAATAAGTAGTTAAAGACATTGCCATAACAACCCAAATTGATGTCCGTTCTTCGTAAGAGCCAGCAAAAACTAACTGGGTCATGTCTGCGACATCGGCCCTCAAAAGTTATTTGGTGTCCGATGTTGTGTTAATGCTAGAACGGATAGTGCCTTCTGCCAATACAGTGGAACGGAACGTCACATGAGGAGATTGTCCTTGCACAACGGTTTCACACAATAATTTGTTTACATAATACTGATTATAAGTAATCTGACATTCCATAAATCACGTGTAAGTGATGTCATAATATTCTGTTTTGAAACACCTTTAGATCAAACCATATCCTGCCCCACGGACAGTTCTTACAACATCGCTACCACCAAACTGCACCAACGCTTTGCGTAGCCGTCCAATGTGAACATCAACTGTTCTTGTATCAACATAGTTGTCGCGCCCCCAGACACGGTCCAGCAATTGTTCACGGCCCCAAACACGAGATGGTTTTTCCATGAACGTTACCAGCAGTCGAAACTCTGTTGGACCAAGTTTTAGCTCGTTACCATCACGCGTGACTTTGTGGCTCTCAGCGTCCAGCGTGATGTCATCATACGTCAATTGCTGTCCAACAGATGGCCGCACCCGCCGCAATTGACTGCGCACACGCGCCATCAGCTCGATCACAGAATACGGCTTGACCACATAGTCATCGGCACCCGTTTCAAGGCCACGCACACGATCCACGTCTTCGGATCTGGCAGACAGCATGATTACGGGAATTCCACGGGTCGTAGACTTTGATTTAAGTCTGCGGCAGACTTCAATCCCACTGAGCTGCGGCATCATCCAATCTAGAACAATAACATCCGGCATCTCTTCTTCGACCAACATCATTGCGTCTTCGCCATTGTCAGCATTTATTACTAGATAGCCTTCAGCTTCCAAATTATAAGCCAGCACTTCGCGCTGTGCTGGTTCGTCTTCCACAACGAGTATACAAGGTTGGTTGATCGACATGAGACGATCCCTCTAGATGGTCTGCGTTGAGGTGACGTCTGATTTCACACGGGCTTCTTCAGGATATTCGCCCGTTACCAGATACACCACTTGTTCAGCGATTGCGGTGACATGGTCACCCATACGCTCAATATTTTTACCGATGAAATGTAAATGCATACAGGCTGTAATATTACGCGGATCTTCCATCATGAATGTTAGAAATTCGCGGAACAATCCGTTGTACATTTGATCAACATCACTGTCGCGTTCGATCACATCGCCTGCAAGCTCTGTATCACGGTGAATGTAAGCATCCAGTGCGTCTTTCAGCATCTTGCTGACTTCTTTTGCCATACGGCGCAGTGCGCCCGCGCTGTCACTCACAGGCGCCATTTGGGCTAAGACCCCGGTACGCTTGGCCATGTTCTTGGCGTAGTCACCGATGCGTTCTAGGTTTCCACTTATCTTCATAATTGCCAAGACAAGCCGCAAATCACCCGCTGTTGGTGAACGAAGCGCGATCAAACGAGCCGCATCCTCATTAATTTCCTCTTCGAGCAGGTCAATCGCCTTGTCGGCGGCGCGGACCTTCTCGGCACGTTCCTCATCACGAGTTTCAAGTGAGATAGCGCCTTCCAAAATGGCGGCCTCAACAAGGCCTCCCATTTTCATGATCTTTGCCTGAATATCCTCAAGGTCACGATCAAATGCAGATGCAATGTGTTGCTGTGTCATATGTGTATTCCCTACCCGATCCGGCCTGTAATGTAGCTTTCAGTGCGTGGATCCTGAGGCGTTGTAAAGATCTGCCCCGTTTCCCCATATTCTACCATATTGCCCAAATGAAAGAACGCTGTTTTTTGGCTTACGCGTGCTGCTTGCTGCATGGAGTGCGTAACAATCACAACAGAAAAACTTTGGCGCAATTCGTCAATTAATTCCTCGACCTGTGCAGTGGCAATTGGGTCTAGGGCGGAACATGGCTCATCCATCAACAACACCTCTGGCTCAGTAGCAACCGCGCGCGCAATGCAAAGACGCTGTTGCTGTCCACCCGACAACCCAGTGCCAGGTGATTGCAAACGATCCTTAACCTCGTTCCAGATTGCACCACGGCGCAACGCGCTTTCTACGATGTCATCCAGATCGGCTTTGTTTTGGGCAAGACCGTGGATGCGTGGACCATAAGCGACATTATCATAGATCGATTTTGGAAACGGGTTTGGTTTTTGAAACACCATTCCGACCTTGGCCCGCAATTGAACGGGATCAACGCGGCGATCATAGATATCTTCGTCGTCAATGCGAATTGATCCGGTCACTTTACAGATATCAATCGTATCATTCATCCGGTTCAGGCAACGTAAAAATGTGGACTTGCCGCAACCCGATGGGCCAATAAACGCGGTGACCGTCTTATCTTCAATATCAATGCTGACATCTTTGATGGCATAATTATCACCATAATAAACCTGTACATCGCGTGCCGAAATTTTGATTGCTGTAGTGCCCATGTGGCTCTCCATAATATTCTTATCGTTCATTTTCAGCACTCCAACTCACCAGCGGCGCTCAAAGCGACGGCGTAGGATAACAGCGATGGTGTTCATCGTGACAAGGAAAACCAACAAGATGATAATCCCACCCCATGCACGCTCATAGAATGCAGGGTCAGCACGTTTGGCCCACTCATATATTTGGGCTGGCATGGCTGAGTTCGGTGAAAGCAAGCCGGTAGCAATGCTATCGGGCGGGTTCGATGCGATGAACCCAACCATTCCAATCAACAACAACGGTGCCGTCTCACCTAACGCCTGCGCCAAGCCGATAATTGTACCTGTTAGAATGCCCGGAGCAGCCAAAGGTAAAACGTGGTGAAAGACCGATTGCATTTTTGAGGCCCCTACCCCAAGTGCCGCATCACGGATCGATGGCGGCACTGCCTTTAACGAAGCACGTGTTGAGATGATGATCGTTGGCAAAGTCATTAGTGTGAGGACCAAGCCACCAACCAACGGGGCTGAATTGGGCAGATGCATGTAGTTGATGAACACTGCCAAACCTAAGATACCGAACACGATTGAAGGAACCGCCGCTAGGTTTGATATATTTACTTCAATTATATCCGTGATCCAGTTCTTAGGCGCGAATTCTTCGAGGTAGATTGAAGCGGCAACGCCAATGGGCAAAGCCAGAACCAATACAACGAGCATCATAAAGAACGAACCAATCATCGAGGTTCCCATGCCCGCGGCCTCAGGGCGCGCGTCAGATGCATCAGACCCAGTGATGAACGACATGTTAAAGTGTTTGGCCAAGCTATCCTCGGCTTTCAATGCGTCGACAAGATCAAGCTGCGCTGGGGATATGTTTTTGTCGTTGCCAATACTGTCGCGGCTAACACGCCCTTTCAGGTAACCATCAACGCGAGAAGATGCCAAAAATTCGAAACCAACGGTCTCGCCAATTTTGTTTGGGTTATTCAGCACATAATCACGCACCTTGGCTGCCGCGCTTTTGGATAAAATACCAACCATCTTTTTAGCTTTAAGATCGGTTTCGATCCCTAACTCTGCAACCTTCGCCTCAAGCGCGTTTGACAACAACGGAGTATATCCAAAGGTGGACACCTTTTTGATATCATCCAGATTACGGTTGCCTTTTTTATCCAGTTTGCCGGCCAACAATTCGACCTCCAGCGCGATAAATGTTTGCTGATAGGCACCTGCCCCACGTGTCACAATGTTGAAAACAAGGATCGCCAGCATCAACAAACCAAAGGCGATCGCAATAATCCCATAGGCTTTGAACCGTGTCTCAGCTGCGTTACGTGTGCGAGTGCGCGCATCCAACTGCAGCAGCGATTTCTTCTTTTCAAGTTTTTGAATAGCGTCGGTCAATCGTACTGCTCCCTATATTTGCGCACGATATAAAGCGCGATCACATTAAGGCCGAGGGTTAGAACAAACAGCGTCAAGCCAAGTGCAAAAGCCACCAGCGTTTCTGGGCTGGCGAAATCCGTATCACCCGTTAATTGGCTAACGATGCGTGTTGTAATAGTTGTCATCGCTTCTAGCGGGTTGGCTGAGAATTTTGCAATTGCCCCTGCCCCCAAAACAACAATCATGGTCTCTCCGATTGCACGTGACGCGGCCAATAGAACGGCCCCTACAATCCCAGGCAGTGCGGCAGGCAGCACAACTTGGCGGATCGTTTCAGAGGGCGTTGCGCCAAGCCCAAGCGAGCCGTCGCGCAATGACTGAGGAACAGCGTTCATAATGTCATCAGACAGCGAAGACACGAACGGGATCAACATAATCCCCATGACCAAACCAGCGGTTAGAACAGCAGTGGCACCACTCATCCACTCCAACCCCAACAATCCTTCTTCACCACGCCCAAACACGCGAACCAATGCGGGACCAACTGTCAGAAGTGCAAACAAGCCATACACGATGGTTGGAATACCAGCTAATATCTCGAGCAGTGGTTTGGCAAACGCGCGGACTCTTGGACCTGCATATTCACTAAGGTAAATGGCGGCAAACAATCCAACTGGGACCGCAACAATCAATGCAATGATCGAGATATAGATCGTGCCCCACAGTAATGGAAGAATAGATAGATCGCTGTCGCCACGAAAATTCGGAGCCCATGAACCGCCAAAAAAGAAGTCTGTCCACGGGTGAAGTTTGAAGAAATTAATCGATTCAAACAGCATCGAAAACACAATGCCAATGGTTGTCAAAATGGCCAAAGAGGCCGCCAAAACCAATAAGGCAAGTATTCCACGTTCAACCGTATTACGCGCGCGAAACGTTGCCTTAGCTGCTAAGACTGAAAGGGCAAAACCGATCAATGCCAGCGGCGCGATAATCAAAACCATCCACAACTGACCCGTCTTCGTTTGTGCGCGATAATTTTGAGCCGCCTCTAACACCTCTGGCTGAACATCAGAGCCAATCGCGGCACCAACACCAGCCAATAGTGCCCGAATATCCGTCTGTTCAGTGTCCAGTCTAAGTGTTTCGCTTTGGCTCATGGTACCTAAACTAATAACGACCTCAAGACCATCTGCAACACGACGTACATCGCTCATGACTAACCCGATGGAGGACCCTTCAGGGATAAGTTTGTCTGGAATAGTCGATAGAACATTTCGTTCCACCAGCATTGGTTGGGCAAGCAGCCAAATCAGCAAAACACCCAGCGCCGGTATCGCTGTGAACATGGCAGCATTAGAACCGTAATAAACAGGAAGCGAATGCAGTTTTCTACGATCGCCACCAGCGGTCGAAATCGCACGCTTACTTGCCAAAAAATAACCCAGCGTGGCCAAGATCAGGATCGCTATGACGAGTAGGCTTGTCGTGCTCATATTTCGCTCCGGAGTTGCTCTGATCGCGATAAATTTAAAGTAAGTCAGGCCACCCGTTTGACAGGGCAGCCTGATGTATTGTGCTATTTTTAAGAACCAGACCCAACGACAACTTCGTCAGATACAGCTGTTTGTGTGGCTTCCAACTCTGGGTCCGCAACCAAACCGTATTCAGCCAGCGGCCCGTCTTCACCGGCAATTTCGTCAGCTACAAAGAATTCTGCAAAGTCCTTCAGGCCTGGGATCACGCCAATGTGGGCTTTTTTAATGTAAAAATACAGCGGACGCGATACAGGGTATTCACCGGTTGAGATGCTTTCGGTCGAAGGCACAATACCAGACATTGTCGCGACTTGTAGCTTGTCGGTATTGTTCTCATAGAACGCGAGGCCAAACACACCAATGCCGTCTTTGTTGCTCTCAATACGCGCTAAGGTTTCGGTATAGTCGCCATCAATGTCCACTGATTTGCCGTCCGTACGTAGGGCAATGCAGGCTTTCTCGGCCGCTTTCTTCTTAGCTTTGTCCGTGTCGCCAGACGCTGATGCTAGCAAAACATCAAACGCGCCTGTGGCTTCACACCCCTCCAAGATCACTTTGTCTTCAAACACTTCACGGGTGCCGTGTTTTGTGCCCGGGACAAATGCCTGGATAGGTTGATCCGCAAACGCGGCGTTCACTTGAGCCCAATTGGTGTTTGGGTTGGCAACCATTTGACCTTCGACGATAATCTGGTCTGAAAGTGCCAAGAACCAATCCCTTGGCGTGAATTCAAATCCGTTGCCCGCGGTGTCTGAGGCGAAAACGATGCCATCATATCCAATACGGACTTCGATAATGTCTGAAACACCTGCTTCAGAGCAGGCTTTTAGTTCGTTTTCTTTAATCGGACGGGAGGCGTTTGCGATATCGATGGTGTTTTCACCAACACCTTCGCAAAAGCGCTTGAGGCCCGCTGATGATCCACCAGACTCGACAACCGGTGTTGGGAAATCAAAATTTTCGCCAAAGGCTTCTGCAACGATAGATGCGTATGGAAGTACGGTAGAAGAACCGGCAATTTGAATTTGATCGCGTGCAGTGGCGGCTGTTGCAGATACGGCTGCAAGGGCCAGTGCGGACATCGTAAGTTTCACAAATGACATAACTGTCTCCTGAAGTGACTTAATCGGGTCACCCCAATGGCGACCTTGAGCCATTCATTAGGACTCGGTTGCTATGCTTTTGTGACGGTTACGTAACAGTTTTATGACAGTGGCATAAAAACAGCTGAAACACCTCAAATATTTAAAAAATGGACGTTAGAGGTCCGCCAACGTGACCGCTAGCACCACAGCAAAGGTCGTGCCTTGCGGTTCTGTCTTGTAGATTCGCATTCGACCACGGTGCCGGTTTACGATGTGTTTCACGATTGCGAGGCCAAGGCCTGTTCCACCAAGTTCACGACTGCGGTGGTCATCCACACGATAAAAACGTTCTGTCAGACGCGGTAGATGGCGCGGTTCAATCCCTACCCCATAGTCGATCACTTCAACACGGCATGCAGGACCGCGCAATGCGCTATCGCGCCTGGACAAAGTCATGCGCACTGTCACACGTTTTCCAGCGTCACCGTATTTGAGCGCATTCTCAATCAAGTTTGTGAACACCTGGTGCAGTTGATCGCCGTCACCTTTGATCTTCACTTGCTTCGAAGGAAGTTCACACTCCAAAACGACACGGCGCTTGTCTGCGAGTGGCTTGATCGCCTCAATCGTGCTGTGCAAAACGTCATTCAGGCAAATTCGATCTTTAGGCTTAACCCGTTCATCGACCTCAACGCGCCCCAAAGACAACAAGTCCCCGACCAATCGGTTCATACGCAAGGCTTCGGCTAACATGATAGGCAGAAACCTTTTGCGTGCTTTTTCATCTTCAGCGGCGGGACCTGTAAGCGTTTCTATGAACCCAATCATTGCGGTTAAAGGTGTGCGCAATTCATGACTGACGTTCGCTACAAAATCGCGGCGCATTTGCCCAGCATTTTCGATGTCTGTTACATCTAAAAAACACAACAAAACAACAGTGTCTTCTGGCTTCGGACCAAACTCGACGTTCCGACAGCTTACATCAAAAACTGTTTCAATATTATCAGAGATATTTTTGAATTTTGCGTGTCGGTCTTTTCCATCCGTCAATGTTGCTTTAATCGTTTCTAGAATCGAAGGTTGGCGTACCATTGTGATGTAGTTACGGTGAAGGGCTTGCTGGCCCATCAAAACGGCTCCGCCATCATTCATAGCAACAATCCTCTCATCCGTTCCTATTGCAACAGCCGGCATCGGCACCGCGCGCAGAAAGGTTTGGAAAGCATCGGGTTGCATTGGGGTATGTCCCTATTCTACGATCTTTAAGCTATCGCGAAAACGACGCATATTTTCTTGGTAGTGCAAAGCAGACGCTGCAAGCTTGGCAATAGCTTCATCATCTAGTTGACGAACAACCTTTCCAGGTACGCCCATGACCAAAGCCCCATCAGGAATCTCTTTACCTTCCGTGATCAACGCCCCTGCCCCAATCAAACAGTTTTTACCAATCTTTGCACCGTTCAAAACCGTTGCACCCATTCCGATCAAGGTATTATCGCCAACGGTACAGCCATGCAGCATAACCTTGTGACCGATGGTGCAGTTGGTTCCAATTGTTAGTGGAAACCCCTTATCAATATGCATAACTGTGTTTTCCTGAACATTGGTGCCTTCACCAATCAAGATGACCTCGTGATCAGCGCGAATAGTTGACCCGAACCAAACTGACGAACCTGCCAACATTACTACTTTGCCAATCAGGTTGGCGTCCGCAGCAACCCAAGTGTCTTCATGCAATTGAGGCTTGTCACCACCTAGTGCGTAAAGAGTCATGATATTTCCTCAAACTGAGTTTGCAGAGTGCGAACAAGATCCGTCAATTGCGGCTGTTGACTGCGGCGAAGACGTGTTGCTCTTATGATTGTCTTCAGTTGTTCTTCAGTCTTATCCAAATCGTCGTTTACCAAAACAAAGTCATAGCCACCCCAGTGGCTGATTTCATCCCAGCTTTTTTCCATACGCCGGCCAATGGTTTCTGCATCGTCTTGACCACGCTTTTCGAGGCGATTGCGAAGTTCAGGAATAGACGGAGGCAGTAGAAAAATCGACAAGGTATGTGCACCAAGGGCTGAATTGTTGATCTGTTGGGCACCCTGCCAATCGATATCAAAAAGGACATCGCGGCCAGTATTGATGGTATCCTCAATCGGACTTTTGGGTGATCCATAAAAGTTACCGAAGACGTGGGCGTGTTCCAGCATATCGCCATCCGCCACCATGCCTTTAAATTCAGTCTCTTCCATAAAATGATAATCGGAACCGTCAACTTCACCTTTGCGCAGCAAGCGCGTTGTGGCGGAAACTGAGAAATCCAGTTTGGGATCCCAAACACGTAACCGTTTGGCCAAAGTACTCTTGCCCGCACCAGACGGCGAACTGAGGATGATTAAAAGGCCACGGCGATCATTCATGTCATTCACTCCACATTTTGAACTTGTTCACGCATTTGGTCGATGAACACCTTCAAAGCAAGGCCTTCACGTGTCAGTTCTGCATTCTGCGCTTTAGAACACAAGGTATTTGCCTCACGATTAAATTCTTGCATCAAAAAATCCATCTTACGCCCAACCGGTGCTGTTTCATCAAGCAACGCTTGTGTCGCGACGACGTGCGCATTTAGGCGGTCAATTTCTTCAGTCACATCCGCTTTAACGGCTAGCAATGCCAACTCCTGCCCAATACGCCCCTCATCTAGGTTGTCCGTATTGTCCAGTATCAGACCCAAATTTTTCTGAAGCGACGCTGCGACATCCGCGGTACGTGTTTTAGCTATCTCGCCCGCCGATTTGGTCAGGGTTTGTATCTCAAACAGCTGGATGCTTAGCACCTTTTCCAATGCAGCGCCTTCACTTCTACGCATAGCATCAAACGAAGCGATCAATTCGTCGGCTTGCATAAACAATGTCTTAGCCAGTTTTTCGGTCTCTTGTTCAACAATTGTGTTATCCAGAACACCGCGCATAGCCACGATATCGGAAGCCTTGGATGGTGCCAAAGATAACCCTGCATCCATCGCTTGGGTTTCGATCTCTGTCATTGCATCAAGAATGCCACGTAAAACGCTGTCGTTAACCTGAATCGTGCCAGAGGTTTCTTCGCGGGTAATCCGGAGAGACAAAGTTACATTTCCACGTGCAGTCACCGCAGATAGTGCTTTGCGCAAACCAATTTCCAGCCCATCGATCCAATCTGGAACACGCAGACGTAGATCAAGCCCCTTGCCATTGACGCTCCGCAATTCCCATGTCCAGCTCCAGCCATCGAGTGCGCCGGTCGCAGAGGCAAAGCCTGTCATAGATTTTAGCATATCAATGTCCCATTTAATATTTTGCTGTGCATATGGCCAAACCTGACCTCCTCACAACCCTTACACTGTACCATGCAAATATGGGCTTTGGCACCGAACCAATTAACCAATTGTTAAGTTTAGACATCATAATTCGATCAAATCGTAATATTAATCGTCCATCAACCTTTCTCTCTTGGTGCGGGACAGATCGGGTTTTTCTCAAAAGTGGACGCCTAATGGATCAAGAAAGTAGCCAAACCGTTTCTAAAATGAATGATTATTGCGCTGAGACGGGTTTTTCTACATTTTCCCAAGTTGAATCATAGTGGGAAGCCCTGCGTGAGCGACGGATACTTCCAAAGCGTTCAGAACTTGATCTACCTGGGATTGAACATGTGCTGGAATATACATTTGTTCTAGAGCGAATGGCGAGACTCCGAATTGGGGGAAGCCATTCAAGCAATGTTATGGGTATGGAAGTGAGAGGAATGCCTTTGGCATCTTTCTTCTCTCTTTCTGATAGATCTAAGTTGGGCAGTGTTTTAGAGGATGTTTTCCAACTTCCATCTGTTTGTAAAATATACCAAGAAACCGAAATTTGCCGTCGAAAGCCACCAGTGAAAGCGCGCATGCTACTATTGCGGCTGCGCAGTGATTTGGGTGATGTTAGTCGAATTTTGGGTTGTTTTGTAGCCCAAGGCGATTTGGGTAGTTATCCACAAAGATTCAAAATTTCAAAAACAAAGATACGAGAGTTTGACCCGAAATCTGAATTAGAAACCGCGGCCCAACCAAATGTAATCACCCCGTTACCGCAAGATGTGAATACGTTTTCGACAACCGTCCAAAACGGCACATTGTCGTCAAGGGCACCATATCTACGGCTAATCAAAATCAGTACTTAGACCAAACAAAAAGGGCGGCGTTAAATGAACGCCGCCCTTTTGGGTTAAATCGTTTAAGGTTCAGCCCGCTTTAGACTTCACGCGACTCGCGTAACGCTGACAACTCTTCAGCAACCAAAAACGCCAATTCAAGTGACTGGCTGGCGTTAAGACGTGGATCACAAGCTGTGTGATACCGATCTGATAGGTTCTCATCACACACCGCATGTACACCACCGGTACATTCAGTCACGTCTTGGCCGGTCATTTCAAAATGAACGCCGCCAGGGATTGTACCCTCTGCTTGGTGAATTCCAAAAAACTCACGTACTTCGCGAAGAACAGATTCGAACGGACGTGTTTTATAGCCGCTTTCGGATTTGATCGTGTTGCCGTGCATCGCGTCACAGGTCCAAAGAACGTTTGCGCCCTCTTCCTGAACGGCTTTGATCAAGCGTGGCAGGTGGTCACCAACACTACCCGCACCGAAACGTGCGATTAGGGTTAGACGACCCTCTTCGTTTTCAGGGTTCAGCTTTGCCATCAAGATCTTAAGATCTTCAGCTGTCGTTGTTGGACCACATTTCAAACCAATTGGGTTTTGAACGCCGCTTGCAAATTCAACATGTGCGCCATCTGGCTGACGTGTACGATCGCCGATCCAAATCATGTGCGACGAACCAGCCAACCATTTGCCAGAAGTCGAATCAACGCGTGTAAGCGCCTCTTCGTATTCCAGCAAAAGTGATTCATGGCTGGTGTAATATTCAACAGAAGAAAATTCATGCGTGGTATCAGAATTGATACCTGCAGCCCCCATGAAATCGATGCTGTCTTGGATACGGCTTGCCAACTCGCGGTACTTTTGGATTTCTTGGCTGTCGGTAAAACCAAGGGTCCAAGCGTGTACACGTTTCATGTCAGCGAAACCGCCGGTTGAGAACGCGCGCAACAAGTTTAGTGTTGCTGCAGATTGGGTGTAGGCCTGCAACATACGCTGTGGATCTGCAATACGAGCTTCAGGAGTAAAATCCAAACCATTGATGATGTCACCACGATAGCTTGGCAACTCAACGCCGCCAATAGTCTCTGTGTTCGCGCTACGTGGCTTGGCAAATTGACCAGCCATACGGCCCACTTTAACCACAGGCACTTTTGCGCCGTAGGTCAAAACCATAGCCATCTGCAACATCACTTTGAATGTGTCGCGGATGCTATCAGAATTGAATTGGTCGAATGCTTCGGCACAGTCGCCGCCCTGCAAAAGGAACGCTTCGCCACGTGATGCTGCTGCCAACTGAGTTTTTAAACGGCGTGCTTCGCCTGCAAATACTAACAATGGGTACTGTGACAGCTGGGCCTCTACAGCGCTAAGTGCTGCAGCGTCTGTATAATCGGGCATCTGAATCCGTGGCTTGTTGCGCCAGCTTGATTTGGTCCAATCGCTCATCTGTCTTCTCCGTTGGTTAAGCCGTTTCAGGCTGTATTGAGTTGCCATCTATACAAAAGCTTAATTGAAGTGACCACATCTGATTTACACCTCTTGACGGAATGCAATTTGCATGACCAAGGTCACCTAACGAACTGTACACTAAACACCCTAAAATACGCGCTGATGCGCCCCCATTAAGGACAAGCCGCGATGTCAAATCCGCGCATGGCGACCAAAATTGAATCCGAAGCTAAGCCAAAGCGTTATGTCTTTGTCTTGCTCGAAGATTTCACCCTTCTCAGTTTCGCATCTGCGCTTGAAAGCTTGCGCATTGCAAATCGCATGGCGGGCCATGAGGCATATCAGTGGCGCATCATTGGTGAGGGCGGCGAAGAGGTTTGCTGTTCCGCAGGTAGTGTCTTTAAGTTGGACGGTGATTTGGATGAATTATCGCGCGACGACACTATGATGATTTGCAGTGGTGTGAACGTTCAACAGTTTACCACAAAAAAGCTACTTGGTTGGGTCAGACGCGAAGCGCGCAAAGGAATACCCGTTGCTGGACTTTGCACGGCTGCATATACTTTGGCGAAAGCTGGATTACTGGACGACAAGCGGGCAACCATTCACTGGGAAAATCATGATAGCTTTTCAGAAGAGTTTCCAGAAGTTGAACTTACCAAGTCTGTTTTTGTTGTGGATGGTAATCGGCTAACAACAGCTGGCGGTACCTCTTCTTTGGACTTGATGCTAAAGTTGATAGCTAAGGACTTGGGTGAAGATCTTGCTAATGCGGTTGCTGACCAGTTAATCTATTCATCCATCCGTACAGATCAGGACACCCAACGCTTGTCGGTTCCAACACGGATTGGCGTACGCCATCCAAAGCTAAGCCAAGTAATCCAAATCATGGAAAGCAATATCGAGGAACCGATCAGCCCTTCATTTCTTGCAAAAGACGTCGGCATGTCGACGCGCCAGCTAGAGCGTTTGTTCCGTCGGTACCTGAATCGTTCGCCCAAACGATATTATATGGAACTGCGACTACAAAAAGCGCGTAACCTTCTGATGCAGACCGACATGAGTGTGATTAATGTAGCACTTGCTTGTGGCTTTGCCTCGCCATCCCACTTCTCAAAATGCTACCGAGCACACTATGATACAACGCCTTACCGAGAGCGCGGCAGCCATGCTGGACGGCTATCGATCTAACGACGCAATCGATCCGATTCTGATCGCAGTAATCTCATTAAAGTTAGATCATGTCGCATTACGCTAGGGGAGATCAGGACATTTTTAAAAAAAACGACCGATTATCAGGTTAAACGACTAGTAAGTGGCCGGTTATAGGACTTTTCTTTTTAGCAATCCGACATTAGTCTCTTCTATCAGGACATTAGATCCTTAAGGGAGAGACACATGAAAAAACTACTAATGGCTACTGCAGCCACAGCGTTGATGACTGGTTCCGCGATTGCGGGCGGTCACGGCAAAGAAGTAAAAATCGGCGTAATCTTGGGATTCACTGGCCCACTTGAGTCAATCACACCAGCAATGGGTGCGGGCGCTGAAATGGCGATGGCCGAAGTTACGGCTTCTGGCATGTTGCTTGACGCAGCAAAAGTAATCTCTGTACGTGCAGACAGCACATGCATCGACGCAGGCGCGGCAACATCCGCAGCTGAACGTCTTGTAACAGCAGACAAAGTTGACGCCATCATGGGTGCTGACTGTTCAGGCGTTACTGGTGCGATCTTGGCGAACGTTGCACGCGCAAACGGCGTGGTTATGATTTCACCATCAGCGACATCCCCTGGTCTATCTACTGCAGAAGACGATGGCTTGTTTTTCCGCACTGCACCATCTGATGCACGCCAAGGCGTAATCATCACAAACATTTTGCAAGATCGTGGTGTCGAGTCAGTTGCTTTGACTTACACAAACAACGATTATGGTAAAGGTTTGGCTGATGCATTCCAAGCTTCTTTCGAAGCAGCTGGCGGCACAGTAACTATCTCTGCAGCGCACGAAGACGGCAAAGCAGACTACTCTGCTGAAGTTGGTGCCTTGGCATCAGCTGGCGGCGAAGTTCTGGTTGTAGCTGGCTACGTTGACCAAGGTGGTTCCGGCGTTATTCGTGCAGCGATCGACACAGGAGCGTTTGAAACATTTTACGTCCCAGACGGCATGGTTGGTTCTAAACTGAACGAAAACTTCGGTGCTGAATTGAACGGTTCTTACGGCGCGTACCCAGGTACGGACAGCATCGGTTCCGCGAAATTCGTTGAATTGGCAGAAGCTGCTGGTTTCGACGGCACTGGAGCGTTCTCGCCAGAGAGCTATGATGCTGCTGCTTTGATCATGTTGGCAATGCAAGCTGCTGACAGCAAAGACTCGGCTGACTTTAAAGACCACGTGATGGACGTTGCAAACGCACCAGGCGTTGAAATCTTCCCAGGTGAGTTGGCAAAAGGTCTAGAATTGCTAAAAGCGGGCACAGCAATCGACTATGTTGGCGCTTCTGCGGTTGAATTGATTGGTGCTGGTGAATCTGCTGGTAACTACCAAGAAATCGAATTCAAAGATGGCGTGTATTCCACTATCGGTTACCGTTAATCACTGTCTAAATTAATTGAGCAGCCCGTGGTTTTCCGCGGGCTGTTTCAACATGTTATAGCCCATATTTAATGTGGCGGGGGAATTCGTATGATCGTCGTTGATGATATACACAAACAATTCGGCGGTTTTAAAGCTGTTGATGGTGCCAGCCTGATAATTGAAGAAAATTCGATTACAGGTCTGATTGGTCCTAATGGGGCAGGAAAAACTACTCTTTTCAATGTGATAGCCGGGGTTCTAACCCCAACATCTGGGTCTGTGCACATGCAGCGCGAGGACATTACGGGTCTGCCGCCTCATGAGTTGTTCCACAAGGGACTGCTCCGCACCTTCCAGATTGCACATGAATTCAGTTCAATGACCTGTCGTGAAAACCTGATGATGGTTCCAGGGGCTCAATCGGGTGAGACCCTGTGGAACACATGGTTTGGACGCAAACGCATTGCAGATGAAGAACGCGCATTGAAAGCCAAAGCTGACGAGGTTTTGGAATTCCTGACTGTCAAACATCTGGCAGAGCAAAAGGCTGGCCAAATCTCTGGCGGTCAGAAAAAGCTTTTAGAACTGGGCCGTACGATGATGGTTGACGCCAAAATTGTTTTCCTTGATGAGGTTGGCGCAGGTGTAAACCGCACCCTCCTGAACACCATTGGTGACGCCATTTTGCGCCTGAACCAAGACCGTGGTTACACCTTTGTAGTGATTGAACACGACATGGATTTTATTGGTAAAATCTGTGGCCAAGTCATTTGTATGGCTGAGGGTAAGGTATTGGCCGAAGGGTCATTGGCCGAAATCAAAGCCAACGAACAGGTGATCGAGGCCTATCTTGGAACCGGTTTGAAGAACAAAGACAAGGTGGGTGCATAATGTCAAAAGCATACATCGGTATTACATCGGTATTACGTCGGTATTGCGTAGGTGCCTCGTACCTATCCCCTTCAGTTAAGGAAGCCCGCACATGAGCGAACCATTCCTAATTGGTGACAGCATGACAGGCGGCTATGGCAATGGCCCTGACATTCTGCACGACTGTACAATTGCGGTGAACAAAGGCGAGATCGCCGTGATTGTTGGCCCAAACGGTGCTGGTAAATCCACAGGCATGAAAGCCGTCTTTGGTATGTTAAGCCTAAACAAAGGGTCTGTGCGTCTTGACGGTGAAGACATCACTGCCTTGTCTCCACAAGATCGCGTTGTGAAAGGCATGGGGTTCGTTCCGCAGACCTCAAATATATTCACATCGATGACCGTTGAAGAAAACCTTGAGATGGGCGCCTTCATCCGTCGCGACAATTATAAAGACACGATGACACAGATCTATGACCTGTTCCCGATCTTGAAAGAGAAACGGTATCAGGCCGCTGGTGAATTGTCTGGTGGTCAGCGGCAACAAGTAGCCGTGGGGCGTGCATTGATGACACAGCCAAAGGTTCTGATGTTGGATGAACCAACAGCCGGTGTGTCGCCTATCGTAATGGACGAACTGTTTGACCGAATTATTGAGGTTGCCCGCACAGGTATTCCGATCCTGATGGTTGAACAAAACGCGCGCCAAGCCCTAGAGATAGCCGACAAAGGCTATGTTCTGGTTCAAGGCGCGAATGCATTTACAGGCACTGGCAAAGAATTGCTGGTGGATCCTGAAGTGCGCAAATCCTTCTTGGGAGGATAAGATGATAGATTTCCTAAACGCCTTTGTGGCGCTCTCTAACTTCGTATTGATCCCTGCCATTTCATATGGTGCTCAGCTGGCGCTTGGCGCGCTGGGTGTGACCTTGATCTATGGTATTTTGCGGTTTTCCAACTTTGCCCACGGCGACACGATGGCCTTTGGTGCGATGTGTACGATCCTTGTAACGTGGTTGTTCCAAAGCTGGGGCATCTCGTTCGGGCCGCTTCCAACTGCCCTACTCGCTATGCCGTTTGGTATATTGGCGACTATGGGTTTGGTCCTGTTCACTGATCGTTATGTGTACAAATTCTACCGTGAACAAAAAGCCAAGCCTGTGATACTTGTGATCGTCAGCTTGGGTGTGATGTTCATTCTGAACGGTCTTGTTCGCTTTATCATTGGCCCAAACGATCAGCGTTTCTCTGACGGTGAACGCTTCATAATTTCTGTACGTGAATTCAAGGCGTTGACAGGATTGAAAGAAGGTTTGGCGTTCAAAACCACCCAAGGCATTACCATTGTCACTGCTGTGATTGTTGTGATTGCCCTGTTCTGGTTCCTGAACCGCACCCGCACTGGTAAATCCATGCGCGCCTATTCTGATAACGAAGATTTGGCGTTGTTGTCTGGTATTAATCCAGAACGTGTGGTAATGGTGACATGGCTGATCGTTGCCGCATTGGCGACCATTGCTGGTACGCTTTACGGTCTAGACAAATCGTTCAAACCTTTCATCTTCTTGCAATTGTTATTACCAGTCTTTGCTGCGGCCATCGTTGGTGGCTTGGGCAGTCCATTGGGTGCGATTGCGGGTGGTTTTACCATCGCATTTTCTGAGGTGATGATCACTTATGCGTGGAAAAAGGTTGCGACCTATGTGGTGCCAGAAGCTTGGGCACCGGACACATTGGTACAGTTATTGTCTACCGACTATAAATTCGCAGTCAGCTTCGTGATCTTGATCATCGTGCTGCTTTTTAGGCCAACAGGCTTGTTCGCGGGGAAATCAGTATGAGCGATTCAGTCAGAAACACGATATATTTTGCAGGCGTTGCCCTACTGATCATCATCACTGGGTTTGTCCAAAGCTGGAACACTGCTTTGTTCATTCTTAATTTTGGCCTGATCAGCGCGATCATGGCTCTGGGTGTGAACCTGCAATGGGGTTTTGCTGGCCTATTTAACGTTGGTATCATGGGCTTTGTGGCTCTTGGTGGTTTGGCAACTGTGTTAGTGTCTATGCCTGCAACGCCAGGCGCATGGCAAGCGGGCGGCGCACCTGTAATAGGTGCGTTGATGTTGGGTGCTGCTACTGTTGTGGCTGCAGTAATATTGATGACCAAAATGAAAGCCGGCAAGCTTCGCAGCTTTAGCGTCTTTGGCGTGTTGGTTGTTGGCTTTTTCGTCTATCGCGGATTGTTTGATCCTGCGGTTGGTCTGATCGAGGACATTGACCCCGCTGCTACTGGCTACCTTGGTGGTCTTGGCTTGCCCATCCTATTCGCATGGCCTGCTGGTGGTCTGTTGGCAGCTGCTGTTGCTTGGTTGATTGGTAAGACAGCACTTGGTCTTCGCTCTGACTATCTGGCGATTGCAACTTTGGGTATTTCGGAAATTATCATTGCTGTGATGAAGAACGAAGACTGGTTGGGACGCGGCGTTAAGAACGTTGTCGGCTTGCCACGCCCTGCCCCATATGAGGTTGATCTACAAAGCAACACGGCCTTTATTGAGCGTGCAAATGGACTGGGTTTGGACGCAGTGACTGCCTCAACCTTATGGGTGAAACTGATCTATGCGGGCTTGTTCACTGTCGTCTTGGTCATCCTGTTCGTCATGGCACAACGTGCGTTGCACAGCCCATGGGGCCGTATGATGCGTGCTATTCGTGACAACGAGTTCGCGGCCGAAGCTATGGGCAAAAACGTCACCGCCCGTCACTTGCAAATCTTTGTGCTTGGTTCTGCTGTATGCGGCATCGCTGGTGCGATGATGACAACGCTGGACGGTCAGTTGACGCCGGGCACATATCAGCCGCTGCGCTTTACTTTCCTGATCTGGGTTATGGTGATCGTTGGTGGATCTGGGAGCAACCTTGGCTCTGTCCTTGGTGGCTTCTTGATCTGGTGGCTGTGGGTCATGGTTGAACCGATGGGCAGTGTTTTGATGAACTTTGTCACATATGGAATGACCGATGGTTATTGGTTGAAAGATCACCTGCTCGAAAGCGTCGCACACATGCGCCTTTTGACGATGGGTCTGGTTTTGTTGCTGGTCCTTAGGTTCAGCCCACGTGGTTTGATCCCTGAGAAATAGGATAAGATTACAAGACATAGAAAAGGCCCCGTCAGAAAACTGCGGGGCCTTTTTTCATTTTTGAGTTTAGGTGTTTTAGGCAGAGTAACTGCCATCCTCACCGTGGACTTCATCCCCCTGCAAGGCAGAATTGCAGACAGAGATTAGAAACATATCCATCCCATCATCCACCGTCAGCGTGTGGTTATCGTGCTGGTCCAGCGCATACAAAACGCCCGCCATGATTTCATGTACGCTGCCATTGGCATGATCCGTCACGCGTCCCGTGCCTGAAACGCAATAACACAGCCCTCGCAGTGGTTCTTGTATTCCAAGGTAAGCGAAGCACCCGCCTGCACGATGGTTTCGTTCATGGGAAAGCCCGTGTTGTTGGATTTCATCAACATCCGTATACTCCTCCACCCTGGCCCAGAGGCCTCGCGCGCTCTGCCGCGCAGATCGTTTGCGTCTACAACAATCATAATCAGCGCCCCTTAAACAGACCACCCAAGATACCGCGCACAATGTGGTGCCCTGTTGTCCCTTTGAGTTCCTTCAAGATGACAGACACCACGGCCGCACCCAAACCGTCAGGTTTGCGTTTACGTGTTGGGCGCAAGGTTGAGCGTGAAACACGTGTTCTATCGTAACGGCGCCCTGCATTGAATTCGTGGATTGTTGGGTGTTATTCAACCAAGGCCTTTGCCTCTGCTTGTTCAGCTTCAAGCGCTGCGGATTCTGCCCGTTTGGATAGAATTTCAAATGCAGATTTACGATCTAGTGTTTCGTCGTATTTACCCGCCATCGGCGAGACTGCCAAGATATCTGCGCGTTCCGCTTTGGTGATCTGACCAAGTTGAGACGATGGTGGACGGATCAAAGTGCGCTCAACAATCCCCGGAATACCTTTTTTCTGCAGCTTGGAGGTAACGGCTCGCCAACGCCAACTTCGCGAATGGTTTCTTCGGTGTCAAAGCGCGGGATCTCGCGGTAAGTTTCGGCCGCAAGACGCAGTTCTTTGCGGTCTTTAGCTGTAAAGGCACGCAAAGAGTGTTGGAAACGATATCTAAGTTGGCCCAAAATATAGTCAGGCACATCTGCAGGGTTTTGCGTGATAAAATAGACGCCCACACCTTTGGAACGGATTAGGCGGGCAACTTTTTCAACCTTGTTGACAAGCGCTTTTGGTGCGTCTTCAAACAGCAAGTGGGCTTCGTCAAAGAAGAATACTAATATTGGTTTGTCAGGGTTGCCGACTTCTGGCAGTTCTTCAAATAATTAGGACAACAGCCACAATAGGAATGTTGCGTATAAGCCTGGGGATGACATCAGTTGATCGGCTGCTAGAAGATTGATGACCCCGCGGCCGTCTGCATCAGTACGTATGATATCAGAAAGTTCCAGCGCAGGCTCATCAAACAGGTTGTTGCCACCCTGGTTTTCCAACAAAAGTAAACGGCGCTGGATCGCACCGATTGAAGAGTTCGAGACATTGCCATAACGCAGCGACAGATCTTTGGCGTGTTCTCCAATCCAAACCAACAGCGCTTAAAGATCTTTAAGATCAAGCAATGGTAGACCTTCTTCGTCCGACAGCCGGAAGGCAATGTTGATGATGCCCTCTTGAGCTTCGCTTAGTTCTAAGAGGCGTGACAGTAACAACGGCCCCATTTCCGCGACTGTTGTGCGTACTGGGTGACCTTATTCACCGAATAAATCCCATAATGTTACTGGAAACTTGTCGTACGTGTAGTCGTCAAAGCCGATGATCCCTGTGCGTTTCATAAATGCGTCGTGTAACTTGTGATCCGCACTACCTGATTTAGCGAGTCCAGAAAGACTACCTTTTACATCCGATAAGAATACTGGAACGCCAGCATTGGAAAACCCTTCGGCAAGGATCTGAAGCGTAACCGTTTTACCAGTGCCTGTAGCGCTAGCGATCAAACCATGGCGGTTCGCATACTTTAGCCCAAGGCCTTCCTTAACCGCGCAATCATCACCGCTGCCGCCAAAAAACAGTTCGGATGTCACATGCGTTAACCTTTTATTCAAAATCTTTATTCGTACCCACCATACAAACTTAAGCTTTGGGGGTCATATCGTTTTTGTTCCAAACCTAAATGTCCTTCGGGTTTGGAACACTTTCTCCCTGTCAGACTGGCCGCGCCCTAGGGTATGGCCCTTTTTACTGTAAAGACCCCGTAGTCCTTTGGCCATTTTGTTCAAAACTATCTATTGACCGACATCATATCGTTTCGTACCATAATTTATGAAATCGGCTTAGTCCGATGGGGAGAATAAATTGGAAAAGAGAGCTCAATGAAGCTCTCTTTTTTGTATAAACCGGTTAGTTTACACAGTTAAACCAGCAAAAATTTGCCCAAATAAGAAAATTCTGATGTGGTTCGTGACAGACATGCTTATTTTATCATGTTAGAAACGCCTACAAAACAATGAATAATGGATATCTAATGACCAATTTTTGCAATGCAGTATTTTTAAGCACAGTACTTGTTTTTGGGACCACTGGTGCAAACTTTGCACAAGAAACCTCAACACCAGCAGAAACTGAAACAGCCGTAGAAGCCGAAGCTGTTGAAACACAATCTGATGGTGGCGAAGCTACAGCAACTGAAGAAAATAAAACAGACTTAAGCCTTGGTGAAGAGGCGCAACCAGAACCAGTGGTTGGGCAGCTTTACGTTAAGGAAGCGGTTGGCGATTGGCTAATGCGCTGCGTCAAAGGCGAAGAAGGCACAGAAGACCCTTGTCAGATGTATCAACTGATGGACGACGGCGAAGGGTCACCCGTCGCTGAGGTCTCAATCTTTCGTCTAAAAGACGGTGGTCGCGCGAAAGCAGGCGCAACAATCGTCGTGCCGCTTGAAACTGCCCTACCACAACAGATCACACTTTCAGTTGATGGTGGCAAAGCACGCAGATACCCGTATTCGTTCTGTAGCCAAGTTGGTTGCTATGCACGGGTTGGGTTTACATCCGAGGATATAGCAAGCTTCAAACTCGGCAATGCTGCGACGGTCACAATCGTTCCGGCACTGGCACCAGATCAAAAGGTTGAGTTGGTCTTGTCATTGACTGGTTTCACAGCTGCCTATGACAACGCATCTATCGTCGAGCCGTAATCCAAACATAACTTAAACGAAGGACCGTCTGTTTTCACAGACGGCCTTTTGCATTTCTAGACTTTGCGAAGAGCTAAGACAGCGTTCATTCCACCAAAGGCAAACGCGTTGGAAAGAACCACATCGACCTTCGCATCGCGCGCCTCATTGGGCACCACATCAAGGGCACATTCAGGGTCAGCTTCTTCATAGCCTATGGTTGGTGCGATCACGCCATCACGAAGCGCCATGATGCAAGCCAACAGCTCTACAGCGCCCGTACCACCAATCAAGTGACCGTGCATGGATTTGGTTGACGATATCATCAGCTTATCCGCATGCGGTCCAAACACATCGGCCACCGCGGCACATTCTGTTTTGTCATTAGCAGCTGTTCCAGTTCCGTGAGCGTTGATATAGCCGACGTCTTCTGGATTGAGCCGTGCATCATTCAGCGCACCCGAAATCGCCCGTGCGGCCCCGTTTTTAGACGGCATGACGATGTCGGTTGCATCTGATGACATAGCGAAACCTGCAACTTCACACAAGATGTCAGCGCCGCGTGCGCGTGCGTGTTCGTATTCTTCAAAAACAAAGATGCCTGCGCCCTCGCCCTGAACCATACCATTTCGATTGGCCGAAAACGGACGGCAAGCGTCCTTTGACATGACGCGCAAACCTTCCCACGCTTTTACCCCACCAAAGCACAACATGGATTCAGATCCACCCGTTACCATTGTAGGCGCCATCCCCGTGCGTACCATTTGAAAGGCTTGCGCCATTGCATGGTTGGATGAGGCACAGGCGGTGGAAACGGTAAAGGACGGACCCTTAAGGTTATATTCCATGCTGACGTGGCTGGCCGCTGCGTTGTTCATCAGTTTGGGCACAACAAAGGGGTGAACGCGGTTTTTACCGTCCTCATAAACCGAACGATAGTTGTCGTCCCATGTGCTCACGCCACCACCAGCGGTCCCTAGGACTACACCAGATTTAGCGGCCATTTCACCGCTGAAAATAATACCTGATTGGGCAATCGCTTCAGCAGCAGCGGCAAGGGTGAACTGGGTGAAACGGTCATACAGCGACATTTGCTGGCGGTTGTAACGCCCTTCGGCCTCAAACCCACGCACCTGTCCGCCTATTTGGATTGACAGCCGTCCGACATCGCGAAACGCCAAAGGACCAATGCCACAGCGACCCTCTGCCATAGCTGTCATCGTATCGGCCACACTGTGACCTAACGCATTGATGGTCCCAGCACCCGTGATGACGACGCGTTTCATCAGGTTAAACTGCCTGCTCTTTCAATAGGCGTTCTACGCCCTCGATAATCTTTGAGATGCTTGAAATGTCAAAATCACTGTTGGTCGGTTCATTTGCATTGAACGGAACTGTGATATCAAACTCTTCCTCAATGGCGAAAATGCTTTCTACCAGACCAAGGCTATCAATCCCTAGATCCTCAAGCGTGCTTTCCATTGTCACATCGGAGGTTTCAAGAACTGCTTGCTCTGCAATAATCTTGATTATCTTATCAGTCACACTCATGATTTTACCTTTTAGTCTTTGCTGTCATCAGACGTGCGGTTTTTAAGCGCTGTCACATCTCGGAACAGGCGTGGCAAACGACGGATTAGTTTGTAAATCTCTAATTGTTTGTCCATTTGTGTGGCTGGATAGCCCAACATCACACGGCCCGCAGGCACGTTGCTTAGGATTTTGGTTGCGCCGCCAGTGATCACGCGATCACCAATAAAGATATTGTCGGTCACCCCAGTCATGCCCCCAAGAACCACGTTGTTCCCAACTACGGTAGAGCCAGCAACGGCAACGTGACCGCAAATCATACAATCGCGCCCGATACGCACGTTGTGGCCAATCTGGGCCATGTTGTCGAACTTGCATCCATCGCCAATAACTGTGTCACGGATGGTTCCGCTGTCCACGGTTGTAATCGCGCCGATTTCGACGTCATTACCAATCACAACAGAGCCTAGAGAATGGATGCGGGTCCATGATTGCGCCTCGGTCTCTTGTTGGTCACCAAGGCTTTCACGAACCGCTTCGATGTCAGACTTTTCAGCAGTGGTGAAACTGAATCCATCACCACCAATCTTAGCACCCGGCTGAGCGATGAATCGCGCACCGATCCGGACGCGTGCGCCGATGCTGACCTGTTCGCGCAAATAAGCATCTTTACCGATCGTTACGTCCATTCCAATATAACACTGCGGTCCAACTACACTGCCTGCGCCAATCTTGGCGCGTGGGCCAATCACAGCCAGCGGTCCAACAGAAACGTCATCAGCCAGTTCAGCAGATGGATCGATAACCGCACTTGGGTGAATGCCTGCACCAAAGCCCTGCCCCTGATCCATCAAGGCCGTCAGGGGTGCCATTGCGAAACGGGCACGTTTTGGAACGATCGCAGCTTCAAGCCCCATCGCTTGCCAATCAGCACCCTCCCAGACCATGGCGGCGCGGGCATTCCCACTTGAAAGGCTTTCAGCGTATTTTTCATCCATCGCAAGAGCCAGGTCGTCAGGTCCTGCGCTTGCTGGTTCCTGAACCGATGTGATCAAACGATCAACGGCGCCGAAGGCTTGTGCCCCGAGCGCCGCTGCGATGTCTTTAATGGAATGATACATGTGATCAGCGTCCCGTAAATTATAGGACCTGAATTAACCTTGTACGGCGCGCAATGCTACCCCTGCCTTTGCCAAAGCCTTCCAGACTTGTGCATCACGGCCATAAATATCGCGGCGATACTGTGTGTGGCCTTCAGCAGTGGTAAATGCTGTTCGGTAGATAATGTGAATAGGAACAGAGGTTTCTAGGTATACCTGCTGTTCTTCCCCCGTTGCCAACTGCTCTTGGAAAAACTCTTTCGGGTTCCCAACTTCTTTTGCCAACAATGCATAGGCGAAATCAAATGGGTCAGCCAAACGAACACAACCGTGGCTGAACGCACGAACTTCAAGCGAAAACAGGTTTTTTGCGGGCGTGTCATGTAAATAAATGTTGTAAGGATTAGGGAAAATAAACTTGACCAACCCCAAGGCGTTCCCCTTGGACGGAGGTTGTCGCATAGTAAATGGGAAGTTATCTGCATTAAACAAAGAGAAATTCACGTTAGCACTGTCGACTACCAGGCCTTCCTCATTTGTAATTTCAATCTGAGGAATAGAGCTGCTGTCAATTTGCAGTGCAGGCAGAAACTCCAGTGTCGCAATGGAACGTGGGACGTACCAGCTTGGATTAATGACCATATATTCCATCAAATCAGAAAATTCGACCGTTGAGCGATCTGTTCCAATTGCACCAACCACAGAGCGCGTTTTGAACGTTACTTCGTTGTTATCGACGATCTTGACTGTAAAGTCTGGAATATTTACCAAAATGTGACGCCCGCCACGTTCTCTGTTAAACCAACGCTCACGTTCCATCGCAACGATAACGGATCGCAGCCGCATTTGAACACTTTTGTTTACCTCTGGCATCGTGGCTGGACCAGCAATGCCATCTGTAGACAGACCATGAGCAGCTTGAAACTTCTGAACCGCTAACTTCATGTCGTCATCATAGGTCTGTATTGAGCTACGTTTCATAAAGCCCATTAGCATCAAACGATCACGAAGCACCACAACAGACGCGCCAGATTGTCCTGGTTTCAATGACTTAGCAGGAACAGTAGTACCCCATCCGCCTTTACCAAGTAGACGTTCAAGACGCAGCTTTTCTTTCAACAACGCGTCGTATTCCATGGTCTTGGGAGCCAAGGCTTTGAAAAATTCCGAGGGAGAAGATTTGACTAAATTGACAAGGTACGAAGTCCGATCGCGGTAGGGCACTTTACGTACAATTGCGCTGTTCACACGGCTGGGGATCAAGGCACCAGTTTGAAGATCACGCGCATATTGCAAAAAGACACGGCTGATTTCGACTTCAACAGTACCACGCTCCCGTGGGCCACGCGCGGCTTTCATCTTCGCTTGAAGCCCTGCAGAATCATAACGCCCAGCTGGCAGACCGTGTGATGAAGCGTTAGCCAATGTTTTGATTAAAGCCCGACGACGAGAGCGTTCGCGACTTGAGCGCCCAGTCCAAACGCTCTTATAACCATAGGCCTGATAGAATGCTGCAATGTCTATATCGCGCGCGGCTGCTTCAGCGACAGCTTGCTTGAATGCAGTGACTTGCGCATCAGCAGATTTTGGCGCTACAAAAAGCCCCATTACGACAAATGACAAAGTCAAAACTGAAGTCATTTTGAATATGCGATGCAACATATCTACCCCCATAGGAAAAATGCAGACTCATTGATTGGCCGCACAATGTTAGATGCGCCATGGGTTGTCCATTCACTTTCATGGCACAAGCTTAAGAAAATCATGGTTAGAACAGTCTGTTGCACAGAGCCGTCACTGTTTCGACTTTTTCGACCGAATATCAATAAATTGCGCAGGAAATCGCCTAAAATTATTGAAAGTTTTGGTGCTGGCGATTCATTGCTTGGTTAACGATTCGGCTTATGCAATAAGAATGGCGCATCTGGGGACAAGATGAATTGCCCGTGCTTACACCACGGGAAACAGGCAAACGGGACACGTTATACTATGACTATTAATGGCAACTCGGGTTCTTTGACCCGCCGCGCGTTGTTGGGGGCATTTGCCGCGACGACACTAACAGCCGCCCCTACTCTCTCCAATGCAGCAGGTATTTTACGTGGTGCTGGCGATATACGCCGTATTCGTATGTTTTCGGGTCGAACCGGTGAACGTATCGATATGATCTATTGGATCGAAGGCAAATACGTCAAGGACGCTTTAAAAGAAGTAGACTACTTCATGCGTGACTGGCGGACTGGTGGTGTGAAATCCATCGATTTACGTACAATCGACGTTATGGCTGCCGCCCACAATCTGATGGATGCCAACGAACCATATATGTTGTTGTCTGGCTACCGCAGCCCTAATACCAATGCTATGCTGCGTTCACGCTTAAAAGGCGTTGCTAAAAATTCATTACATATGCGCGGAAAAGCTGCTGATTTACGTTTGTCCACCCGCTCTGTTGGCCAAATGGCCCGTGCAGCATCTGCATGTCGTGGTGGTGGTGTTGGCCGTTATTCTGGCTCTAATTTCGTCCACATGGATTGCGGCGTTGTCCGCACATGGGGAAGCTGATCTTTTAAACTGGGATCATGAGGATACAAACGGAAGCGCCTTTTAGGGCGCTTTTTTT
>TARA_B110000208_G_scaffold70912_1_pt1 | contig 28309 bp, 19 predicted proteins | sample TARA_B110000208 | Tara Oceans TARA_B110000208 (sample SAMEA4397426) | marine metagenome | biome: Polar Biome; feature: [SRF] surface water layer (ENVO:00010504); material: water (ENVO:00002006), including particulate matter (ENVO:01000060) such as... | depth 5 m
TGCGTAGAGGGCGAAGCAATCCTGTCGGCCCGACAGTTGATGCGAGCAACGGTCGCTTAAAAATACACGATCAGCGCATTACGCCAAACGGTATCGTTCTTTTCGTTACCGTTGCCGATATCGTTATCGTAATTTTGGTTATACGAAAATTCGAAGCCTAATAAGTCCGTCAACCGGATGCGTATCGCCGCGGTCAAAAAATAACTGTAGCGCTCGGTGTCATCCGGCTCCCAATAGTAATTGAATTTCTGAACAAAGGAGGTGCGAGTAAACGGCTTCCACGTGAATTCCTCGAATACATTGAGCACCTGATTCACGCCATTGCGCGTATTTTCACTATCGGTCTGATATTCTTCCAACCCGCCACTCGTACCAAACAGTAGCTCAAATTGATTCGACGGCTTTATTTTGTAGCCAACCCCCACCAGCTCTTGAACCTCACGGTCAATCCCTTTGACTTGGTCCACACGAGTGGACAGTGAATTTTGGATAAACCAATTGTCACCCGCGAACGAACGGCGATAGATAAACGCGCCATCATAGCGATCGGTCGACTTGTACGTATCTCCATTTGCACGCTCTGTTTCGCGATAGGTATAGGTGCCGGTAATACGATAAAAGTTCGGGTCGCCCTGCTGCTTAATTTCTAATTTTCCGCGTAACGCAGTTTCAGTCCATTGTTTATCCCCAGAACTGATGTTCATGCCCATACGGACATTACCGCTCCACGCCTTAGGTGCCTTAAATGCGAAGAGCTTGTCGACCAAGGGTTGCTCTTCTTCTAGTATTTGCTCCACCTCAGTCATCTTCTCTGCAATCTCGACTTGATTACTGACTTGCTTCAGTGCCGCCTTGCGCGAATCCGTTTTTGCCGAACTGGCTAACTTTTCCGCTGGTATTACCTGCGGTTCGATTTTTACGATCTGCGCCCGCTGAATCGTCATCTCGCCGAGTAAATTCGACTTCAAGACCACCACTTGATCATTCGACTGCGACAACACTTCGCCCACCAATCGCTCACCGCTACTCAGGGCCACGATTTGGGGCGCCGCCAACAGCGACCCGCTCAGCAATGCCGCTAAGAGGCCAAGCACAGCGCAGCAACGCATTGCAATACTGGATAAGAAGGGACAAAATGATATGCTGTTAATCATGGATATGGGCTGACGGCATTCTGAAAAAAATAATTCTATTCTATAAAAAGGAGGGACTGTCTGATCAGATCGCCGTTTGGGTAAAACGTTGCTCACGAATCACGGTAACCTCAATCGCGCCTGGATAATTCAATTCCTCCTCAATCCGCACACGAATCAGCAGGGCGATTTTACGCGCCTCATCTTCGTCCACCTTCAGTGGTTCGACGATCACGCGCACCTCGCGGCCTGCCTGGATCGCATACGCATCGGAAACGCCGTCTTGCTGTTTGGCAATATCTTCAATGCTACGCACACGTTGAATAAAGCCATCGATCGATGACGCTCGGGCTCCAGGACGCACCGCAGATAGCGAATCCGCCACCATCACCAAGCCCGCATAGGCACTCTCAGCAGGCACTTCTTTATGGTGCGCCGCCGCCGCATTCACCACGCGCGGGTCCTCACCGCGCTGTTTAATGATATCCGCGCCAACAGCCGCATGGCTGCCCTCATACTCATCATCCACAGCCTTACCTAGGTCGTGAAAAAGCCCGGCACGCTTGGCGATGACTGGATCTAAGCCGATCTCCGCTGCAATCAGAGCGCACAAATTGGCGACTTCAATGGAATGCGCCAAAGTGTTCTGATTATTCGAAAGACGATAGTGCAGCTTGCCAAGCAGTGCCACCACATAGGGATGCACATCATTGAGGCGTAGTTTACGTACCGCTGCTTCACCCAGATCGATAACGTTGGCATTCATTGCCTCCTCTGCCTTCTCGACTTCCTCTTCGATGCTGGCGGGGTGAATACGACCGTCGCGCAGCAATGCGTCCAAGGCAATACGAGCGATCTCGCGCCGCACCGGATCAAAGCATGAAATGAGCACCGAGTCTGGCGTTTCATCAATCATCAGCGTCGTGCCAGTGGCATGCTCAAAGGTGCGGATGTTTCGCCCTTCACGGCCAATGATGCGGCCCTTCATTTCCTCACTCGGCAGCGCCACCACCGTTGCAGTCGCATCATTCATCGGCTGACTGGTAATGCGCTGCATCGCAGCCAACAAAATACGCCGACTCTCCTCAGCCGTCTCTGTATCCGAGCGCTTCAACAAATTGTGCCGCAACTCACGAATCTCTTTTTCGCATTCGCGCTCAGTCGCAGTGATTAAAAACTTACGCGCTTCGACTTGATCCATTTGCGAAATCTGATGCAGCTTCAAACGATACAGTCGCCGAGTCTTCTCAGCCTCATGCTCTGAATCCTCCAAGCCACGCTTATCTCGAACTAATTCTTGATCACGCTCATCCAGTTTCTTTGAGTCTTCCGCGTAGCGGTCATTGCTACGTGCAAGCTCGCGCGCTCGCGAATCGATCTCCTCATTGCGTAAGGCAATACTGCGATCAAGCTCCGCCGCTCGATTCTTAAAATCCAATTCGAATACCGACTTCTCTTCGCGTAGCTTAAACTGAGCCTCACGTGCTTCGACATCGAACTTCAAGCGCTGCGCCTCTTCACGCCGCACAAACCGCCGAGCAATCAATAACCAACAACCCAACATTCCCGCAAGAATGCCGCATACGACCCCAACTGTTTGATCAAATTCCATTTTTTCTGTTAGAGATTTGCATTCGGCTGGGGTAAGCCGTTCGCTGCGAGCGTCTGCCGCCCGAGTCTTTGGGGTAAAAGACTATTAAACTGGTATATTGTTGATATTTGGCTCGTTCTGTAATTTCAAGGTAAACTTTCCTGAACCTGAGCAAACCATCACTTGCGCTGACTAAACCAACGCAGCACACCTGCGCAATCACGGCTATTGAGAACCTGCTCTTTTTCCAGCCAACCTTTGCGAGCGATATTCACCCCAGCATCGAAGTAGCTCAGGCCCTCCATACTGTGGGCATCCGGATTGATCGAACACATCAACCCACGCTCCGCGGCTCGACGCCAAAGCCGCCAGTCCATGTCGAGACGGCGTGGACTGGCATTGATCTCAATGATCACACGATGGGCAATCGCGGCGTCGATCACTTTGGATAAATCGATCTTATAAGGCTCGCGGCGAAGTAGGATGCGTCCCGTTGGGTGCCCCAGCATAGTCGTCGCCGGATGCTCAATCGCACGAATCACGCGCGCCGTCATTTCCTCCTCTGACTGACTGAATGAAGAGTGCACCGACATCACCGCATAATCGAGCGCATCTAGCGTACTCTCCTCAAGATCCAACGACCCGTCGGGTAAGATATCACACTCAATTCCGGAAAAGACATGCACTGCCGATGCGCCCGATTCATTAAACGCGCGGATGCTCTCGATCATCCGCAACACGCGCGCATCATCTAAACCGTTGGCTTGATAACTCGCCTTCGAGTGGTCCGCCAGGCCGAGGTAATCCCAGCCGAGCGCCCCTGCGGCAGCTGCCATCTCTTCGATCGTGCCGCGACCATCTGAGGCAATAGTATGGTTGTGAAACACACCGCGAATATCAGCCGACGTGACTAAATTCGGCAGCTTCTGTGTCTCCGCAGCCTCGATCTCACCCCGCCCCTCCCGTAGCTCAGGGGGGATTTCTGCAAGCCCTAGAAATTTAAAGAGTCCCTTCTCCGTCTTGATTGCAGATAACTCATTTGGTCCGGGTCGCTCCGCGCCCGGTCTTGTCGTCGCTTCGCTCCTCGGAACAGCTCCCAGATCTCCCTCCTCTCCCTTCTTCGCCAACCCCCACTCACTTAAACTATAGCCACGTGCCAACGCGCGTTGGCGCAGCGCCACATTATGATCCTTCGAGCCGGTAAAATGATGCAGGGCAAAGGCAAACTGCTCGGCCGGCACCACGCGTAGGTCCGCCTGTAAGCCCCCTTCGAAGCGCACACTCGATTTCGTGGCCCCATGCGCGGTCACCTCAGCGACGGCGGGCTGCGTCACAAACCAATCCATCACCGGCTGCGGATCGGCCGAGGCCACAATAAAATCCAAATCGCCAACCGTCTCGCGCAAGCGCCGCAAACTCCCCGCCACCTCAGCCCGTTCAGTCTGAGGCAATCCACGCAGACCTTCAAGAATCGGCAACGCCACTGCCCGAGCTGTCCACCAATGGTGCCGCTTCGCATAGGCCGCACGATTCGCGATCCCAGTCAAAATCTTCTCCGCCGACTTTTTGCCAAACCCTTTGAGCGCCTCGACTTCACCCGACTCACAAGCCGCCTTCAATGTATCGATCGATTCCACGCCGATCGCATCGTGGAGTTTCTTAACTTTTTTGCCACCTAAGCCCGGAATCTCAAGCATCTCGATCAAGCCTGGCGCCACCGAGCCGCGCAGCTCAGTATAATAAGCCAACTCACCCGTCGCGTGCAGTGTTTCAATTTTTTCAACAAGTGCCGCGCCGATGCCTTTCACCGCACTCAATTGCCCTGCTTCGATCAAATCACCAAGGTCGGCCTCCATCGTCTCTAGCACTCGCGCACCAGTCGAATAGGCCCGAATTTTAAACGGGTTGTCCCCTTTGAGTTCGAGAAGGACGGCAATGTCCTCCAACACGTCAACGATATCCGCTTTATTCATATCCGGCTAAGCTGCCCCCTCTGGCCGAAAATGCAATGCTCGCTCGCACTAGCCTTTTAGTTTTCGCTCACTCTTAGCGATTAGCCGCTGCATCGCTTTACGATCCACCTTGCCGCGTTCATCCAGCGGTAAGGTCGGCACCTGAATCATCTGCTTCGGCATCTTATAATTGGCCAAGTCCGCTCGCAGCTCCTCTTCCCATTTGCCCTCATGCTCCTCGGCTGCGGACGGGACATAAAAAGCAACCAGCTTCTGCCCCCACTCAGAGTCGGGCCAACCGATCACCAACACCTGTTCCACTGCACCTGTTCCTATAATCGTCCGCTCCACCTCTTGCGGATCGATCTTTTCACCACCGCTTACAATTAAACGATCACTGCGCCCGACGATATGAATTCGTCCATGCGAATCGAAATAGCCTTCATCGTCGCTCAAATAACCTAGCTTTGAAACATCCCGAGCGCCGCCGTGGTAGCCCTTAAACATCGAACGCGCATTGATCTGGATATGCCCGACTTCGCCTGCTGGACACTCGCTGCCATCATCACGAACCACTTTAATCAAAGCATGACTCAATACTTTGCCAGCATTCGTATTTCCAGCAATGAATTCATCTGCTGGCAGCGCCGTGACCATAGCTGCCGTTTCAGTCATACCGTAGCTTAAGACTACCGGCAGCTTTAATTCCCGCGCGCGCTCCACGACTGCCCCTGGCACTGCGGCACCGCCCACAAAAATGGCCCGCATCGTCATTAATCGATCCGCGATCCGCTGCTGCGCCATCAATCGCTGCAACTGTGTCGGCACCAGCGAAAGACACATCGAATTGGCAGCGAACACAGGGAAATCCCCCGCCTGCAGCGCTTTAAATTCGGGAAAAGCGATTTGCCCTTCGGTCACAAACGACCGCACCAGCTGCATCAACCCGCTGACGTGATATAAGGGCAGCACGCAGCAAGAATTGATCGGACCTGAACCGATGAACGCGCTCAAGCCTTCGCACGCGGCCTCCAAGGTGCTCCATTGGTGAATCGCAAACTTCACTCCGCCAGAGCTACCCCCTGTCGGAATCAAAATCGCCCCTGGCTTTGGGTGCTGAATCCCCATTCGTGCTAGTTCAGAAATCGGCGACTGACCAAAAATTACTGCGGGGTTGACTAAATTCTCCGCTTCTTCCCACTCAACGCGTCGCCACTTCGGATTTGCTAAGATCACTGGCACCCCGGTGTGCACCGCCGCAAAAAAGGCCGCCGCAAAGTGTAGCGGATCGTGCTCCAGAATCATTACGCCGCGCAGTTGCGCTTGCTCGCCCGCAAGTTCGATTTGCGCAACGCAGCGCAGCGTCCGCCGAAATAAATCCTCCCCAGTGATCCCTCCGACCCATTCACGCTTCAACGCCTTCAGGTCAATTTTGGCAGCTGTTTCCATATCGTTTCAGGAGTCAATCCGGTACGTTCAACCGCACTAATAATAGGCACGGATTTCTGAGATGACAGACCATCGGCAAAAGCTGCTAAAGTATCAAACCCAATCGCTAAGTTGTAATCAGGTAATTGATCGGCAATTCGCAGCGTATTTTGTAGACCGACTGAGGTCTCAAACACCGATGAGAGCACCACCTGCGCCGCAACTGGCCGCAAGCGCTCAACCAGCGTACCAGCAGCACCCATCAGCGCAGGCTTCACTACCAACGGCCCCGACCATGCGTCCGTCTCGAACCAACGCAGCCCGCCATCACTGTGCAGCGACTCATCCAACGCAATCGGCACGCACGAGGACGCCGCCAGCTGCGCCATTGCGGCTTCCTGGCCGACAGCCAGCGGTTGCTCCAAGTACTCCACTTGGGTGGGGAATTGCTGCAAGATTCGCAACCAACTCTCTAGCGCTGCCATCGAGAATCCGCCATTCGCATCCAACCGCAACCGACCGCCAACCGGCAGCAGCGCCACCAATTCGCGAAAAATTGCCTGCTCCGCCGCCACCGCTTCGACGCCGACCTTCCATTTAAAAGTTTCGTACCCAGCGGATAACTTCACCGCCAGCGTTGAAAGCGCCGCTCGGCCAGCAGGTAGTAGCGCCGCGACTGAATAATCACGTCTCCGCATCGATGACTCCGACGCCAGCGCCGTACTCACTCCGAACGCACAACAGGGCAACGACGCCAAAGCCACTGCATCCTCAGCCAAGCTAGAATCGACCCGCAAACGCTGCAAATAGGCTTCCGCCGCCACCAGCGTCTCGCTACCAAACTGCGGAATCGGCGCTACCTCACCATATCCCACCCGTGATTCATCCTCCACGCGGACGATAAAGCCTTCGCGCACAGACCACTCACCAAGCGCGGTGCGTAGCGGCTTCACGAAGGTTCTCTGATAAGATTGGAAAGAAAAACGACGACCCATTTGCCCCGAACTGTCGTTTCTACTTGAGAAAAGACAATCTTTTGCTGAATTCAGTGTATGAAAGCATACGCAGCTCCCAGTCTCACAGATTTCTATCAGCCCGCCGATCAGTTCTTTTACAATAGCTTACCCACCGGCTTAACCTACGACGACATCTCGCTCGCCACGCTTTACTCCGATGTGCTGCCGCGACAGACTAACCTTGCGACCCGCATTTCCGACGCGCTGGAATTGCAGATTCCCATCATCTCTTCTGACATGGATACCGTGACCGAATCGAAGATGGCGATCCAGATGGCACTCAACGGCGGCCTTGGACTTATCCACTACAACATGAGTGATGAGAAGCAGATCAAAGAAGTCGCCCGCGTGAAGAACCACATTCACGGCTTCATCCAAGAGCCGATTAAAGTCGGGCCAGACCAGAAAATCGGCGAAGTACTGGAATACATCGACTCCCGCGGCTTCGGGTTTAGCACCTTTCCCGTCGTTGATGCTGGCAACAAACTCCTCGGCCTTCTGCCTGGACGCGCCGTCAAACCACGCTACGCCGATCGTCTGGTCTCCGAGGCCATGACACCGCGCGAGCAAGTCTACTCGCTGACCGAGAAGGAAATGGGCCATGACCCGATCAAGACTGCCGACGACTTTTTCACCAAACACCTTGGCATTCACAAACTGCTCATCGTCGATGACAACGATTGCCTCCGTGGCCTCTTCACACTGAGCGATATCGAGCGCATCAGCGAAGAGTCCCATCAGTTAGTCAAGCCCGCCCGCGACGACCACTTCCGTCTCATGTGTGGCGCTGCCATTTCGGCACACCGCAAGACTGACGGCTCGCTTGATAAAGATCGTATCATCTCTCATGTCAGTCAACTAGTCGACGAAGGTGCCGACGCCATCGCCGTCTCCACCGCACACGGATTCTCCAAAGGCGTGGGCGACTCCATTCGTATGTTGCGCCAGGAATTTAAGGATCTGACCCTGATCGCAGGTAACGTCACCAGTGCCGAAGGCGTTGAATTCCTCGCAGATGCAGGTGCCAACTCGATTAAAATCGGCCAAGGACCTGGTTCGATCTGCACCACCCGCATCGTCGCAGGTGTCGGCATCCCACAGATGACCGCGCTCTACGTCGCCTCGATCGCAGCTCGCAATAAAGGTGTCTCCATTCTCGCCGACGGTGGCATCACCAAATCCGGCGACATGGTCAAAGCCCTCACCCTCGCCGACGGCGTGATGTGTGGCAGCCTCCTCGCCGGTTGCAATGAAGCACCAGGGCAGATCATCGAAATCAACGGCAAGCTCTACAAGCAATACCGCGGCATGGGCAGCAGCGCAGCAATGAAAGACGGCTCCGCCGCTCGCTACGGCCACGACCGCAATGACGTCGCCACCAAAGCCGCCGCCGAAGGTATTGAAGCGCTTAAAGAATCCGCCGGCTCGCTATCTGGAGTCCTCCGCGAACTCGTGGGCGGCGTCCAATCCGGCATGGGCTACCTCGGTGCAGCCACGCTCGCAGACCTTCGTGCTAAAGCCCGCTACATCCGCGTCAGCCCAGCAGGTCAAAAAGAATCCTCACCGCATGACGTCATCACCGTCAAAACCAGCGACCACGGCAACGACGGCGCCAAGTAGTCGCTCAAAAGCACTGGAGGGAAATGCTCCGTCATTTCCGCGCGCAGTTCTAGGTCGTCCCACCAGCGGCAACGACGGTGCGTTACCCTCCAAAAAATAAACGCCTTCAATAGCTCCACAATTTTAGATCCTCAGCTTTTCCAAACAACATGCTCACTCCATTTTCCTCACAACTCATTGCCGATACAGGTATCTCCACGGGCGACGAAGGCAAAGGCCGCGTCATTCTCGAGATCGTTAATGAACTTCGCGACATCACCGGCCGTCAAGACGCCGTAGCAGCCGTCATGAAAGTCAACGGCGGCTCGAACTCGGGCCACACCGTAGCGGGTCTCAAGCTCAACCTACTCCCTGGCGGCGTCGCCGATCCACATGTGCCACACCTGCCAATCGGTTGCGGTGTCGTCGCTGATCCGCGCAAGTTTCTATGGGAAGTCGCCTACGCCGAGCAAAACGGCCACGTCGCCCTCAAACGCCTCGCAATCGACGAGCGCTGCCTCGTGTCCGACGTCTGCCACCGCCTGCTCGACCTCGCCTTCGAAGACTACCGCGTACACGTCCTCAAAGACGCCCCACGTGGCTCGACTGGCCGCGGCATTACCCCCGCCTACCTCGACGAAGTCGGCCAATTCCAAATTTTCTACGCCGACTTCCGTGGCCCCAAAGAAGTCTTTGTCACCAAGCTGCGCAACCGCGCCGACCGCGCGATGCGCATCATCGAGCACGTTTGCCAAGTCGCTCCCGAGCGCTGGGATGGACTCTTCGACACACTGACTGGCGCTGAAACACGCGCCAACAAAGAGGTCATCGATAGCGGCGCCTTTACCGAAGCAGAGTTCGATTTCAGCCAGTTTGCCGGAGCCGAGCCATTCACGCTCAACCTCGATGCACTGATCGAAGCTTACTGGAGCGCCGGCCAACAACTAGTCGCGCAAGTGGTTGACGTGCGCGAACTCATCCTCCGTGCTCAAGACGACGGCAACTACATCATCGGCGAGTTCGGCCAAGCCTACTGGCTCGATAAGCGCCACGGCTTCGCGCCCAACGTCACCGCATCGCACACCTTTACGCCTGAGTTCTTCCAGTCCGCAGGCATCCCCGCGCAAGCGATCCACAACGTCGGTTGCTGCAAGGCCTACGACACCAAAGTCGGCACACACGTATTTATTTCCGAAATCGACCTCGACCACCCGCTCAGCACACAACTGCGCATGATCGAGTTTGGTGCCACCACTGGCCGTCAACGCATGGTCGGTTGGTATGACGCAGTTGAAAAGGGCGACGCCCTGCGCTACGGCGGCTATCAAGACCTCGTGCTCAACAAACTAGACGCTCTAAGCTACAGCGGCGACTGGCAAGGCGAACTTCAAATCTGTATTGGATATGAGGATACAGCAGGCAAAGTTGTCTACCACGTGCCACGCGACGACGTTTATCGCCGCACACTCAAGCCCGTTTACAAAATGGTCCCTGGTTGGAGCGAAGACATCTCTGCCGTGCGCAACTTTGCTGACCTCCCTGAGGCCGCCAAAAACTACGTTGCCTGGATGCTCAAAGCCTTGGTCGACGTCGCCAACCACGGCGACCAGAACAAGAACAAAATCCCGAACCTTCGCTACATCGGCGTCGGCCCGGAACCGAGCCAGATCATCAAAGACGTGCCAGCAGTCGAAGAACTACTGAAGCTCGCACAATAATTTTTTCTTATGAACGCAAAAATCACTGCGGCCTGCCAGGCCTTCTCTCTCGGGCAATCTGCCAAAGCATTGCCACTCATCGCTGACGAAGTCGAATGGCACATCGTTGGTGACCACAGCATTATCGGTAAAGCCGGCATTGAAGACACCTGCGCGGAAGCCGAAGCCGAGGGCAACCCAAACTTCAAAAACCTGCGTACCATTGAGAGCAAGTCTCACGTGATCGTCGAAGGGCACGATCTAGAGGGCGACGTGCACTACTGCGACATCTACACCATCGAAGAGAACCTGATTTACGAGATCACCTCCTACTGCCTCGCTCGATTCGAGGACGAAGATGGCGAATAGCGGACTGAGTGAGTGACGCAGGCATTGCTACGCCCTCTCTCCTTGATAGCTGAGCACGATGCGCCGACTGTGTGAACGCGCACGATGCTCCCAGAGGAACACGCCTTGCCATGTGCCGAGGCAGAGACGCCCATCGACGAAGGGGATCACTTCCGCAGTGCGCGTCAGAGCCATCTTAATGTGGCTCGGCATGTCATCTGCCCCTTCGTAGGTATGCGTAAAATCGGCATCATTCTCAGGGACGAGGCGATCGATGAAGCGCTCCAGATCTCGGCGAGCAGATGGATCAGCGTTTTCCATAATCACCAGACTGCAACTGGTATGGCAGCAAAAGACGGTGACCGTGCCTTCGCGCAGGCTAGACTCACGCAAGCCCTCTTCGATGGCAGAAGTAAACTCTTCGGTCGATTTCCCCGGAGCGGAGACTTGTAGTTGTTTAGTGAAGGTCTGCATGGGCGGAGTGGCGGAGTTAAAAAGTAAGAGCTAGCAAAGCCCTAGAAGGGTTTAAAAATAATTTTCCTAGGATCTCTTAATCGCATGCACACACCTAAATGCTCATCCCGAATTATACAGATCAACTAGCTTACATGCGCACCTTAGAATCCGCGAGTGCCTCATCTTTATCCGTAAAATCGAGCGTGTAGTGGAGCCCGCGGCTCTCCTTACGTTGCAATGCGCAGTCCACCACCAAGCCAGCGACTAGGATCATGTTACGCAATTCCAGCAGGCTTTCATCGACTTTGAAATTCCAATAATAATCGGTGATCTCGCGGTCGAGTGCTTGAATACGTGTGCGAGCGCGTTCGAGACGCTTGGTTGAGCGGACGATGCCGACGTAGTCCCACATCGTGCGCTTCACTTCGTCCCAATTGTGCAGCAACACGACTCGTTCATCGGAGTCGCGCACATTGCCATCGACCCAAGTTGGCAATTCAAGCGCCGCTGCGGGTGACGTCTTCAAATACTCCCCGACTGCGGTTGCTCCGCGATTTGCCATGACCACGGCTTCGAGCAAGGAGTTACTCGCCAAGCGGTTTGCTCCATGCAAACCCGTGCAGGCGACTTCACCGCAGGCATACAATCCTGCCAAGGATGTCTCTCCACTCAAGTTGGTCTTCACGCCTCCGCACAAATAATGCGCCGCTGGCACCACTGGGATCATATCTTTTTCTAATGCGACGCCCTGCTTTAAACAGAAGTCGTAAATATTGGGAAAGTGATCGTGTAACTTCTTAAGCGGAATATCCCGCGTATCCAACCACACATGGCGCGCACCAGATTGCTTCATTTCCGAGTCAATCGCGCGGGCGACAATATCGCGCGGCGCGAGATCCTGGCGCTCGTCATAGCGCGCCATGAAGGCTTCCCCAGCAAGATTACGCAAAATGGCGCCTTCGCCGCGGACTGCTTCGCTAATCAAGAATCGATCCGAATCACGTGAATAAAATGCGGTCGGGTGAAACTGGATAAACTCCATGTTACGCACCTCGACTCCAGCACGATAGGCCATCGCGATACCATCGCCAGTCGCAATAAAAGGATTGGTGGTATATTGATAAACTTGACCAATGCCACCGGTTGCGAGCAATACCACGCTGGATTGAAAAGTCTCCACCTGCTCGGTTTTCGTGTTGAGCGCATACAAGCCGAGCACGCGATCTGCACCCGACTGATTAAGCTTCGCCGCGGTGATTAACTCGACCGCGAAATGATGTTCAAAGGTTTCGATATTTGGCGAGGTTGCGATGCCGTGCAGCAAGGCGTCTTCGATAGCTTTACCCGTCACATCTTTGACGTGCAGAATACGACGCTGTGAATGACCGCCCTCTTTGCCAAGTGAGACAGTGCCATCATCCAGTTGCGTGAAAGCCACGCCACGCTGAGCTAACTCTTCGATACTCGCCGCGCCATCGGTCAAAATCTCGCGCACCGCTGCCTCATCGCACAGTCCGTCGCCCGCGTCGAGGGTATCGGCCACGTGCATTTCGACGTCGTCGGTCTGCGAGGTGACTGCGGCGATGCCGCCCTGCGCGTAATTAGTATTCGATTCCGCGGAATTCTTCTTGGTGATAATCGCCACGCGTTGCCCCGCCTCGGCGACTTTAAGTGCAAAACTCAGGCCAGCGATTCCGCTGCCGATAACGATGACATCGTAAGATTGTGACATAAAAAGAAAAGAAGGTTACTAGAAAGAAAGTAGAAAAAGGCAAGGTAAGGAATCGTTCTAAAAGCTAACTGCTGAGTCCTAAATCCTCACTCCCGTTAAAGTGCTATATTATCAATTAAGCGAGTCTGGTCGAGCCACGCAGCGACACAGACCATATGCTTGCCTGGCTCGATCTCTCGACTGGCAGGCTCCATCGTCAGGCGATCCACGATTTGCACGTAGATAACCCGCAGGGAGCGCGCTATCGACAGATGATGTGTGACCTCGGCCACCACGCGATCCACGCTACGCACCCCATCCTCGTGCACCATCTTCTGCGCCATCAAGAGCGTCTTGGAAAGACTGAGCGCCTCTTCGTTTTGCGTATTGGTCAAATAACGATTGCGCGAACTGATCGCCAGACCGTCGTCGCCGCGCTTGGTTTCGCCGATGATCACTTCAGCAGGAATGTTGAGATCCGTCACCATCTTTTGGATGACTGCGCATTGCTGCGCATCTTTCTGGCCGAAGACCGCGAGATCAGGCCGTGTAATATTAAACAATTTCAGGCACACAGTCGTCACGCCGCGGAAGTGACTAGGCCGCGAAATCCCGCACAGTCCGGCGCCGACGTCTTCCTCATTCACATAGGTCGAGAAGCCCTGCGGATACATTTCAGCCGCGCTCGGGTTAAATACAATATCGACGCCACGCTCGGCACATTTCTCTAAATCCGCCTCGAGTGACTTAGGGTAACGCCCAAAATCTTCACTGGGGCCAAACTGGGTGGGGTTGACAAAAATCGAAACAATGACCTTATCAGCACGCTCTTTAGCAATGTCGATCAACGATAGATGTCCTTCGTGCAGACAACCCATCGTCGGCACCAGTCCGATCAAACGGCCACTAGAGCGCAGACCGATAGCGTGAGATTGCATTTCATTGACCGATTGAATTGTTTGCATAACAAATTTGCAGACCAACTAAGTCCACCTACTACTTTATCACAATAACAATCAGAACTTAACCATTCAGCGAACAAGTCAACTTCCGGCAGTTCGCCATTATTCATTCACACAAGTCATTAATCATGAACGATTCATACATCCAAGAACTCTTCGCTGAGCGCATCGGCGGCAATCAATACGGCAAATCCACTGCCATCTATAAGTTTGAGAAGATCAAGCGCGCCAAGAAGGCCGCCAAAGAAGCGAAGCCAGACGTCGACCTGATCGACATGGGCGTTGGTGAGCCAGACGAGATGGCGTTCCCAATCGTGGTCAAGGCTCTGCAAGATGCCGCTGCACAGCCTGAGAACCGTGGTTACGCAGACAATGGCGGCGACGGTTTCAAAGCCGCTGCCGCTCAATACATGTCAGCCGTGTTTGGCGTAAACGACATCGATCCAACCACCGAAGTTGTTCACTCGATCGGCTCGAAGACTGCGCTTTCGATGATCCCAGCCTGTTTCATCAACCCGAGTGACGTCGTCCTAATGACTTCGCCCGGCTACCCAGTGCTCGGCACCCACGCCAAATATCTCGGCGGTGAAGTCTACAACATGCCGCTCAAGGAAGAGAACAACTTTCTCCCTGAGCTTGATGCAGTGCCCGCCGACGTCGTCGCGAAAGCGAAGATTATGGTGCTCAACTACCCGAACAATCCGACCGGCGCCTCTGCGACCCTCGAGTTCTTCGAAAAGGCCATCGCATTCGCCAAGGCAAACCACCTTATTATCCTGCAAGACGCAGCCTACGCATCGCTGATCTTCGAAGGCACGCCGATCTCCATCTTCCAAGTCAAAGGTGCGAAGGACGTCGCGATCGAACTGCACTCACTCTCCAAAAGCTACAACATGACTGGCTGGCGCATCGGCTTCGTCGTTGGTAACCCGCTCGTGGTGCAAGCTTACGCCGACATGAAGGATAACTCGGACTCTGGCCAATTTCTCGCGATTCAAGAGGCTGGCGCCGTCGCACTCGCGAATCCTCAAATCACAGAAGAAATCTCGGCGAAATATTCCCGCCGCATGGATCTACTCGTCGACGCCCTCAACAGCGCAGGCTTCAAGGCGAAAAAACCTAAGGGTAGCTTTTTCCTCTACGTAGCCGCACCGAAGTCGGCGACAATCGACGGCACTACCACGGTGTTCGAAACCGGCGAAGCCTGCAGCCAATGGCTGATCACTGAAGAGCTCATCAGCACGGTGCCTTGGGATGATAGCGGCAACTTCGTGCGCTTCTCCGTAACCTTTGCCGCCAAAGGCGAATCCGCAGAAAAGGAAATCGCCGCCGAAATCGGCCAGCGCCTGGCGAAGTACAGCTTTGCCTTCTAGCGGAACAGCGGCCGACACTCCATTGATGCTCGCTGTTCCGAAGGCGTCCTCCTCATTCATACCAACTACATCATGAATACTACCGAAACCACATCACTCTTCGACCGATGGAACGCGGCTCTCCAAACGGGTGAGCCGAAGAATGTTGCCGCACTCTACGAGACCAATGCCATCTTGCTGCCGACCGTCTCCAACCAGGTGCGTCACAATCACGCAGAAATCGAGGACTATTTCGTCGCGTTCCTCGCCAAGGGCCCGAAAGGTACTATCGACGAGTCCAACGTCCGCACCTTCGGAGATGTCGCGATCAACTCCGGCGTCTATACCTTCGCTTTTGCAGATGGGGCAACGGTGCAAGCCCGCTTCACCTACGTCTACCGCTGGAACGGTCAGGACTGGAAGATTGTCGAGCACCATTCCTCCGCAATGCCGGAGGGCTAGTCTCGGAGTTCGTGCACCGCAATATCGCCAACCTCGTAGTGCACTCGGATCTAAATATGCTCTCCGTGCTGCAATACGCAGTCGAGGCACTCAAGGTTGAGCACGTCATCGTTTGCGGTCACTACGGCTGCGGCGGCGTCCGCGCTGCCATCAGTTCTCAGCCGAATGGACTGGTCGACAACTGGCTACGCCACATTGAGGACACCGCCGTCGTCAATTGGAATGAGCTGAAAGTGCTCGATGATGAGGCCCGCGTGGATCGCCTTTGCGAAATCAACGTCGTGCAGCAAGCCAAGAACCTGAGCCGCACGACCGTACTGCAAGAAGCATGAGCCCGCGGGCAGAAACTTCATATTCACAGCTGGATTTACAGCCTCAAAGACGGGCATCTCCACACCCTACAAGAACCAATCGAGGCCTACCGCGACCCGCTGAAGAAGCAAACACCTAGCGGCTATTAGAGCTGGGCTCCCAGTCAGCACAGAGCAATGCTTCCCCCTGAGATCTCCAAGGAGCCGATTCGCAACGAAGCACATCACCTATCGCATATAAAGTGTTCGCTTCAATGAAACGCATAAGCGATCAACTCTAGACTTATTGCTTTACTTATGGCAACATACAGGCATGCTACTTCTGCTATGTCACCCTGCCCAAAAGCCCCCCGCTGGGCTCTTGCACTCTCGTTGCTCGCCAATGCAGCCTACAGCGTTGATGACAACGGCAATGGCCTGAGCGACGTATGGGAGCAACGCTACAATGGCAGCGCACTACAACTACTCGCAGACGATGATGGCGATGGTTTCAAAAACGTCGAAGAATGCATTGCCGGCACCGATCCTTTTGATTCATCCGATCACCCAAAGCTGAATCCCCTCATCGTCGAAGAGAGCACGGACGAAATCGAACTATCCTTCAAAACGCTCACAGGTAAGACCTATAAACTCTCGCACTCCTCAGATCTCACCAGTTTCGACCAACTGGGCGCAGATTGGCCTGGAGACGGCAACGAGCGAGCGCTTCGAATTTATACTGGAGGTCTGTCCGAAACGATCAGCCCCATTCAACTCGATTTCTGGGCGAACCTACCGAGTGCGACGATTGACGCACTTTACGGGCTCGACGGTTTCCCCTCCCCGCCAGACGGCAGTATCAACTACCCAAAACTAGAAGCGCCCCTTTTTCAATCAACTGGCTACGGCGCTCGTCTCACGACTTGGATCACGCCTCCCGCGACGGGCAGCTACACCTTTTACCTCTCCGCAGGTGGCCCATCAGAACTCTATTTCGATTCCACCAAAATCGCCGAAGTGCTGCCCACCCAAGCAGGCATTCCCCTCGGTGAATGGCAGCTCTACCCGACCCAACGCGCGGACGCCCTCGACCTCGCCGCTGACCAACACTACTTTTTAGACCTCCGCTATGTCGCAGCCACAGCTGGACAACACGTGCAAGTCGCATGGAGCGGCCCTGGCCTGAGCGGCATTGAGCCGCTCGACAGCGATGCTCTATCGAAAGTGACCTTTCATGCCGAAACCAGCTCAGAGGCCTCACTCTTTGAGCACGACTACGACAGCAGCGGCCAGACCGGCCAACTCTGGGCCAACAGCACAGGGCTCGAAACGGGCATCGTCGGCATGAGTGGTAATGCCGAGCGGGTAACCGCCGATCTCGGCACGAGCACAGAGGAGCGACTCACCTTCAGCGATGGTAGCCATGAACATCTCTACGTGACTTGGCTGTTTAATATGAGTCAGGGCGTCCAAGACACTTACCTGTATTTTCAGAATGGATCCATTAGCAGCCAAGAAGGCCCGCGTATTGACATTGAAGATAACTCGTCGGGCACCCTTGCCGTCGTACGTGCCGGAGATTCCAGCGGAAACGGATCAACGATTGATATCGAATTCGATAAGACCTTCCGCATCGAACTGATTGCCACGCTCGCAACCGAAGGATTCGCCTACAAAACTCCGACAAGCACACACACCGTCACTGAAGACAGCTTCGACATTTACGTCAGTGACCCCGAAGGCAACATCGTCGGCTCTGCCACGGGGCTCGCCTTCCGCGACGGGCCAGATGTCGTCGAAGCACTCAGCGCCTTACGGATTCCAAACCCGAATACCCCGAACATTGCCTTCGACGACTGGCAATTCACCGGCGGCCTGATCACAGGAAAAGGCTACCTGACACCGAATCATATCGACTATGGAAATGGCGATTCTTCGCATTTCTTTAAACTCTCAATCGAAGAATCCGATCAAGATGGCGACGGCATTGCCGACTGGGAAGAGCTCGTGCTCGGTGCCTATTACGACTTACTCTTCTTCGACAGCGAAACCACCGACGGCACCGCAGATGCCGCGACACTCGTGACCATCCTCGATCAATCACAAGGCTTACCCGACGTCGCACTCTACGGAACCGACGCAGCCGCATTTGAAAGCAACTACCCAAATACCATCGCAGACGACGGCGAAATTACCATCACGCGCACGGGCGCTCTCACACCGTTGACGATTCAAATCTGCGTCGCACCACTGGAGGCCACTGGCAGCACTAACACCGTGTGCGACGGCACTTGCTGCATGCTGATTGGCAGCGCGGGCGATGAAGAAGTGGAGCCCGAAGACTATCAACTCATCGACGAAGACGGCGCGATCATTACCGACTCCGTGAGCTTCGCCTTTGGAGAGATGCAAAAAGTCCTCACGGTAAAAGCCATTGACGACGCGATCAATGAATACCCAGAGACGCTTAATATCGCGATCGCCACCTCGGCGGACAACAGCTACACGATTTCCGATATTCTCAACGGTGCCTCCATCCAGATTTTCGACCTGCCCGACAGCGCCGATAATCTCACCATCTTTACCGGCACGTTCAGCCAAGACGGCAACGCGGTCATCGCCACCAGCGGCTCGGGCTTCGTCACTGCGACGCTCAACGGCCCTCGCACCGAGCTACGTTTCTGGAATGAGTTCTCCGGGCTCACCTCTGCGCAACAAGACTCCCACATGCACAAGTCCAACGACGGCGCACCAGGAAATATCATCTACGCCATCACTCAAACTCCGGGCGACAACGAAACCGATCCGCTCAACGGCGCACTCGTTAATTACCCTTGGGATCTACTCACCGCTTCGGGTGCAGTCTCCAGCTCCGGTAGCGGCGGCGCTTCCAAGCAAGTGATCATCGATTCGCTATTTGGCCAAAATGGCGAAAGCCCGCTCTACCAGAATGTGCACACAGTCGATAACCCCGCCGGAGAAATCTGGGCATTCTTAACCGTATCTGGCGGCTCAGCGACCGACCCTGGCGAGCCAGCCGCTGCCGCCATCGCGGGCTCTGCCGAATATCCACAACTGTCCGGTGATCTGCTGGAATCCGAAGTGCGCCGCTTCCTCAATCAAGCCACCTTCGGCGCGACCGATGCGACCGTCGAAGCACTGCTCACCACCATCACCGACACGCGCGTCTCCGATCCGACTTACCATCGTCACCAAGCCTACAGCGACTGGATCGACAATCAGATGAACCCCGCGCTCTACAACCAGACCTACCTGCTGGAGCTCACACTCGCAGATCATTTCCAGATGGCCACACTGGCTGGCATCTTCGACACCGCCCTCAACCCCACCGATGGCAGCACAGCCACACCGATACGCCCAGCCACATGGCCAACCATTAACCGGAGCGATCCCAACCCACAGCATTGGCATCTGGAGTCACAGTATCCATTTACCAAAGATGAACTCAATCTAACAGGCGGCAACGGCATCAACCTATCCGATGGCAATAACGAACGCCGCCACGCTCACTGGCAAACCATGCTCAACGCCAATGATCAACTACGGCAGAAGATGGGCTTCGCCTTGCAGCAAATCGTCGTTGTTAGTGCCGAATCCTCAACCATTCGCGCCAACGCTTACGGCTCTGCCAACTATCAAGACATGCTCAACACGCATGCCTTCAGGCACTACCGCGATATCCTCGGCTACGCCAATTGGAGCCCTATCATGGGACGCTGGCTCTCCAGTCTGCAAAATCAGAAAGCTATCGATTTCGACGACGACGGCCTTTTTGACTCCTACCCAGACGAGAATCTTGCTCGTGAAAATATGCAGCTTTTCTCCATCGGGCTTTTCCAAATCTGGCCAGACGGCACACTCAAACTCAGCCCCGAAGGACTCCCGCAGCCGACTTATACCAATGACGATATTCGCGAATTTGCAAAGATCTTAACAGGCCAGAGCTTCAGCCAATACGCCAGCTACTCAACGATCCCCACTTGGGGTGGCGTGCCCTTCGTCGCCGACAACGACACCTTTAACGTATATGCAGGCACCAATGGCCCCCTCGCCCGCTCCTATCTCTACCCGATGAAAATGTTTGGCGACTATCATAGCCTCGGCACCAAGACCTTTGCCGGAGCGATGATAGACAATACCTCGCTAACCGATCCAACACTGCAAGGCATCGCAGATATCGAATCGGCCATCGACTGGCTCGCTGGCACACCGGGCGACGGCATGCCTGATTTCGACATGGTGCATAGCCACGTCAGCACTCCGTCATTCATCTCACGTCGCCTCATCCAGCGCTTGGTCACATCCAATCCATCTCGCGACTATCTCCACCGCGTGGCAGACACCTTTAAAGATTCCGAAGGCGACTTAGGCCTCACCTTAAAAGCACTCCTCCTCGACCCCGAAGCGCGCACGATCAATCTAAGCGACACCATCTTCGGTATGAAGAAGTCGCCGCTCGAAGGTTACATACAATTACTACGATCGCTCGAAGCCTATACTTACATCCCACTCACCAATCCGAATGGAGCGGCTCCTTACGACGAAGCCGTCGGCGATTATACAAACAGCGATCTGTATCTAGAGAACTACCAATACCCAATCGACCAGCTCTCAAATCACGAGCGCAACGTCCGCTTCATGCCCTCAAGCGCAAACAGCAACGGCACGCAGGGTCTACAGATGAATCCCTTCCGCCAACCCACTGTATTCAACTTTTACCTACCGAACTATGCCCCTGGAGGTGCCGTCGGCGATGCCGGACTGGTCGCCCCCGAACTACAACTCGCCAACGAGCCAGACATTATTCGCAATATCAATTATTTCCACGACATCATCCGCTATAGCCCCGGAGCGGGAGCAGACGAATTAGGCAGGACTGACGTTCGACAAAATGTCGCCTTTGGATTCGCAGACACCGATACAGATGCGAACAATTACGACCAACCACGCCTGCCCTTCCAGAGCATGGTCGATGCATTCTACCCGACGACCGCTCCGACACCAATCAACACAGGAGATCCACTGACCGACCGCACCAGCGAGTCGCTTGCCGACGAAGCCATGCTCGACGAACTCGACAAACGCCTCACCTATGGATTCCTCAAGCTGCGCTACCCCTATGATCGAAGCGACGATGACGATCCGAGCATCGCAGGCGTCGATGATCTACTGAAGAACCCTCGCGAGCTGATTATTGATTCCATCGCAGGCGTCTTCGGCGATCCATACGATGGTAGTAGCGACGATCAAAACCGTATCGATAAGCTCGAAAACATTCTCTACCTCCTTACATTCTCCCCCGAATACCAAGTCAAAAAATAGTGCCATGTCTAAGATTCTAAAAAAGATTTCCCGCAGACAATTCCTAAAAGCAGGCACCTGCGGAGCCATGACGATCGGACCGTTGGTCAATACCATCGCCCAACTTTCACTGATCAATTCAGCATCAGCCAGTGCGCTAGGCGGCGGAGCTCTGATAGGGTCAGATTACAAAGCGCTCGTCTGTGTATTCTTACGTGGCGGTTGCGACACCAATAATGTCTTGATTCCGATTGGTAGTCATCCGCAAGCGGCCAGCTATGCCGCAGATCGCGGTGCAGTCGCGGTGCCCAACGGTATCGTCCATCCGACCTATAATCCCGACGGGCTCAATACCACGATTCCAATCACAGTCCCCGGACACGGTGAATTCGGCTTACACCCCTCCTTGGTAAACCTCGCGGCCATGTTTGGCGCCAACGAAGCAGGCTTCGTCAATAACGTCGGCACGCTATCAGAACCCACCACACAGAACGGCTACAGCACTTCCAGCTTACCCAAACAGCTATTTTCGCACTCCGATCAGGTCACGCAATGGATGTCCTCCATTGCCGACAAACCTTACACCTCTGGTTGGGGCGCACGCGTTGCAGATCTCTACAACGATACTTGGAATATCAACAGCCAGACCTCCATGCTAATCACCGCAGCCGGCACCAACCAATTCATGAATGGCGGCAGCCTCAATCAATACTCAGTCACTTCATCCGGCTCAATCAGTCTGACTGGCTTTGGGACGAACTATGCAAGTGCGCTCAACACAGACGGCAGCTACAAAACGAATTCCACAGGCGAACGCCTCAAAGCCCTCGAGCGCATCATGCAATACAGCCATGCGCACATCATCGAAGAAGGCTACAGCGAAGTGATTCGTAGTGCTCGGGCAAACGAAGCAGTTATCGCAGAAGCAATCAAAGTCGAAGCCAGCCTAGCAATTGACTATGACGCACTCTGGACTAGCTACGGCGCAGACAGCGGAGTGGGCGAAGAGCTCAAAGCGGTGGCTCGTTTAATTACTGGGCGCGAGTGCCTCGGTAATAATCGACAAATTTTCTTCGTCGATCTCGGCGGCTTTGACAACCACGCGGATATCAATGGCGACCTCCCCGTTCTACTCGATCAACTCGACCGTGCAGTCGGTGCCTTCAATGCCGCGATGAAAGAGTTGGATACAAAAGATAGTAATTTTTCCTACGACAAGGTCACCACCTTCCAAGCCTCCGACTTTAATCGCACATGGACACCCAATGGCACCAGTGTCGGCACCGCTGGCACCGACCATGCATGGGGCTCGCATACCTTCGTCTTTGGCGGCGCAGTCAACGGCGGACAATTCTACGGCACCTATCCGGAGCTCGCAGTGGGAAGCGTTGACGACGTCCCGAGTGGTTCGCGCGGTCGTTGGATCCCCACAACCTCCGTCGATCAATTTGCGGCCGTGCTCGCCAACTGGTTTGGCGTGCCAGCCAACAGTAGCGAAATGCAAACGATCTTTCCAAACTTGGATCGCTTCCAAGACCCCTTCTCAATCGGCAACGAGGCAAACCTTGGCTTTCTGTAATTGCTCAGGTATCTCTGCAGCATGAAAAAACTCTGGATATTCCCAGTAGCTCTGTGCGTCATCGCAATTGCAATGACGCTGCTGAATATTGCAGCGGTCAAAGAAGTTGAGAAGCGCGTAGCTCCAGCCCAGCACATAACGCCGCAGAGCAAGCCCGATTCCAACGCGGCCCCTCATGCCAATGCGCCACAGCCCGACGCACGCTTAGCACGGCTCCCCGATGGCCAGGTGCAATACAAGCCCGCCCTCGAAACCAGTCGCGCCTTAAACAGTATCCGCACTCCCAAAGAAGCACTTGCAATCATTGAGCTACTGCTCGGCCACTACCGATTTGCCTACAAAGAAAACCCGGTCGGCGTGGAGAACTTTGAGATCACCGAACAACTGCTCGGCAAGAATCCGAAGAAGATTGTCTTCATCGCTCCTGATACGACCGCTCTGCGTGGCAACGAACTCATCGACCAATGGGGCACGCCCTATTTCTTCCACGCACAATCAGGCCAGCAAATGGACATTCGCTCCGCCGGGCCAGATAAAGAATTCTGGACGGACGACGACGTCTTTCTAAGCCAAGAATAAAGCTCGGCTACTTTAGCGCCTGATAGCGAAAGCAATCTGCGGTATGGTCGTTCACCATCCCAACTGCCCGCATAAAGGCATAGCAAATCGTAGTGCCGAAAATTTAAAGCCCGCCTGCTTCAGCAGCCTGGCTCATCGCATCCGACTCCGGCGTGCTGACTGGCACTTGTGATGCGTCAGTTCATGTATTTTGAATCGGTTGCCCTTCGACAAACTGCCTGCGCGCCTTCCAGAATCAGAAACTCAAACAACACCCGAACGTCCTAGGTTCGGTGTTCCTACGCCGAGCCAAACACCTAGCTCAGGTAAGTGCAGCAGTAATCCGCGCCGCCTGCTTTCACCTTGAGCGAGAACTTGGAATTACCTGGCACATTAAAGGCAGTGCCTTCGCCGTAAGTGTTCCACTCATCTGCACCGTCGAGCTTCACATCCATTTCACCGCCGAGCATTTCCATCAGCTCAGCTGCTTCAGTGCCGAACTCGTAATCGCCCGCCTGCATGAAGCCTAGGGTCTTCTTAGAACCATCCGCAAACACAACCGTGCGGCTAGCGACTTGGCCGCCGAAATACACATTGGCTTTTTTTACGATAGAGATATTTTCAAAATTTTCAGACATTCGAGAGGTGATATCGATTCCGCGAGGAGTTGCAATCAGCATTTATTTAGAATCGCTCGTCACATGCTTGGTAGTGAACTGTCGAATCCACTACGACCACCATTGATCGAGCCACCCTTTGATTTTCCTATTTCTCGGAGGTTTCGGATAAGCCGCCGCCTTATCCTACCAGAAACTGGATCCATGCTTGGCCCAGCACATCTTAAAAATCAGCCACGGCTGTTCCTGCATCACCGCGATTGAACTGTTTCTCACGTCCGCGCTGCTCTTTATTTGGATCTCCAACACAGCAACCGCCGCGCGACTACTACCCGTCGCAGTCGGGATGCTGGCATACAGATCAAGTCCACCTGCGGAGCGCTCATTTTACCCCTAACCTTAGCAGCCTCCTGCGAATTTATACTGCCGGTCGCCTCTCCGCCCAATGCCTCGTGTTCAACTCAAGCCACATCCAACAACGCGATATGTAGCGCGTCGGCCTCGTCCTTAAACTGACTTTCGCCGCGCTGTTGACTTTGCATTGTCAGATTCTTTTTTAGCAAAAGACCATAGCTTTCAAAGCATCGAACCAACTACGCGAATTCGCTACAAAACGAATCACTTAATGCCCACAAATACAGGCGTATTCTTTATATTCACAGCCTGAACAACCGCTCATATTCAAATAAAATGCTTCGCGCACACGCTCCGCATCAAGAGTCGTTTTGATCTGTAAAATGATCGGCATGCGCTTTATCTCCGGCAGAGCTGCGGTTGAAATTAAACGACCTTCATCTTCAACAAACTCAACTTTTGTAGGTGCACTGCGATCACCGCCAATCGCGGAGACGACTTGATCAACAACTGGGACAACTTGGCCATCGCGCCCTAAAAATGTAATTTGCACAAATCGCTCAGGCGTTACTAAGAACTCTAGATACGGCTCAACGATTGTGATAAGACGACCGCCATTGGGACCACCTTGGGGTTCCTGTGCCGCAGGCTTAGTGACTCCATAGCTATGCCCGCCATTGCCGTTATCGTGTCCCGCTGCAGCATAGCAATAGGTTGCGCCGAACAGGGCTAGCGTCGCAATGAGGAGAACTTTGAAGGGTGTTTTCTGTTTCATAATATTTTCTTCGATTTGATTAAATAAAGGTGACTACGGACTACAACGAGGTCGTCCCTCGCTAATCGCAGCATTGTATTACTCGGAAGCAGCGGCTCCTAGGCGTATAGACTTTTCGGCAGACTTTTGAAAGAAGGCATAAAAGATAGCAGGCGTCACCGCGAGGCCGAGCAGCGTCGAGCTAATCAAGCCACCTACGATGACGATCGCGACGGGATTGAGGATTTCTTTGCCTGGTTCATCTGCGGCAATGATCAATGGGATCAAGGCAAGGCCTGCAGAGATCGCAGTCATCAAGATCGGCACCAGTCGCTCCAGCGTGCCGCGCACCACCATCTCGCGCGTAAATGCTTCACCTTCGTGCCGCATCAAATGCAGATAGTGCGAGAGCAGCATAATATTATTACGCGCAGCAATACCAGTTACTGCGATGAAACCAACCAGCGTGGCGATACTGATATTATTCAAAGTCATGCTGGTATAAAAGACCCCGCCGATCAAAGAAATCGGAATGATGCTCAACACCAGCCACACGAAACTAAAGGTTTTGAAATAGCTATAGAGTAAGAAAATAATCAGCAGCAGAATCATTACACACATAATAAATATGGTGCGCCTCGCGTCTTGCTGCGCCTGATATTCGCCTTCAAACGCTACGCTATAGCCTTGCGGTAAAACCAACTCCTCGGCGACTTTACTCTGTAAGGTTTCGACCACTGCATTCAAATCGTCTGTGGTCGGATTGATTGAGACCACAAAGCGGCGTAGGGTGTTTTCGCGCAGAATTGTGTTCGGCCCAGTCGCTTGATGGATTTCTGCCACGTAGCTCAATGGCACGCGCTGTCCACTCAGTGTATCGATATACAAATTCGACAACCGCTCGGGGGACTCACGCCACTCAAGCGGCAGACGCACGACTAAGTCATACACACGCTGCCCTTGGTAAATTTCGGCCACAACTTCGCCACCCATCAAGGAGGACAACTGCTCGTTCAATTTCCCGGGTGTCACGCCATACGCCAGCGCACGGTCACGATCGACTTCGATCCGTAGCTGAGGAATCATCGCCTGCTGCTCCGCACGCGCTTCTTCCATGCCTGGAATCGCCCGTGCGATCTCAGTGACTTGGTTGCCGAGGCGACGTAATTCGCTTAAGTCAGGCCCATAGATTTTGACCGCGACCTTCGCAGACACACCACTGAGCATGTGCCCAATGCGGTCCGCCAATGGCGTGCTCATCGCGCTGAATGTGCCCGGAATCGTGCGCATGGTGACACGTATTTCTTCTAACACTTCCTTGCGGTCCCGATCAGACGTTTCGGTAAATTCGATATCAAACTCAACCGTCGAGACGGGCACCACATGGTCACCACGTTCGGCACGGCCGACACGATAACCGACTGTTTCGACTTCTGGAATCTGCAACAGTAAGTCCTGCGCGGTATCGGAGAGTTCAGTGGTCTGCTTCAGCGAGGTGCCTGGTGCAGTGGTCATTGCGATCAATGCGGTCGGCTCTCGAAACGCTGGCAAGAAATTGCCCCCCATCGAGGTCAACGACACATACGCGAAAAATAGCAGCACCCCAGTAATCAGTAACACGAGAAACGGCTGTGCCAGCGAAAAGTTGAGCCATGTCTTTTGAAAGCCCCACTTTAAGCCACGCACCATGAATCCATCGACATGCACTTCACCCGCCTTTGGGTTTAATAAAAACGAACACAGCACCGGGATAACAGTCAACGAAACCACGAACGACGCACTCATGCTAACAATCGTCGCAATCGCAATCGGCGAGAATAGTCGTCCCTCCACGCCGCTCAATGCGAGTAACGGCAAGAACACCAAAATGATCAATACCGTGGCATACAAAATCGACGAGCGCACCTCAGCGGAGGCACTCGCAATCACTTCAAGATTCGGCCGTGGATTCGGGACACTCGCATTCTCACGCAATCGGCGAAACACATTTTCCACATCTACAATCGCGTCATCGACCACGATACCAATCGCCACAGCAAGTCCACCCAGCGTCATCGAATTGACGCTCAAGTCCATCAGGTCGAACACCAGAATCGTGATGCCGAGTGAAAGCGGAATCGCAGTGAGCGTGATCAAAGTAATCCGCACATTGAACAGAAACAGAAACAGCACCAACCCCACCATGATGGCACCGTCACGTAGCGCTTCTTCCAAATTTCCAATCGAAAGATTAATAAAGTCGGATTGCCGATAGAGCGTGACTACTTTGACCCCGGTGGGGAGGGTCTGTTGCAACTCGGTGAGCGCGGCTTCCACTTTCTCAGTTAAATCTATGGTATCAAAACCTGGCGACTTTGTTACACTGAGGATCACCCCTGGGTAACCCTTTACCACACCATCCTGGGTAATCTGCTTGCTGCCAAGGCCAGCATCGCCACGCATTGGCTCAATATCCCACACCAGCGAGGCCACATCAAGCAGACGAATCGGCCGGTCATTCTCGTACGCAACGACCGTGTTCCCGATCTCATCTAGGTCAGTCGTCATCGCCAAATTACGCACCATAATCTCTTGTGAAGATTCCGTTAAAAATCCGCCAGTCGTATTTTTAACTGCTTGAGCAGAGGCATCGCGTATTTGTGAAAAGGATACACCCATCGCCAACATCTTATCTGGGTCCGGCTGCACTTGTACTTGCTTCACCCCGCCGCCCATCGACAGCACTTCGGCGATCCCTGGAATGGATTGCAGTTTTCGGGCAATCGTCCAATCCGCCAGCGAGCGCAACTCACGCGGGCTCGTTTCCCCGCTAGGATCTGCCAATCCGACCAGTAGGATGTTACCCATAAGCGAAGCGACTGGCGTCATATAAGGGCTCACTCCTTCGGGCAATGATTCACTCGCACTAGTCAAACGCTCCTGCACAAACTGACGCGCCTGGTAAATATCTGTACCCCATTCGAATTCGACGAAGATTAAGGACAAGCCCACATCGTTGATCGAACGCAGGCGCGACACGCCCGTCACCCCCATCAGCGAATTCTCCAATGGAATTGTCACCAGTGTTTCCACTTCTTCGGGAGCAAAACCAGCGGACTCGGTTAAAATAGTCACTGTCGGCTTGGTCA